>ERZ773054.501-NODE-501-length-30469-cov-10.820280_pt1 | contig 30469 bp, 26 predicted proteins | sample MGYA00580630_ERZ773054 | MGnify/ENA primary metagenome ERZ773054 (study PRJEB29015, sample SAMEA2737994) | human oral metagenome | biome: human oral; feature: human-associated habitat; material: dental | place: China | collected 2115 ... | reverse complement strand
AGCGTGTCCAAGGCAAGATATGTTTGTAACGGTTTATGTGATAGATAAATCTTTATCTGATAAAGTTAGTTGAGATTCTAGGCTCTGCCACCGGCTGCTTCACGCCTGCCGCCTTTCCCGCTGCTATACTCTTTACTATCCATGCCATATTTTTACCGACTGTTTCCATGATCTGCATCCCCTCTTTATCCTGCACGATTTCCTCCGGACTGTTTCCAAATGCCATACTCCAATATCTTGAAGATACTATAGGCATTTGATTGTATAAGAAGTACTTGTGTATTACATCAAGTGTAGCTGTTGTACCGGCTCTTCTGGCACTGGTTATAGCTGCTGCCGGCTTAAATTTAAGGCAGGCATTAGCCTTCATAAATAACCTGTCAAGAAAACTTATAAGTTCTCCCGTAGGAGAAGCAAAGTATACAGGTGAGCCTATTATTATACCGTCAGCTTCCTTCATAGCTTCCTCAACCTTTTCAAGCAGTTCACTCATATGCCCGTCAATAACCTTTACACCTAAAAAAAATAATTCAGTATCTATACCTTCCGATTTGAGTACCTTTGATATTTCCATAAGAGAAGTGTAAGTACAACCTTCTTCTTTCCTGCTGCCGTTAATTAATACAACCTTCATTATAACCTCCTGTAGATAAAACTTCTTTTAGTGAACTACCCACCGTCTAAAGCCGGTGGGATCGAGGTAGCATTATTTCGATACAAATATATAGTTTCTTAACTGATTGCCTTATATAAATGCAATTAGTTTGACTTACCACCACAGCGATACTATCACATAACAGTAAAGCATAATTGATACGTGAACAATCGGCGTCAGGACAGAGAAAAAAACAGCTTACCATCTATTGATAGCTGCCCTTTTCTCTGGACTGCACACCGATTTTTACTGATTGAACAAAATCGCGTCACTCCAGCCGATACAGTATGGAGTTTCAATTGATTTTCTTCTTCTTGATTTTACCAAAGATTCTATGCATTGGAAACTGATTCCATCATATATTCAAAAATAGTAACCTGTCTTATCGAATGAAGGGTGCACTTAATAAGCCTTCATTCAGACGGCTGTTTTTAAGTATTCAAATTCCTTCGCTCAAGTCAACATGTAGTGTCCTCGAAGCGATAGCGAAACAAGATTTCCTCCACAGGCTTCACACTTACAGATATCCTTTTTGTAAAGGATCATCAGCTTCTGTGCACAGGTTTTTCCTCGGAGTTTTGAAATATATTGGATGCCGCCTAGAAGCTTCCGGCAGTGAGTCATCTTTTCTTTCTTGTTCCTACAGGAAAGAAGACCATAGTGGCGAATTCGGACAAAACCTTTAGGGAGCACATGCATCAGAAACATTCGCAGAAACTCTGTTCCTTTGATGGTTTGCTTGATATATTTACCACCATTTTTGTAATCCTTTACGAGATAGGTAACAGTCTCATCTGTCATACTGACAATTCTACGATTACTGATAGCGATACGATGAGTGTAACGGCCAAGGTAGCGGATCACAGAATTGGCTCCATTGAATGCCTCTTTCGTATATACGACCCAGTTCTTTTCGTAGAGGGAATTCAGTAAAACTTTGAATTCATAATGATTTTTTAAATGTGCAGCCGTTCCATGATACTCAAGTTTTTTATCTCCCCGGAGTTGTTTCAACTCACGAAGATAATACTTTTTGAAGACGGCAGACATGACCTTGACCGGAAAGAAAAACTTCTTTCCTTTATCCTTCCACTTGTTTGCAGCATCAAGTCCACCGCCGAGAACAATGGTGTGGAGATGAGGATGATAATTCATTCTGGAGCCCCAAGTATGAAGTACACAGATATACCCAATCCTTGCTCCAAGATGCTTCGGATCCGCAGACAGCTCTGTTATTGTTTGATGTGCTGCATGGTACAAAGTATCATAAAGGAGTTTCTGATTTGAATAGATCAGAGAATATAATTCTTCCGGAACTGTAAAGACCGTATGAAAGTATGGAACATCCAGTACATTTTCCTGCTGTTTGTCGATCCATTCATCGACCTCCATTCCTTGACACATGGGGCAGTGACGGTTCTTGCAGGAATTATAATGAATATATTTCTTGTGACAGCTTTCGCATTCGCTTAAATTGGCTCCCATTTCAAGAGTATGGCATTTGGAGATACACAGTGCCGTTAGTTGCTGTTGTGGAGAAAATTTGTGTGTCTCACAGTATTTCGGAAGAAATCGATGGAATACATCCTGAATGGTGATGTCATTATTCATTTGTATCACCTGCGTTTCTCTTAGATCTACGCCCCCGTTTTTTCTTGACAGGATGATCAAGCGGACTCTTTATTCCCATAACAGTTTTATTGGATATGTGGATGTATACCTGTGTTGATCCAAGACAGCGGTGTCCAAGCATTGCTTGTACATAGTTGATTGGGACACCTTGCTCGATCATGTGACTTGCAAAGGAATGTCGAAGCATATGCGGATGTGCTTCAATGCTCGCTGTTTTTCCAACTGCCCTGAGCATGATTTCAACACCACTCACTTTTAGTGGCTCATGAGGAGCATCTAAAGAAACAAAAAGGTACTGTCTTTTTACCGGATAACTTCTCCAGTATTCCTTTAGTAGATCAAGGGCTCTTTCTGAAAGAATTGTCCATCTGTCACGATGATTCTTCCCTTTGGAAATATATACCTGCATAGTACTCATATAGATATCTTCAGGTCTAAGAGAAACAAGTTCTCCTACACGCATTCCTGATGAATAAAGCAGGGCAATGATTGCTTTGTTACGGATCTCAGTTGCAGAATCGATCAACTTTTCAATTTCTTCAAGAGAGAGCACTTTTGGAAGTTTTACATCCAATCGCATTCTAGGAACAATGTCTTGATCCCATGGAATGTGTAAGACGTGTTTGTATAGGAAGCAAATGGAAGAATTATAAAAGTTACAGGTTGCAGATGAAAGACCGGAATTACGTTTTTCCAGTATAAATGATCTGGCATCCTGAAGAGATAAATCTTCCATTGATTTATAGCCTGTCCACTTCATAAAGTGACTTATGTTGTTGATATAGGTATCTGCAGTTTGGGAGAACCTGTTACGAATCAGGCATTCCTCTCTGAGCTTGTTAAAATATTTTTCGTACATAATAAACCTCCATGATAATAGTAACGTTAATGAGTCACTGCCATCATGGAGGTCCACGTATCAAAGATACCCTCTTGTGAAAACGAGATTTTGGTGTTATTCTATTCATGGCAGTGTTAATGGTAATCCTGTTCGATTGTTATTTTGTGCTGATTTAACAATACTACTTTTAGGATTCATTATCTACTGCCTTTTTTAAGTTAAAGAGAAAACTGCGCCACAGCCTTCGCAGGCCATCGCGCAGCGATTTAGTTCAATTTGAGTTTATCATTAGGGTATCGGCATTGTCAATCAATAAAAAACTCTTAAATAAATATTCTCTTACTGATCCATAGTCCATTTTAACATATTATTTTTAATAACTTCAAATATTTGCATTACAATAATAAGTATAAGCACCATAAATACGAAGCCTCCCCATGTATTGCTGTAAAGACCGAAGTCGGCATATTTTTTTACATAAAATCCCATTCCATACTTTGCACCGTACATTTCGGCATAGGCAAGCATAACAAATGAAGATCTTAAAGAATTGACAAATCCTGCCCATATAGAAGGGCTGGCAGCCGGAAGTATTACCTTGAAAAGTTTTTTAAAACCTGTAAGCTCCAGTGTTGCGGCATTGTCAAGATACCTTTTGTCAATAGTCATAATACCCGTAATAGTCGCAAACATAGTTGCCCAAACAGTACCGTATACAACCAAAAAAAGTGAAGTGATCCAAAAATTAGGTAAAAGAACCAGTGCAAATGGTGAAAGAAGTATTGCCGGCACTACACTTATTGTATAAATAACCGGATGCAAAACCTCTCTTACACGCTTATTCATACCCATTATAGTTCCCACTACAAGCGCTATTAAAAGTGATACTATAACAGACGGTATAAGCAATCTGAATGAGTAAAGCATATTTAAGAGCATCGTTGTTTCATTACCCTTAAATGACTTGATTATATCCGATATAGATGGGAAAAGAAAAGCATTAACCAACTTATAGTCTGATACAATTTTATAAAGAAGCACAAAGCCAACATAGATAAGTATGGTTATCCAATATTTCTTAAAAAAACTTATAATCTTACTCATATGATCTCCCTTATATAAAAGCCCCCAAGGATCTAACCATAAGGGGCTTTTGTGCTATAAATTATTTTCGTTAAAGAACTCAAGCTGTCTGTCATAAAAGCCTTTATGCTCATTGTATAAAGTCGGATCAGCCATTATTTCATCAAGTGCTTCTTTATAAATCTCAGTATTTATATGTTCTTCAACATTTATCTTCTTACTGTTTTCATCAAGGAAACCGGTCTGATCAAGTGTATTCCAAGCATCCACAACCTTATTTTTAATAGGATCCGCATTTATTCTATAATGCTCATTAAGCATATATGCACTTACATACTCCTCTGTAGTACTCATTTGCTCAGCCATCATCTTTACAACTTCTTCTTTATTTGCCTCATAGTAAGCCTGTGCCCTTAAAAGTCCTTTGCAAAGTTTTTTGAAAGCCTCTTTATTGTCATTCATAAAACCTGTGCGTGTGAAGAGTCTGCAACATGAATAATTAGGAGTCACATCACTCATATAGGCAAGTATTTCTATATCATCCATGCCCAAAATAGTAAACATCTGACCGGTACCGATAACTCCGTAATCACATTCACCGCTTACAACAGCTGCAACTCTATCACTTTGTGTCGGATAAGTTATCCATTCACATTCATTAAGCGGATCATGTCCAAGTTTAAGTAAGGGACCTGTAAGTGAAAATTGATTTGGAGGGCAGGCAATCTTCTTGCCTATAAAACTTTCTATCCCCTTCCACTCCGTTCCTTTTTTGGCAATGATAGGCATACAACCTGTAAGCATATGCCCACCGAAGATAGTTATATCATCTCCTGCCGCTATTTGCTGCAAAGGCGTGTTGGTACCGTCATTAGAAACTATATCTACCTGTGCCGCTGTAAGACCGGCAGCCGGATTATCTTCCATAGGTATTTCATCTACTGCAACACCTTCCTCTTTAAAGTAACCAAGCTTATTGCCAACTGTTACGAGTCCGTTTCCGCTTGTACCCTGAGCCCATTTTATATGTATAAGACCGTCTTTCTCAGGTTCAAGTTTTTCACTTCCTTTGGAATTAGCCTGCTCAGAGCTTACACCTGCACCGGATGTGTCCGCATTTTCAGCAGGAGCTTGCGAACAGGCTGCCATGCCTATAACAATTGCTGCACAAAAGGCACTTAGCATCGGATTTCTTAGCTTCATAATCTTTCTCCTCTCATTTTTAAAAATATGCATACAATGGCATAACAACACATTAATAATTAAATAAATCTTTTTCTTATTTTACGACCTACAAGAAAGATAAAACCTATGATTCTAAAAGCTTATAATCAACTGTTAATATATATTCTTTCAAAAAATCATAGATCAACGCTATCAGCCTTGTAAAAGCAATACATTTTAGTATTAATTTTTACATAGGCAAACTGCCGGATTTCACTATTATTATGTTCTTATGCCGAAGTATGTATTTGCTATGCTTAATATAAATCACTCTATGAATCACTATGCTTGGCTACATCCATATTTATTTGGTGTATGAGTGTATTTCTAAACTGTATCAATTCATGATTTTCAAATTGTTCTTCCCTTGTTACCCTCTTTTTATTAGGCAGGCTGCACTCATATATAATACTGCTGGGATATTGACCAAGCACTACTACCCTGTCTGCAAGGTAAATAGCCTCATCAACATCATGGGTTACAAAGAAAATACTCTTCTTTACTTCTTCCTGTTCCCTAAGATCTAAAAGCAAATCTTGAAGTTTTGCCCTTGTTACCGCATCCAAGGCACCAAAAGGCTCGTCCATAAGAAGTACGGGAGGGTTAACACTTAAAGACCTTGCAATAGCACATCTTTGTTTCATACCTCCCGACAAAGCTTTAGGAAGTTTTTTATATACCTCTTCAGCATGAAGACCGACCTTATCAAGCATTTCCAGTGCTATTTTCTTTAATTTTTCCTTGTCTTCCTTAGGGTATTTTTGCTTAAGTGCAAGAAGTATATTCTCTCCTGCCGTCATCCAAGGAAACAAACCATAGTCCTGAAATACTACTCCTCTATCAAGACCTGCGCCCTTTACTTCCTTGTCACCGAACCATATACTTCCGTCAATAGGTTTTTCAAGACCTGCAAGCAGCCTTAAAAGTGTACTTTTACCACAACCCGACTGCCCTAGTATACACACAAATTCTCCTGCATTTGTCTTAAGATTTATATCCTTAAGTATCCATCTTTCCAGTTTATCTTTGTATGCAAATGACACATTCTCAACTCTTACCTCTTCCATTTTTTTGCCCTTTTTCCCTTTTATTCTTAGAAACTCTTAAATGCATTTTCAAAATCATCTATCAAGTCCTCAGTATTCTCAAGACCCGCAGAAAGCCTTATCATTGAGTCGCTTATACCGGCGGTAGCTTTATCGTCCTTAGCTACAGCACTGTGAGTCATGGTTTGAGGATGTTGTATAAGTGTAGCCGGATCACCCAAACTTACAGCTATTTTAGCTATTTTAAGATTATCTAAAAGCTTTTTACATGCTTCGATACCGCTCATACCGTTTATACCTTCTTTGAGTTCAAAGGTCACCATACCGCCGTACTTTCCATTCATCATACTTTTTGCAAGCTCATACTGCCCATTTTTCTCAAGCCCCGGATAGTAAACTTTTTTCACATAGGGTGACTTTTCAAGAAAATGTGCCAAGGCATTAGCATTTTCACAATGTCTTTCCATCCTAAGCTCTAAGGTCTGCAGACCTCTTATAGTAAGAAATGAGTTAAAAGGGCTTGAAGTAGCACCACATACCTTACTTGCTGCAGTCTTTCTTATTATTGCAATATCCTCACTATTTCCTAAAGCTGCACCCAAAAGCACATCTCCGTGCCCGTTAATGTATTTGGTACAACTGTGTACCACTATATCCGCACCTAATTCAAGGGGGTAGGTTATTGGAGGAGGGGTAAATGTATTATCTACCACTACCTTAGCCCCTTTTTCATGTGCGAGTTTTGAAATCGCTTCTATATCAGTGAGTAAATTGGTAGGGTTTGAAAGTGTTTCAAAAAACACCAGCTTAGTATTTTCTTTAAAAGCTTTCTTAACTTCATTCATATCAGTTGTATCTACAAAGCTGATTTCCACTCCGAACTTTATAAGTGTATTCCTTAAGACTACATCTGTAGAACTGTAAATACACTTTGCACTTATCATATGGTCACCGGTTTTTAAAAGTCCCATAAATACCGCTCCGACAGCACCCATTCCTGAAGCGGTGACCACACAGTTCTCTGCTTTTTCCATGATTGCAAGCTTTGTTTCAAGTACAGCTGTGGTAGGATTGCCTCCTCTGGTATACATATAGCCCTGTTGCTTACCCTCGGCAGTTTCAATAGCCTGCTCCAAATCGTCAAAACAAAAAGTTGAAGTCTGATATATTGGAACTGCAAGTGATCTGTATTGCAAATCAACTTCCTGTCCTGCATGAATAAGCGTAGTTCCAAAACCTGATTTACTAAAGTCAATTTTACTCATTTTTCTTTTCCTTATTATTTATAATTGTAATATTCCTTTTTCTTAAAAATAATTGCCGCTATTCCACTGATTTTCGCAGTGCTTATATGTTGTAAGTAATAGTATCTGCAATACTCTCACCTGTAAGATCCAAGATGAATTCAGGCAATTATTTTATGAAGAATGCAGTAATATTAATATCTTTTATTTTTAATATAAAATATATTAAAAGCCGCCTTTTAATTACTTTAAGTTTTTATAAGATACTAAATATTACAATTAGTATTATAATTAATTGATATATTTTAATCAAGTGTAAAATCTATGTTTTTTATAAGTATTTGTATACTTTCTCATTTACTTTTTTATTAATTGATATACTCAAACTTCCCACACTCAAAAATCAGGGAGTTGGCAACATAAACAATTATAAATATATCTTACACTCCACTAATCTTTTGTAACAGTAGTGTAGCGGGAAATAAAAAACTCCATATAATTCAATCTTTTTAGCGGTTAACCCTTTTGATAAAGCGAGGTACAAATTCCACAGACGAGGACTGTTTGAGTGTAGCTCGCCACGGAGTAGGCGAGCACACGAGTTCCGCAGTCTGTGTGAATTTGTCGAAGCTTTGAGAAAGGGTTGCTAGTATGATTGAATTATATGGAGTTTTTTATAAATTAATAACTATAACCACAAACTATCATAATTGTTTATGTTGCCAACTCCCCGATAAATCATTATATTATGACTTGTAAATACTCGTAATAGGTTGTAAAATATAGCCTATTAGTCGTTAAGACATAGAAAATCAGTTTAAGAGAGGATATGAATGAAGCAAGGGCATATTTTTTTTGATATGGACGGAACTTTGATGGATACCGGTCTCGGTATTACAAAGGCTGTACAGTATTCATTAAAAAAAATGAATATTATAGAAAATGATTTAAATAAATTAAAACCATTTATAGGACCTCCGCTCCATGAAACCTATAGTAAACTATATAACTTTAATATGGAAGAATACTATACAGCATTAGCGGCTTTTCATGAATATTACAGACAAACGGGGATTTTTGAGGCAAGTTATTATCCTCATATGACGGACACATTGGAGGCTTTATTAAAATCAGGAAAAAAGTTATATGTTGCGACCTCAAAACCGGAGACTGAGGCGAGAAGGGTAACCGAAAAATTCGGTCTCGATAAATACTTTGAGTATGTGGGCGGATCTGACGGAGATTATAATACACAAAGGGCTACTAAGGCGGATGTAATAAAGTATGTATGTGAAGAAAATAACTTGATTGATATGGAAGATATAGTTATGGTAGGAGATAAAAGCCATGATGTAGTCGGAGCTAAGACAATAGGAATGGAGTCGGTGGGCGTGCTGTACGGTTATGGTGATTATGAGGAGCTAAGCAAAGCCGGAGCGGACTATATCTGCGATACGGTCTTTGACCTTAAAACTCTTTTACTGGCGTAGGTTGTCATGATAGAAGAAAAAGATGTACTTAACATATCTTTCTATGAATATAAGGTTGCGTTTACCGGAAGTTTTAAAGGGATGAGGTATAGGATAGCAAGGGAGCCTTTTGAGCATGTAAGATATTTACCTCCTGAAAAAAAAGAGGGGGCAAAGCTTAAACTCAGTGTTTGGAAAGAGCCCTATAGTTATGATAATACAGCAAAGGAAGAAATTGAAGACAGTTTTTTTGAATACTCCAATGAGGGGCTTAAAAAAATCGTTGAGTATTTGAATCATATATATAAGGAAAGATTTAGCCGGTAATAATGGTTGAAATAATGCTACCGCAATCCCACCGGCTTTAGACGGTGGGTTAAGGTAGTATAAGAAAAAACAATAGGGCAGGGACTGCCCGAATTAACGCCTGTGGAGATAGTAGGTTGCGAGGTCAGCGAAGCAGGAAGCCCATAGGCTTTAGACTATGGGTAGTTCACTTTTTCAAAAACTATATCTACAAGTTAATTAAAAACGATAAATATTAATCAAATGGCGTAGCTTACATAAATTATCAGCCTGTTTCAATAGGTATAAGAGCCTTTAATTGAAACAGATGTTGTTTTTTTATAAATTTTGCTGATATGGATTTATAATAGTGATATTATTATCAGTAGGTTTAGAGCTTGCATTTTTATAACAGTTATTATATAAGGAAAGTTTTGGAGGATAGCATGGCTAGACAATACAACCATAGTGCGGTGGAAAAAAAGTGGAACAAATATTGGAAAGAGCATCCTGTTAATGTCGATGACGGTAAGAAGGAAAAATATTATTGTTTGGATATGTTTCCTTACCCTTCAGGTTCCGGACTTCATGTAGGACATTGGAGAGGTTATGTTATATCTGATGTTTGGTCAAGATATAAGATGTTAAAGGGACATTATGTAATACATCCTATGGGTTGGGATGCATTCGGTCTTCCGGCAGAAAACTATGCAATAAAGATGAAAGTACATCCTGCCAAGTCAACAGCGGAAAATGTATCAAACATAAAAAAACAGATAGATGAAATCGCTGCAATTTACGACTGGGATATGGAGGTAAATACCACAGACCCTAACTTTTACAAGTGGACACAGTGGATTTTTGTAAAAATGTTTAAAGAGGGGCTTGCTTATGAAAAGGAGTTTCCTATAAACTGGTGTCCGTCATGTAAGACAGGTCTTGCAAATGAAGAAGTTGTAGACGGTGTATGTGAAAGATGTAAGAGTCCGGTTACCAAGAAAAACCTAAGGCAGTGGATGCTTAAAATCACAGCCTATGCGGACAGGTTGCTTAATGACCTTGATAAGCTTGACTGGCCTGCAAAAGTAAAGAAGATGCAGGCGGACTGGATAGGTAAGTCTTACGGTGCCGAGGTTAATTTCAAGGTAGAGGGTGGAGAAGACAGTATACTTGTATACACTACAAGACCGGATACCTTGCACGGAGCTACATTTATGGTGCTTTCTCCTGAGCATACTCTTGCGGCAAAACTTGCTACTGCGGATAAGAAAGAAGAGGTTGACAAGTATATATTGGAAGCTTCTATGAAGTCCAATGTAAATCGTATGCAGGCAAAGGAAAAGACCGGTGTGTTTACAGGCTCTTATGCTATAAATCCGCTTAATAATAAAAAGGTTCCGATATGGCTTTCAGACTATGTTCTTGCTGACTACGGTACCGGAGCCATCATGTGTGTTCCTGCACATGATGAAAGAGACTTTGAATTTGCCAAAAAGTTCGGACTTGAGATAGTGCAGGTTATCTCAAAGGACGGCAAGTCGGATGGCGAGCTTGAAGAAGCTTATACAGAAGCACAGGGCATTATGATCAATTCAGGGGAGTGGAACGGACTGGAGTCATCCACACTTAAGCAAAAGGCGGCTGAATATGTGGAAGAAAAAGGTTTTGGTAAAAAGACTGTCAATTATAAGCTTAGAGACTGGGTATTCTCACGCCAAAGATACTGGGGTGAGCCTATACCTATAGTACATTGTCCAAAGTGCGGCAATGTAGCCGTATCGGAAGAAGAACTTCCATTACTTTTGCCGGAAGTTAAGTCATATCAGCCTACAGGTACCGGAGAATCTCCGCTGGCAGCTATAGATGAGTGGGTCAATACCACCTGTCCCTGCTGTGGAGAGGCAGCAAAAAGAGAGACCAATACCATGCCTCAGTGGGCAGGCTCAAGTTGGTACTTCTTAAGGTATATAGATAATCACAATGATAAGGAACTGGTTTCAAAGGAAAAGGCTGATAAGTATTTGCCGGTAGATATGTATATAGGCGGTGTGGAGCATGCTGTACTTCATCTTTTGTATGCAAGATTTTATACCAAGTTCCTTCATGACATTGGTGTAGTAGGCTTTGATGAGCCTTTTAAGACTTTATTTAACCAGGGCATGATTACCGGTAAAAACGGTATTAAGATGAGTAAGTCCATGGGCAATGTAGTCTCTCCCGATGATTTAGTAAGAGACTACGGTTGTGATGCACTCCGTATGTATGAGCTTTTCGTAGGTCCTCCTGAACTTGATTCCGAGTGGGATGACAGAGGTATAGAGGGTGTAAGCAGATTCCTGAACAGGTTCTGGAACATGGTAATGGATGCCAAGGACAGTAAGGTAGAGCCGAGCAAGGAAATGCTTAGATTAAGACATAAACTTGTATCCGATATAGACCACAGACTTAATGATTTCAGCTTAAATACGGTAGTTGCAGGTTTTATGGAGTATAATAATAAGTTTATAGAGCTTTCAAGAAAGTCAGGCGGCATAGATGTAGAGACCTTAAAGACCTTTGTAACCTTGCTTGCACCGTTTGCACCTCATATAAGCGAGGAGCTTTGGCAGGAACTTGGAGGTGAAGGCTCAGTATTTAATACTGCTTGGCCAAGCTATGATGAAGAAGCCATGAAGGAAGAGGTAATGTCCATACCGGTACAGGTAAACGGAAAGACCAGAGCGGTACTTGAAGTTGATGTAAATATTGATAAGGATGAGCTTATAAGTATGGCAAAGGCTGAGCTTGAGAGAATCGGAAAACCGGTTGCAAATATAGTAAAAGAGATATATGTGCCGGGGAAGATAGTTAATATAGTAGGTAAATAAAAGGTGTAATTAAAATAAAAATCATAAAATAATAGTTGTTTTATATAAAATGAGCTGTTGTGAGTTTGTTTACACAACAGCTCCGGTGTATCGTTTCTCAAATAAGTATAACAAATAACTTACCTTTTTTTCTAATTGCATACATCAAAACCTTTAGTGTAACCCTAATACGCTAAAGGTTTTGATATACACGCTAAGAAAAATATTCATCGTTTTTGATATACTTACTTTGTGAACGATACACCGGTATATGATATGGTACTTTTCTTAGCTGCCTTAGTTGGATGGTTCCGGTATATCTTCAACAGGCAAAGGAAGTGTATCAAAATGATTCATTTCAGCTGCTTTATTTGAAAGTTCTTCTTCCGGTAAATTCCGATTTGGTGAAATTCTCTTTTTTAGATAATTCTCTTGTAGTTTAATTTGAACAATTTCATATTCAGGGTCTTCAATCCATATATTTAAAAGTTTATAGGAATTTTATAAATGCTATGTCGGCTACAAACCATAAACCTCCATACTCATCTCTATTATCCATGTTTAGATTTTGCTGTAGGTAGAAAATAACCTCCTTTATAATATTAAAGAGTATACTAAAGTTTCTACAATTAATGATATCAATATAAAATATATTAATGCATTGTAAATATGTATTTCTTTTTAAATAACAGTCCTTCACTTTGTTTATAATAAAAAAATAAGTATATAATTCAAACTTCCCATGCCCAAATTGAATCATTACATTGAAACTTTGACATTTCAGCTAATTAGATGAAGATGAATTCCGGCATTAGCCCTAAGATATAAATGCATAATATACACCTGAAAGCAAGCTTTCATTTGCTATATTACACAGATATATCTATGCTACCTCAACTGTAACTAATAAAATTTACTTCCTAATATAGCCCATTTTTCAACTTGCATTATCATAAAAGATAAATTATAATACCATATACGAAGTTTTTTGTATTAAATTGTTAAAAAACCATATTATAAATTGCAATATAAAGGAATTTATTCAATACAACAAACTTTGCAATAAAAATAACAAAAGGATATATAATATCAGGGAGGAAAGTAATGAAGAAAAAAAGTTTTTCTGTACTTGCAGCAGCTCTTACATTGCTCGCACTTACAGCGTGCAGTGGAGGTAATAATGCTACAGACAAGACACAATCACAGGGCGGCGAAAAAGAAAGTACTACAGCACAGGCGGAAAGTGTTACAAGTGCGGTAATAGTTGAAGCAGTTCCCAAAAACAAGGTATATGTAGATCCGCAGTGGGTTTACACTCTTGTTGAAGGATTTCAGGAAGAGTCTAAGGATTATGTGATACTTGAGTGTTCTTGGGGAGAGGAGGCTGATTCTGAAGTTTACTCTAAGGGACATATACCGGGTGCCGTACATATGAACACCGACTCTATTGAAGAAGAAGTGGACTGGAATATAAGAAAGCCTGATGAAATTGAAAAATTATTAAAAGACTATGGTATAACAAAGGATACTACAGTAGTATGTTACTCCGACAAACCTGAGATGTCATCTGATGACAGAGTTGCTTTTATGTTGCTTTGGGCAGGGGTTGAGAATGTTAAGTGTCTTGACGGCGGTCTTGATGCATGGAAGAAGGCAGGGCTTGCACTTGAAACACAGAGCAATGCGCCTAAAGCTACCGATAAAGAATTCGGAGCTACAATACCCGTACATCCTGAATACATAATAAGTATAGATGATGTAAAAAAAGAGCTGGCTGAGAACAGTAATTTCAGACTTGTAAGTATCAGAAGCAGGGATGAGTTTTTAGGAAAGACCAGCGGATACAGTTATATAGACAGAGCCGGAGAGCCTAAGGGTGCTGTATGGGGGCATGATACAGATGACGGTTCTTATAATAATGAAGACGGAACTACAGTAGGACTTGATAAGCTTGAGGAGTATCTGGCTGAGTCAGGAAGCTCTATTAACAATGATTTGGCATTTTATTGCGGAACCGGTTGGAGAGCGGCTATACCTTTCCTTATAGCGTATGAGAACGGACACATTACAAAGTTATATGACAGCGGTTGGTATGTATGGCAAAAGGATTCTGCCAATGAAGTACAGGTGGGAGACCCTGCAAGCGGAGATGTACTTTATACAACAGTCGGAGAGCTTTCAACCGACAAGGCTCCTAAGAAAAAATAATAGAGATTACTATGTTAAAGAGAATGATTGTACTGCTGCTACTGATATTGGAAATTATATTGGTGGCAGCAGCCAATATAATAAATTATTTTACGCATAAGAGAATAGGTATGGCAAGACATATGGTATATATGAATCAAAAATGGCTTGCAATCAGTAATTTTGAAGTCTATAAAATGCTAAGTTTTATTTTGGTGTTTGTATTTACTGCAATACTTATATACAGTTTTGTGAGAATAAGAAAAAATACTAAATTTATCACCAAGATAAACCTTGGGGTTTTAGTTGTATTTTTTGTATATTTTATATACTTTGCTACTGTTAATTCCATAAAAGGAATGAGGGCTTTTTATCTTATGTGCTATATCTATCTTGCGGCACTTTTACTTATGCTTATCAATGCATTTATAAATATAGCAAGTGATAGGACAAAACCAAAAAGCAGTAAATAAAAATATAACCTATGCGTTGTTTTTTTAAAACTTACCCAAACAGCTTATCTGTTTTTCTGATTGAATATATTAAAAATCCTAAGTGTAGCCAGATACACCTATGTTTTTTTGATATGCACATTCAGAGTTTGTGGTAAGTTTTTTGCAAATAGGGGTATAAGAGTGGAAGATTTGTTTAGCTTTCTAAATCAAAAACTTACGATATAAGATAGGGAGATTTTGAAAAAAGGATAGGAGTAAATTTTTGAAAAAAGAGTATAAGATATGTATATTTGCAATATTGGTAGTTCTAATATTGGTACTTAACCATGTCTTCGGATGGTCTAAGTACTTGTTGGCTCAGGAAAACATGGATCTGCTTAAAAATATGGTAAATGAGAATATTTTATTAGCCTCTCTTATTTACATAGCATTGACAGTAGTTGCTTCTGTACTGCTTGCAGTTCCAGGTGTTACCTTTGCAATAATTGCAGGGGTATTGTTTGGACCTTGGCTGGGTACTTTGCTCTGTTGTCTTGCAGCGACCTTAGGAGCGGTATTTTCGTTTCTTGTAGGCAGGTTTTTCTTAAAAGACAGTATAAAACCTATGGCAGTAAAAAATAAATACTTAAAAAAGTGGCTTTTTTCCGAAAATGAATATAATGATATGTTTGTACTTATGATAACAAGGCTTATACCGGTATTTCCCTATAATCTGCAAAACTTTGCTTATGGAACTACGGATATGAAGCTTGGCAAATACACTTTAGGCACATTTATTTTTATAATTCCGGGAACAGCTATGTATACTGTAGGTGCTGCCGGCTTTGCAGACAAGAACAACAGAATTATGTATATAGCTATGGCACTACTTATAGCAATCATTGTAAGTATCATAGGTTATTTTTTAAAGAAAAGGTATATAAAGGCAGGAGAAAATATTGAGCAACGATCAGAATAATAGGGTAACAAGACATTGTGATCCGAGTGTGTGTATACATTGTGATAAATGTAAGAAAAGTTGTATATTCTTAGATAAATACAAAATAGATATAAGCAATACAAACAGGCTAAGAGAGCTTGCTTATCATTGTTTTTTGTGTGGCAGATGCACGGAGGTTTGCCCCAAAGGCATAGACGGAAGGGAAATAATCCTTAGGATGAGGCAGGAAGAAGTAGCGGCTAATAACGATAAGCTTGCTCAAAAAGGTTACGGATTTTTGCTCTTTGAAAAAAAGGACTATATCTATAAAAATTACAGAAAGGGAAATAAGAAAAGTGTCCTTTTTCCGGGCTGTAATTATCCTTCCTTTTATCCTAAAACGACTAAGTATTTATCAAAAATACTTAAGGAAGTTGCAGATATGGGAACCGTATATGATTGCTGCGGAAAGCCTATATCTGAACTTGGACTTAAAAAAGAAGAAGAGAGAACATTAAACGGAATTTATAAAAGGATGAAGGAACAGGGAGTGGAAGAAATAGTTACCATGTGTCCCAACTGCTTTCATTACCTGAAGCCTAAATTTAGAGACTATAACTTTGACTTGGAAGTAAAAAGCATATATGAGAAGTTTACAGAGCTTGGAATAGGGCAAAAAATAAAGGGGGATTTTTCTGTTTTCCTGCCCTGTCCGGACAGAGAACCGAGGGAAATGTATAAACATATAGAAAATTTTATAGAGGGAGATATGTTTCCTGTAAATGAAGTACAGTGCTGCGGTCTCGGAGGCTGTGCAATAGTAAAAGAGCCTCAGCTTGCTCAGGATATGTGCGATACAATGAAATTAAGAACAGAACAGGTGTATACTTACTGTGCTACCTGTGCCGGAAATCTTGAAAGAAGAGGTACCAAGCCTATAAAACATATACTAAACGAAATTATAGGAAGTGATGAAAGGGCGGCGATAAAGAACTCTATGCTTAACAGGGTAAAAACAAAATTTATATAAAATCAAGGGAGAAGTGATGGAAGAGAAAAAGAAAATAAATATAGGCAGTAAAATAATCTTGCTTATGGCTTTACTTTGCTGTGTCTTGGCATATTTTTTTATACCGGCTGTAAATCAAATTTTTAACAAAATATTTGTAATGTTTGCAAGCGGTGATTTTACCGAGGTGAAGCAGTTTATATCTTCTTACGGTGTATATGCGGCATCTATTTCATTTGCATTGATGGTCTTACAATCAATAGTTGCACCGCTGCCCGCATTTGTACTGACCTTTGCCAATGCCAATCTTTTCGGCTGGTGGCAGGGAGCCATACTTTCATGGAGCAGCGCCATGGCAGGGGCGGCAGTTTGCTTTTACATAGCAAGAATTTTAGGCAGAGATGTGGCGGAAAGGCTTACAAGTAAAACCGGTCTAAAGCAAATAGACGAGTTTTTTGAAAAATACGGCAACAATACCATACTTATATGCAGACTCCTGCCCTTTGTGTCCTTTGATTATGTAAGTTATGCGGCAGGGCTTACCTCAATGTCTTTTTGGGACTTTTTTATAGCTACAGGCATAGGTCAGCTTCCGGCAACTATAGTGTATTCCTATGTAGGAGGTTTTCTTACCGGAGGAGCAAGACTTTTTATGTTGGGACTGCTTATAATGTTTGCTATAGTAAGCCTTATATTTATGTTCAGAACCATATACATGAATAAGCATAAGAAGAAAGCTTAAAGATGCAGTTAAACTCGGATGCGTCTTGAAACTATGAAAATCTGTGCTATTTATATAAAATATATATTGTTGCATAATGAATAAATGCAAGAATTTGGTCTTATAGCAGCTATCTATAATACTTTTATAAAATATTGTGCAATTTTAAGTTTTAAGATACAACCTAATTCATAAGGAAGATATTTTATGAAGGCTATAATTTTTTTTACCAGAGTGCCTATTGCAGGCAAGACAAAAACCAGAATGCAGCCTTACTTAAGCCCTGACGAATGTGCAGTCTTGCATAAGGCTATTATTAAGGATATCTATAAGGAGTGCAGCAAAACGCCGGCGGATATCTTTGTATACTACACACCTTTGGAGGGGCTTGAGAGACTTCAAAAAATTATAGGAACAAAACATGCATACAAGTTACAAAATGGAGAGCATCTTGGTGAAAAAATGTATAATGCCATAGCCGAGGTACTTGATTTGGGCTATGAGTCCTGCATACTTATAGGTAGCGATATTGCGGAGTTTAGAAAAAAGCACCTTAATATAGCCTTTGATAAACTTGAGTATGCAGATGTAGTATTTGGAAAGACGGTTGACGGCGGTTACTATCTGGTAGGTATGAAAAAAGCTGTAAAAGAAGTATTTGAAGTTGAAAAATACGGTAACAGTGATGTATTTGCCAATACATTAAAAAAGCTGTCAAACCTAGGATTAAAGATAGCCTATACCAAAACCTTATATGATATAGATACCAAAGATGACCTTGCACTGTATAGGCAAAGACTTAGAAAGTATGCAGAAAGGCATAGCAAGCATTATAAAGAGTTACAAAAAAGAAACTTGGGTAAATTTGCACTTGATAAACTAAAGATTTCTATAATTATTCCTGTATATAATGAAGAGAAGACCATAGTAAACTTACAAAGTAAGCTTCATAGTTTATATGAAAAGTGTGAAATAATCTTTGTGGACGGAGGCAGTACGGATGCTACAATAAGTCTTATAGACAAAAAATATAAGCTGTTTAAGAGCGAAAAGGGAAGGGCTGCTCAGATGAATAAAGGTGCTTTAGAAAGTAGTGGGGATGTCCTTTTATTTTTACACAGTGACAGTATTCTTCCTGAAAATCCTCTTGTACAGATTAAAAAAGTAATGAAAGACTATGAGGCGGGTTGTTTTGGAATAAACTTTAACACAAGAAGTATACTTATGAAAATCTGCGCTCTAATGTCTAATTACAGGGCAGCTATAGGGCATATAATGTTTGGAGATCAGGGTATATTTATTGACAGAGCTACATTTTTTAAGCTGGGTATGTTTCCTAAGCTTCCTATTATGGAAGATTATCAATTATCGCTCAGTCTTAAAAGTAAAACAATCAAGACAGCTATGACTAAAAGCCATATCACTACTTCCGACAGAAGGTTTGCAGGAAACAGTATAGATAAACTCAAACTTATGTTAAAGATGCACAGACTTAGAAGTATGTATAGAAAAGGTGTTGATATAGAAAAGATAGCTTCTTTGTATAAGGATAAAAGATAGGCGGTTATTATATGGAAGCGGTAAAAGGCTTAAAGGATTTTATAAAAACAAAAAAATACAGACAGGCTTTAGATTTACCGGATAGGGTAGAGGAAGTGTATGAACCTTTGGCACAGGGTGAGTATAATAAAAATTATGTATTCACACATCCGAAACTTAACAAAAAACTGGTACTTAGGATCAATTTTGGCAGTCAGATGCATTTGGAAAAACAGATAGAGTACGAATTTAACGCACTTAAACTGCTTGAGGACTCAGGCAGAACGCCTAAAGCCTTATATGTGGATGCCTCACTCTCTAAGATTGACTACGGAATTATGGTAATGGAGTTTTTGGAAGGGGCGCATCTTGACTATAAGAAGGATTTAAAGGCGGCGGCTTTTTGTCTTGCGGATATACATGCTGTAGCCCTGCCCAAAGAAAACACACTTATAGTACCTGAAAATCCGGTGGCTGCGGTACTTAAAGAGTGTGAAGATATGTTTTTGGTATATGAAACTTCCGACTTGGCTGATAAATCAAAAAAAGAAAAAATAAGAACGATGCTTGAAAGGGTGAAAAAACTCGGTAAAGCACAGGAGCTTGGAAGTTCTTATAAGTGCTGTATTAATACGGAACTTAATTCAAGTAATTTTTTGATTGATGAGGGTAAAGCCTTTCTTGTTGACTGGGAAAAGCCAATAATAGGAGAAGCAGCGCAGGACTTGGCACATTTTTTGGCACCTACTACAAGCTTTTGGAAGACGGACATAATACTAAGCAGCAAAGAGCAGGATGATTTTATATCGGATTATATAAATACTGTGGGAGACAGATTTGATACAGCTAATATAGAAGAAAGGGCGAAGTACTATATTCCACTTAATTGTATGCGTGGTATAACATGGTGTGCTATGGCTTGGATACAGTATAAAAAAGCCGATAAGGGTCTTAGAAACGAGTTTACTGCAAGAAAACTTGATGCCTATCTTAGTGATGAATTTTTGGAATTGGTAGATAAGAGGATTTAGATATGAGCGAAGAAGAAATAAAGGAACTTTTTTTTAAAGATATAGACTGCTCACAGGTGGTAACGGAAAACTTTGCCGATGAACTCGGTTATGACAAGGATTTTATGAGAAAAATGTCGGCTTGTTTTGGCGGCGGTATGCTGCGTGGTGAAACTTGCGGCTCGTTAATAGCCGGACTTATGCTTATAGGATTAAAATACGGTCATAGTAGGGAAGATGATGCGGCTCAAAAGCAGCTTATGAGGGAAAAGTCCGAGGAGTTTAAAAAAAGGTTTGTGGAAAAGTATGAAAGCACCATGTGTAGAGAACTTTTAGGTTACGACCTTTCAAAACCCGAGGAACTTGGGCTTGCTTTAGAAAGCGGAAGACTGTTTAGTTTTTGTCCGAGGCTTACAAAGGATACCATAGATATACTTAAAGAGCTCTTATAAAAATAAGAACTTTTCATAGTAAGAGCAAGACCGTACATATTACTGTAATAGATAACTTATAAAAGATAAGTTCTTTTATAACAAAGAAAATAAAGGCAGTTATATTTGCTTTTAAATAAATATATTTTTTCAGGAGGATGAAAAAAATGAGAAGATTAGGTTTGAAATTATTATTGGTAGCCGGATTATCCGCACTTTGGATAAGCGGATGTTCAAGCAGTTCAACAAGTAATACAAGTGCAGCAGCCGGTGAAACAAGTGCAGCAGCACAGGCGGATGGTGCTTATCAATATGTATCAGCTGATGATGCGGTTAAGGCTGCAGCGGGAACGGATGTCCATGTGCTTGATGTGCGTGAATGGGGAGAGTATGCCAAGGGAAGACTTGCAAACTCATACTGGAGTCCTGTATTTCCACTTGAGGATACAAGCCTTGAGGAAAGCTTAAAGGAATTTGCCCTTGCTAAGTTAAATGACGGTAAGAACATCTATATTGTATGTAACAGCGGAAAAAGAGGTGCTGAGAAAGCAACAGCCGTACTTAAAGATGCAGGTTTTGACGCTTCTAAGCTCTATACCGTAGAGGGCGGTGCAAAGGCATTAAGTGCTAAAAAAGAGTTTAATACAAGCAGAATTGACGAGGCTATAGATTGGAAGTATATAGACGGCAAAGAGTTCCTTGCTTTAAGCGGTGCACAGGTAGTGGATGTAAGAGATGCCGATACTTATAAAAAAGGACATCTTGCAGGTTCTTCAAATGTACCGTTAAAGGAGTTTGAGGACAGTGCTGCACAGAGTGCAATGTACGAATTTGGCAAGGCAAATCTTGATCCTACAAAGCCTGTATATTTCTTATGCTACAGCGGAAACAAGTGTGCAAAGACCGGAATATCAGTACTTAAGGATGCCGGATTTGATGCGGATAACTTATTTATAATAAAGGACGGAGCAAAGGATGCTGATATTTCAGCAGCATTTGTTACTGAGTAAAAGTATTAAAAAACAGTTTAATTTGATATAAATTAAAATACCTTTGCAGTTTAGGTGGGTCATTTATATTCGTCAAAAATCTTTATATTTGATTTATAAGTCAGACTAAGATGAATGACGGTAGTAGCCTGATAAATATATATGCATAAGCTATCAAATGAAAGACGGCTTTTGGGTGTATGTTTATCTAAACTAAGCCTCAAGCAAAATATTAGCACTCATTTTTAATGAGTGCTAATATTTTGCTTGACAGAGAATACTTTTCAGTTTAGTATATTCTTATTAAGTTTGTTATACATTAGAAAGGATATAGAAAAATGGAACAAAAAAAGGGAAGTTTATCAATAAACAGTGAAAATATATTTCCGATTATAAAAAAATGGTTATATTCCGACCATGATATCTTTATAAGAGAGTTGGTATCCAATGCCTGTGATGCCATTACCAAATTAAAAAAACTTTCTCTTATGGGAGAATATGAAGAAGGAAAAAGTGAAGAGTATAAAATATATGTAGAAATAAGCCCTAAGGCAAAGACTATAAGTTTTATAGACAACGGTATAGGTATGGACTATAAAGAGGTTGATGAATACATTAACCAGATAGCTTTTTCAGGAGCGAAGGACTTTCTTGATAAGTATAAGGACAAGGCAAATGAAGAGCAGATCATAGGGCATTTCGGTCTTGGATTTTATTCGGCTTTTATGGTTGCCGACAGGGTTGAAATAGATACACTCTCATATAAGGCAGGATCGGAAGCGGTGCATTGGGAAAGTAATGGCGGTACGGAATATGAGATGTCTGAGGGCAGCTTAAAAACTCACGGTACGAAAATCACCCTACACCTTAATGATAACAGCTATGAGTTTTCCAATGAATACAGGGTAAGGGAAGTACTTAATAAGTACTGTGCATTTATGCCTGTTTCAATATATCTTAAAGACAGTGATGCGGGCGAGCTTAGCGAAACTATAGATGTGGCTGATCTAAAAGATACGGATGTGGTTTTGGAGAAAATAACAGAGCCTGCAAAGACCGAGGAAAAGACTCTTGAAGACGGAACTAAGGAAGTGGTTGAAGTAGCTCCTGCAAGAGAGAAGGCAAAGATAAGAAAAAGAGAGGTTGCCGTAAACGATACCACACCTCTTTGGACTAAGCATCCTAATGAATGCAGTGATGAGGACTATAAAGATTTCTACCGAAAAGTATTTATGGATTATAAAGAGCCGCTGTTTTGGATACATCTAAACATGGATTATCCTTTTAACCTAAAGGGTATACTTTATTTTCCAAAAATCAATACAGAGTATGACAGTATAGAAGGAACTATTAAGCTCTATAACAATCAGGTATTTATAGCCGATAATATAAAAGAAGTTATACCTGAGTTTTTAATGCTTTTAAAGGGTGTTATAGACTGTCCAGATCTTCCTCTTAATGTGTCAAGAAGTGCTTTGCAAAATGACGGTTTTGTGAAGAAGATATCCGATTATATATCCAAAAAGGTTGCGGATAAGTTAAGCGGTATGTGCAGAACCGACAGAGAAAACTATGAAAAGTATTGGGATGACATAGCTCCCTTTATTAAGTTCGGTTGCTTAAAGGATGAAAAATTCGCCGATAAGGTAAAAGACGGTATACTATTTAAAGACATTTACGATAAATACCAGACCTTTAAGGACTTGGAGCTTGAGGAAGCTAAAGAAGAAGAGGTTAAGGAAGAGGAAGTTAAAGAAGAAGTAAAGGATAAAAAAGAAAATAAGATATATTATGTTAATGATGTAAATGCTCAAAGTCAGTATATAAATATGTTTAAAGAGGCAAATAAGCAGGCTGTAGTGCTTCCACATAATATAGATATGCCGTTTATTCAAAGTCTTGAAGCTAAGATGAAGGATGTTAAATTCATAAGAATAGACGGTGAATTAAGCGAGGAACTTGCAGGAAAAGAACATAGTGAAACTGAAAAAGAAAACTTTGATAAGCTTGTGCAAAGGGCAAAGGACTATCTTGCTCAGGATAAACTTAACATAGAGGTTAAAAGTCTTAAAAATGAGAAAATAGCTTCGCTTTTAATTATCTCCGAAGAGTCAAGGCGTATGGAAGATATGATGAAGCAGTATGCAATGATGGGATTGGATCCTTCAATGTTTGGAGGAAATACGGACAAAACACTTATATTAAACTCTTCGCACAGTCTTGTACAAAAGCTGTTGGCTACAGAAAATAAGGAAAATGAAAAATTAATAATAGAGCATCTTTATGACCTTGCAGAGCTTAGTAATTCAAGTCTCTCACCTGAAAGAATGAGCGCATTTATTCAAAGAGCCAATACTATACTTTCTATGATTGAATAAGCTTATAGGGGTGGTTGACACATACATGACTTTCTTTTATAATGCAGATAGTTATCAATACTACATTTCAAGTAGTAGTATACAAGATGCATTAAGGAGAAGATTATGAACTATAAACTTATAGGAGACAGCTGTTCAGATTTGGATCAAAGGCAGCTTAAGTCAAAGCACTACTTAACAGTACCTCTTGTACTGCAAATAGGTTCTTATCATATACCTGATGATAAGAATTTTGATAGGAAAGATTTTATTAAAAGAATGAGAGAGAGCAAAGTAGGAGCAAAGACAGCCTGTCCATCTCCCGAAGCTTTCAGAAAAGCCTATGAGGATGCTGATGCCGACTGTATTTTTGTAGTTACCTTATCGGAGCATTTGAGTGGAACTTACCAAAGCGCGGTACTTGCTAAGCATATGTATGAAGAGGAGGAAAATGCGGATAAGAAGGTATTTGTATTAAGCTCCCACTCAGCCTCAGCCGGACAGTACAGGATACTGTTGGAACTGGAAAGGTTATGCGAACTTGATCTTGCCTATGAGGAAATATGCGAGAGGATCACAAAGTTCAGGGATAATATGAAGACATATTTTGTACTTGAGTCTTTGGAAACTCTAAGAAAAAACGGAAGGTTAAGCGGACTTTCAGCCTTCTTTGCAACAACTCTTAATATCAAGCCTGTTATGGGTGCGGTAGATGGTAAGATAATAAAGCTTGATCAGGCAAGAGGTATTAACAAGGCATTGACAAGAATGGTTGACATAGCCTTGCGAGAGTCAGGTGAAGACAGCGAGGAAAAGATAGTAGCCATAGCGGAGTGTAACAATCCTGAGCGTGGAGAGTTTGTGGCTAAGATGTTTAAAGACAGCAACAAGTTCAAAGATGTTTTAATTACACAGACAGCAGGTGTGGCTACGGTATATGCCGGAGACGGCGGTATAGTAGTAAGCATAGGTTAAAATAGCTTATAGAAATTTAAACTTTATAAAAAAATACTAAAAATATTGAACTTTGTATCAAATAATAGTATACTAAGCATATCGCTGGAGTGTACGACAACCTTACCAATTTTGAACCTACATTTTGACATAAGGGATTCTAATTATTTCTTAAAGGATGTCATGCCTTTTAATTTGGAAGACAGATCTTAAGGTGAGGAAACCCACCTAGCACTGCTAGGCGTCACTAAGTAAGAACGGCACTTTGGTCACAAATAGAAAGCAGCAAATAGCTGCTTTTTATAATTAGCCTTGAAAAACAAGAGTTTATGTGTTAGTATATCTAGGTTAATTCACCTGAACGCAGTTTTCGGATACTCCAACCAAGACTTCGTTGAAGGTAAGACAAGATAAAGTAAAGGAGAAAAGCAATGATTTCAAAGGAAAAAAAGGCGGCAGTTATAGCCGAGTATGCCAGAAAAGAAGGTGATACAGGATCTCCTGAAGTTCAGATAGCTATACTTACAGCTAGAATCATAGAACTTACAGAGCATCTTAAGCTTAATAAGAAGGATCACCATTCAAGAAGAGGCTTACTTAAGATGGTTGGTAAGAGAAGAGGTTTATTAAAATACTTAAGAGACACCAACCTTGAAAGCTATCGTAGCCTGATTGAAAAATTGGAAATTAGAAAGTAGATTAATTTTTATGAAGCTGTTGCAAAGAGCCGATCTTTATACGAAATATGCCTGTTGGTAGATTCATAAGCATTTCTGTATAATATTTGCTCTTTGTCAACAGCTTTATTTTTAGCGCAAAGCTATCAAGGTTTGCATGTCATAATTGATATGCATAAAAATATAAAAGACTATAGATTTCGAGACCACAGATAAGGAACTGTTTTTTTATACTATCTAAAAAATAATAGAAATGGGATCTTATCTGTAGTTTCGAAAATAGTCTTAAAAAACTTAAGGAGAGGTATATGAGTAAAACATATAAGACTTATACTATGGAACTTGCAGGCAGAGAACTTAGGGTGGATATAGGCAGAGTAGCCGCCCAAGCAAACGGCGCTGCTTTTATGCACTACGGAGATACTACAGTATTATCTACAATTACGGCTTCCGGGAGCCCAAGAGAGGGAATAGACTTTTTCCCGCTTTCAGTAGAATATGAAGAGAAAATGTACGCAGCCGGCAAGATGCCGGGAGGTTTTAATAAAAGAGAGGGAAAGGCAAGTGAGAATGCGGTACTTACTTCAAGAGTAATAGACCGTCCTATGCGTCCGCTTTTCCCAAGTGACTATAGAAATGATGTTACTATCAGCAATTTGGTTCTGTCAGTTGATCCAAGCTGTTCACCTGAACTTACAGCCATGCTCGGTTCTGCTATAGCAGCTGCTATATCCGATATACCTTTTGACGGTCCTTGTGCCAGTACACAGATGGGACTTATAGACGGAGAACTTATAGTAAATCCGAATGACGCACAGATGAGCGTATCAGACCTAAAACTTACCGTTGCATCCACAAAGGAGAAGGTGGTTATGATAGAGGCAGGGGCTAACGAGGTACCTGATGAAACCATGATAGACGCTATATATCAGGCTGACGCAATCAATAAGAAGATAATAGCCTTTATAGAAGAAATGGTAGCGGATATAGGCAAGGAAAAACATTCCTATGACTCATTTGCTATAGCGCCTGAACTTGTAGAGGCTATGAAGGAAGTGGTTAGCCCACAGGAAATGGAAGAGGCTGTATTTGCAGATGAAAAGCAGGTAAGGGAAGAAAATTTAAGGAAGCTTAAGACAAGGCTTGAGGAAGCATTTGCGGAAAATGAAGACTATCTCAACTCTCTTTCCGAAGCCTTTTATCAATATCAGAAAAAGACCGTAAGAAAGATGATATTGAAGGATAAAAAAAGACCTGACGGAAGGGCTCTTAATCAAATAAGAGAGCTTTCCGCCGAGATAGATATAATACCGAGAGTACATGGCTCAGCGATGTTTACCAGAGGACAGACTCAGATATGCAATGTAACTACTCTGGCACCGTTGGCAGAGGCACAAAGACTTGACGGTCTTAATGCTGAAGAGACTGCTAAAAGGTATATGCACCATTATAATTTCCCATCTTATTCTGTAGGAGAGACCAAGGTGTCAAGAGGTCCGGGAAGAAGAGAGATAGGGCATGGAGCATTGGCAGAAAGAGCCTTGATACCGGTACTTCCAAGTGAGGAGGATTTCCCCTATGCTATAAGAACGGTATCGGAGACCTTTGAGTCAAACGGATCGACCTCTATGGCATCGACCTGTGCTTCCTGTATGTCTCTTATGGCGGCAGGTGTGCCTATTAAGAGCATGGTAGCAGGTATATCCTGCGGTTTGGTGACCGGAGAAGATGATAATGACTATGTACTTCTTACCGATATACAAGGCTTGGAAGATTTCTTTGGAGATATGGATTTTAAAGTAACCGGAACAAAGTATGGAATTACCGCAATACAGATGGATATAAAAATCAAGGGACTTACCAGAGAGATAGTTGAGGGTGCTATAAAAACCTGTCATGAGGCAAGAAACTTTATTATGGATACCTGTATGAGTCCTTGTATAGCCGAACCCAGAAAAGAAGTTTTAGAGTATGCACCTAAGATAGAGCTTCTTACTATAGATCCGAGCAAGATAGGAGATGTAGTAGGTAAGCAAGGCAAGGTTATCAACAAGATTATTGAAGAAACCGGTGTTAAGATCGATATAGACGATGACGGTAAGGTAAGTGTATGCGGTACCGATAAGGAAAAAATAAGAAGAGCGGTTGAGATCATAAGAAATATAGTAACCGATATAGAGCCGGGCATGGTGTTTGAAGGCAAGGTAGTAAGAATTTTGGAGTTCGGTGCTTTTGTGGAGATCACACCTAACAAAGACGGCATGATACATATTTCAAAACTTTCGGATAAGAGAGTTGCCAAGGTAGAAGATGTTGTCAATATAGGGGATATAGTCAGGGTAAAGGTCATAAAAGTAGATGCTATAAGAGGTAAGATAGACCTTAGCATGAAACCTTCCGATTTAGAACGATAACAGTTAAAAAAGGGGTTATAGTATACAAATAAGGTATACTATAACTTCTTTTATATTAAGTATGGAGGTAGTAATGATAATCAAGCGTTTTAACAAAATAAACGGGTTTTATCCCGAGCCTATATCGGGTCAGACAAGATTTGCTTTTTCAAAAAATGATTTTGAAGATTTTTATGATATAAAAGAGTATTTCAATTACAAAGACTATAGAGGTCAAAAGCTTTATTTTTATGATTATGATACGGCAAATGTTTACTCTCCATTTGAGAAAACCATAAATATAGTTTACGGTGTTCCTATTTATTTTGAGGGATTCTTTTATTTTTTACAGGGGGATTTTAATAAAAATAAAATTAGTTTATATAAATATTTACCTGAAAAGATTTTGGAAAATGTTGTAGAATTTGATATTAAAGATGTGAATCTTTATAACCTAAAGCTTATCGGAAATGGTGTTAATATTATAAGCGGTGATGATGAGTTCGTGTGTTATTATCCAAGTAAGTTTAAGTTTAAATTACCTTCCAATGAACAAGTTATACTTATTGATGAGGAGAAGGTTTATATTAATGCATGGATAGAAGAGGACTTTGATGAAGAAAATAATTGTGCAGGTGATAATTATAAATATTATGAGAAACTTGTAATAAGAGATTTTTGGGGTAGGTTTATTTCAGAAGAGATAGGGAACTTAAATAAGGCAGAAGACGGAAATTGGTGGATTTCTTAAAGTTATTATAAATAAAAGAGGATTGTAGTATGGATAATTATATATTGGATATTGAGTGTAAAGGTATGAAAAATAAAGAGAAATTTCCTATAGAATATACAGGCAGGGGTGAAAATATATCTCCCAAATTTAATGTTAAAAATTTATCAGAAAATGCAAAATCATTGGTTATAACTTTGGAGGATCTGACTCATCCTATAAATAAATTTACACATTGGATAATATGGAATGTTCCGGCAGCCAATAAGATACCCGGAGCAATAAAAAAAGGTGCAAAAGTTAAGGAGCTTGACAATGCAAGGCAGGGAATTGCTTACGGTTTTCAAAAATATGCAGGTCCAAAACCTCCTAGAGGAAAAATACATAGGTATATATTTACTTTTTATGCGATAGACTCTTTCATTGAGGCAAGTTCATTTTCGACTAAAAGTAAAATATTAAAACTTATAGATAAGCATATTATTCAAAAAGGTGAGATAGAAGGGTATTTTGAGTAGGGTAAAAAAGCTGTTTTTAGGGTCTAAATAATTTTTTTAAATTAATACTTGACAACTTAATAAAAATAGCTTAATATAAACCTATCAAACAGATATGAATATATGTTTATAACTTAGGAGGATTTATGGCTAATATATATAAGGGCAGTACAGGCTTAGTAGGAAATACACCTTTAGTAGAACTTGTAAATATAGAAAAAGATAAGAATTTAAAGGCAAGAGTGTTAGTAAAACTTGAGTACTTTAATCCGGCAGGCAGTGTAAAAGATCGTATAGCAAAGGCTATGATCGAGGCGGCTGAAAAAGAAGGAAAGTTAAAAGAAGGATCGGTGATCATAGAGCCGACCTCAGGTAATACAGGTATAGGCTTGGCTTCTGTAGCAGCTTCAAAGGGATATAGAGTGATACTTACCATGCCTGAGACTATGAGCGTTGAAAGAAGAAACATGCTTAAAATATATGGAGCTGAGGTAGAGCTTACAGAGGGAAGCAAGGGTATGAAGGGATCTATAGCAAGAGCACAGGAACTTGCAGAAAGCATAGAAAACAGCTTTATACCGAGTCAATTTGCAAATCCTGTCAATCCTAAAATACATGAAGAAACAACCGGACCGGAAATCTGGAATGACACTGACGGAGAAGTTGATATATTCATATCAGGTATAGGTACAGGAGGTACTATTTCAGGTGTAGGGCATTTTCTTAAGTCTAAAAAACCTGATGTAAAGGTTATTGCGGTAGAGCCACAGGATTCAGCGGTACTTTCGGGAGCTAAGCCGGGACCTCATAAGATACAGGGAATAGGAGCAGGATTTATACCTGATACCTTGGATGTAAATGTGTATGACGAAATTGCCAAGGTGAGTAACGAGTCGGCTTTTGAATATGCAAAGTATATAGCAAAAAGAGAGGGACTTTTAGTGGGTATATCCTCAGGAGCAGCTTTAAGTGTGGCTGTAGAACTTGCTCTAAAAGAGGAGAATAAAGGAAAGACTATAGTAGCATTGCTTCCTGACAGCGGAGACAGATATTTTTCCACAGCACTTTTTTCTGAATAAAAATTAGAAGTTGGACTTAATGATTTCATATAAGGGGCTGTCAGAGGGTATAAATTTCTATACAAAAATGACTTGATTAGAGGGCGTTTTAGTTTTGTATAGAGTTTATATCTTCTGGCAGCCCCTTATAATGTTGTTGATTAGTTACAGTTCAGGTAGTTTAGATATACATGTATAATATACCAAATGAAAGCTTG
>ERZ773054.497-NODE-497-length-30499-cov-21.256241_pt1 | contig 30499 bp, 31 predicted proteins | sample MGYA00580630_ERZ773054 | MGnify/ENA primary metagenome ERZ773054 (study PRJEB29015, sample SAMEA2737994) | human oral metagenome | biome: human oral; feature: human-associated habitat; material: dental | place: China | collected 2115 ... | reverse complement strand
ATTCGGTTGTGTTGTCTGGCAACTGTCCGGTTGTGTCGATGGGTTGCCCGGCCGCTCCCTGAGCTACGTGACGGTTGTTTGCCTCGGGTGTGTACGGGTGGCGGCAGGGCGGTTTGTTGCTATGATACGGGTGTTCCGATATACAAGGTCGGATTCTCGAATCCGACGTTTCCCCGCAAGGGGAAATGGGTTTTAGGCTGCCTTAGCGGCGCGAGCCGATGTCGGCGTCTTCACTACCGCCTTCAAGCAGGCGGGTGAGTTCGTCGCACAAGGCGATTTGGCCGTTTTCGTCGAACTCGAATTGTGCCAGCACCTGCACGGCGATGCGGCTGCCGTCGGCTTTTTTGGCGCGGACGATGTGGTTGCTGAACACGGTGCCGCCGTCTTCGGCCAGGGCAAGAAACTCGGTTTCTGCTTCGGCGATGTGCTGTTTTTGGGCGCGCATATGGGCGATAAAACCGTCCAAGTCCAGCGTTTTGCCATCCACTTTCTGTACGTAGCCGACGGCGAACAGGCGGCGGATTTCGGCTTCGTCGACTTGGCTGCCGCCGACGATGTCGCGGAAGATGTGGCGGATGGTGTCTTTTTTGTTCATGGCTCTCGGCTTCGGTGTGTGGTTTCAGCCCGCGTAGGTGGGAATCTTGTTGGGGTTCGGCGGCAGTTGGATTGGCCGCTGTTGCTGTTGTGCTGCCAAGATTCCCGCCTGCGCGGGAATGACGACAGTTTAAATTTTTGTTTCTTTCAGGCTGCCTTGCCGGCGGGCGGCCGTCGGATTCGAGAATCCGACCTACGGGTTTCAGGCTGCCTGTTTGTGTTTTAGCTGTATTGAGACCCGCGTTTTGCGTTTTCAGGCTGTCTTAGCGGTATGGCGCGTCCGCCGCTTTACGTTTGGCGATTTCGGCTTCGTATTTGTCGCCAATGGCCAGCAGGATGGGCTTGGTCATGTGCAAATCGCCTTTTTTCTCGCCGTGGTATTCGAAGATGTGGGTTTCCACAATCGCGTCGGTGGGGCAGGCTTCTTCGCAGAAACCGCAGAAGATGCACTTGGTCAGGTCGATATCGTAACGCGTGGTGCGGCGCGTGCCGTCTTCGCGCTCTTCGGATTCGATGTTAATCGCCATGGCAGGGCAGACGGCCTCGCACAGTTTGCAGGCGATGCAGCGCTCTTCGCCGTTCGGATAGCGGCGTTGGGCGTGCAGGCCGCGAAAGCGCACGGATTGCGGGGTTTTTTCTTCGGGGAAATAAATGGTGTCTTTGCGGGCGAAAAAGTTTTTGAGCGTTACGCCCATGCCTTTGACGAGTTCGCCGAGCAGGAAGGTTTTGAAGAAATTGGCCATTTTGGTTTGCTCTTTCGGGTTGGGTGTTCGGGGTGCAGGCTGCTTTTTATCTTTTGCGGTGGCAGCGTCTGCGCCGTTCAGTTTTCTGCGTATTGCGCCAAACCGGGGGCGGTTTTGACAGGGATAAATTCGGTAATTTCGTAATCGGCAATGTCGGCTTGGTGAAACGGGTCTTCGCCGATAATGCGCTCTATCTCGGCGCGGCTTGCGGCACGGGCAACGATAATACCGCCGGTGCGCGGTTCTTTGCGCCCCGAAAACAGAAATGCGCCACTTTGGTAGTGTTTATCCAAAAACTGCCGGTGGGCAGCCAGATGCTGTTCCACTTGTTCGAGTGGGGCTGTGTAGGTCAGGGCGATGATGAACATGGGGTGTCCTTGTTGTGCGGGTACAGGCTGCTTAGCAGATTGTAACGACAACGTTATGTTTGTTGGCCACACATTCGCGGTAGAAATCCAACAGACTCTCAAAATGCACCGTCAGTTCTTCGGCCACCTCTTCCAATTCATCGTTGTCTTCTTCCCAAATACTGGGATAAATGTCATTTTTTTCCAGCAGTGAGAATGGGGTCTCGGCCAGTTTGGCAGAGAAATCCGCCGCTTCCATGGCGGCAACAATTTTGGGCAGCATATCGGCGGCAATATAAGTGTTAAACAGTTCGTCATCGTCCACCAATTCTTGGTCGCCCACGATGGCGATGCTCAACAAATCGTCTTCAATCGGGTCGCCCGCGCCCTTTCCTGTCAAGATGAAGTGTAATGCGTCCCACATTTTATCCACATCGGTAACGGGCACGCTGTCGTCTTCTTCCTCAAAGGCATCAAACAAATCGTCAATATTTAATTTTTTGAGATGCGCCAACTGTTCATCGTTATAGGCGCGGTATTCGGCATACATGCCCATTTTCTTCTCCAATTCAGATTTTTCAGTTGCAGGCTGCTTTTGGATTTCAGCCCGCCCTTATTTCCACAAACTCAGCGGCGATACCATCCACGCCGCCAGCACGGCGATGGAAATGAAGCCCACGGGAATCAGCACTTTCCAGCCCAAGCGCATGATTTGGTCGTAGCGGTAGCGCGGGAAGGTGGCGCGAATCCACAAATAGCCGTACAGCACGAATGCCATTTTGGCGAACATCCAAATCGGGCTCGGCGTGCCGATAACGCCCCAGCTTTGCGGGAAGGGCGAAAGCCAGCCGCCAAGGAACATGATGGAAGTGAGCGCGCCGATTAAAATCATGAAAATGTATTCGGCCAGAAAGAACAGCGCGAAGGCAAAGCCGGAATATTCCACATGATGTCCGGCCACGATTTCGCTTTCGCCCTCCGCCACGTCAAACGGCGCGCGGTTGGTTTCGGCCACGGCGGAAATCAGGTACACGAGAAACACGGGGAACAGGGTAAACCAGTTCCACGAAAAGACGGAACCGCCGGCAATGCCGCTGCTTTGTGCGGCCACGATGTCTTTAAAATTCAGGCTGCCTGAAACCATAATCACGCACACCAGCGCGGCGGACATGGCGATTTCGTAGGAAATGGTTTGCGCCGAAGCACGCATTGCGCCGAGCATGGCGTATTTGGAGTTGGATGCCCAGCCGGCGATAATCACGCCATATACAGACAGGGACGTAATCATCAGGATATACAGCAGACCTGCGTCCACGTTGGTCAGCACCCATGTGTCGGAAAACGGCACGACTGCCCACGCGGCAAACGACGGGGCAAGCGCCATCATCGGGCCGATGTAGAACAGGTATTTGTTGGACGAGCTGGGGCGGGTCACTTCTTTAAACAGCAGTTTCAGCACGTCGGCAAATGGCTGGATTAAGCCCCACGGGCCGACCACGTTCGGGCCGACGCGAAGCTGCATAAAACCGATGACTTTGCGCTCGAAATAGGTCAGATACGCCACCGTCAAAATCAACGGCAGCAAAATCAGCACGATTTTGACCAAAATGGCGACGATTAGGCCAATCGTTGCGCCTGTTTCGCCCATGCCGAGCGTGGTGGCAAATAGGGTTTGAAACCATTCTTGCATGATTATGCCCTCGTCAATTTAATAGTGTTCATCAGGCCGCCGAGTTGGGCGTTGGCCGGATGGTGCGGCAGGTGTACCACGTTTTCGGGCAGCGTTTTGTCGGCGCGCACGGTAACGTTGGCGGTGTGGCCGTGTTGTTCGGCCAGCACTGCGTCGCCGTCCACCAGGCCGAGCATGCCCAGCGTCATGGGGTGTACGCGCGCTTCGGGCACGGCGGCGTGCTGTGTTTGCTGCAAAGATGCGGCACGGCGCACAATCGGGTCGGTGTGGTAAATGCCCACGCCGCCCACGCGCACGAGTTTGTCGGCATTATTGAAAGCAGCCTGCACTTGTCCCGTGCTGAAATTGTTGAGTTTTTCAGGCAGCGCATCCGCATTGCCTAGGGCTTCCGCCAGTACTTCTTCGCTGCTCTCGAAACCGAAGCCGTCCAGCGCGAACAGGTTGCCCAGCACGCGCAGCACTTTCCACAGCGGTTTGCTGTCGCCCAATGCTTTGGTAACGCCGTAGAACGACTGCAAGCGTCCTTCCATGCTGATGAAGCTGCCGGAAGTTTCGGTGAACGGCGCAATCGGCAGCAGCACGTCGGCCACGTCCAGCAGGGTGTCGCTTTCGTATGCGGTAAACGCCAGCACGCTGCCCGCCTGTTTCAGGCTGTCCACGGCTTTGCCGCCGCCCAACACATCTGCATCGGGTTCGACATTCAGCAGCAGCACGGCTTTTTTCGGCTGGGCGACCAAATCGGCAATCGCAGCCTGGTTGAAGCCCAGCACGTCCGCACCCACGCTATTGGCCGCCTGCGGCAAAATGCCGAAGCGCGCGCCCAATGCCAATGCCGCTTTCTGTGCCGCATGGTAAATCGCCGCATAATCCGGATGGTTTTGCACTTCCGCACCCAACACAATGGCGGCGCGTTCGGCGTTTTGCAGGCTGCCTGCAACGGCTTCGGGCAGGTTGTTCAGATAGTCCACCCAAGTATTCGGATGGCGCACGTCCTGCGTCAGCAGCGGCATGTGCAGTTCTTCCGCCTGTGCGGACAACACGCTCACTGCCATGCCGTTTTTCGCAGCGCGGCGCAGGCGGGCGGTCAGCAGCGGCTGTTCTTTGCGCAGCACTGCGCCGACTACTAGCACGGCGTTGTTGTCTGCCAGCTCTTCAATCGTTTGGCCGAGCCATTGCGCGCCTTGCAGGCTGCCTGAAAGACGGCTGTCGCTTTCACGCAGGCGGGCGGTGGTGGCGTTCACGCCCAGTCCGTTGGCTAGTTTTTTCGCCAGATACAGTTCTTCCACCGTGTTCATCGGGTTCGCCCACACGGCGATTTGGTCTTTGCCGTATTCGTTGCCCACGCATTCGAGCGTGTGGCGCACATATTCCAGCGCAGTCTGCCAATCCACCGTCTGCCATTCGCCGCCGTGTTTGATTTTCGGCTGCATCAGGCGGCTTTCGTGGTTCAGGCCTTCATACGCGAAACGGTCTTTGTCCGACAGCCAGCATTCGTTAATGGCTTCATTTTCGCGCGGCAGCACGCGGCGCACGGTGTGTTCTTTGGTCTGCACTTCCAGATTCGAGCCCAATGCGTCGTGCGCGGACACGGATTTGCGGCGGCTCAGTTCCCACGTCCGCGCGTTGAAGCGGAACGGTTTGCTGGTCAATGCGCCCACGGGGCAGAGGTCAATTACGTTGCCCGACAGTTCGGTTTCCACCGCTTTGCCGACAAATGTCATGATTTCGGACAATTCGCCGCGGTTGGCAATGCCGATTTCCTGCTCACCAGCAATTTCTTCGGTAAAGCGTACGCAGCGGGTGCAGTGGATGCAGCGGCTCATTTCCTGCGTGGAAATCAGCGGGCCCATTTCTTTGGGTTTTACGGCGCGTTTTTCTTCTTCGTAACGGCTGGACGACATGCCATAGCCCACGGCCAAATCCTGCAACTGGCATTCGCCGCCCTTGTCGCACACGGGGCAGTCCAAAGGGTGGTTGATGAGCAGGAATTCCATCACGCCTTCTTGCGCCTGCTTGGCTTTGGCCGAATGCGTGTGCACCACCATGCCGTCGGTTACCGGCGTGGCGCAGGCGGGCAATGGTTTGGGGGCTTTTTCCACTTCCACCAGGCACATGCGGCAGTTGGCGGCAATGGAGAGTTTTTTGTGGTAACAGAAATGCGGGATATATGTCCCCAGCTCGTGCGCGGCTTCCATTACGGTTGCGCCCTGCTGTACTTCAATCTGTTTGCCGTCTATTTGGATTTGTAACATGGTTCTTCCTAGTTACCGGATTTTTGAAAAGGGGTGCAGGCTGCTTTGGGCAGCCGTGCCTGCAATAGTATTGTTCTTAACTGTCTGTATCCGCTGTTTGTTTGCATCGCCAGCTGGCGTGCAGGCTGCTTTTCATTGCGCCCGATATTGATCCAGCAGGGCTTTGGCTTCGCGCAGCCCCAGCCCGAATTGCAGGCGGATGGCTTTAATGTCGGCCACATCGTTGCCCGTCAAATTCTGTCCGAGCCACGCGGCAACTTCGGGGTTGCCCAGCAGCAGGGCGGCGATTTTGTCTGCGTCCAACATCGTCCGCTTGGTGCGGACATAGCTGCCTACAGCGTAAAGAATCACGGTAACAATTATAATTATATTAATAATAATCATATAGTTACTCCTGTTTCAGGCAGCCTGCACTTTACCAACCGCCCCATTGGTGCGGTTTCATCGGTTTGCCGTGTTCGATGTAGTGTTCAAACTCGGCGCGGAAATGTTTGGTGAAGCTGCGGACAGGGAACACGGCGGCATCTGCCAATGCGCAAATGGTGCGGCCAGCCATGTTGTTGCCCACGCTGTCGAGCAGTTCCAAATCATCGGGACGGCCTTTGCCGTTGGCGATACGGTGCACGACGCGGTAGAGCCAGCCCGTACCTTCGCGGCAGGGGGTGCATTGGCCGCAGGATTCTTCATGGTAGAAATAGCTCAACCGCTCCAAGGCTTTGACCATGCACACGTCTTCGTCCATCACGATAATCGCGCCCGAACCGAGCATGGAACCGGCTTTGGCAATGCTGTCATAGTCCATGTTCAAGCCCATCATGATGTCGCCGGGTAACACGGGCGCGGACGAACCGCCGGGAATAACGGCTTTGAGTTTTTTGCCGCCGCGCATACCGCCCGCCATTTCCAGCAGTTTGGCAAACGGCGTACCCAATGGCACTTCGTAATTGCCGGGGCGTTCCACATGGCCGGAAATGGAGAAAAGCTTGGTACCGCCTGCACCTTCAATGCCTTGATCGGCAAAGGTTTTGCCGCCGTCGCGGATAATGAAGGGGATGGACGACAAGGTTTCGGTGTTGTTGATGGTGGTGGGTTTGCCGTATAAGCCGAATGAAGCGGGGAACGGCGGTTTGAAGCGCGGCTGGCCTTTTTTGCCTTCCAACGATTCGAGCAATGCAGTTTCTTCGCCGCAGATATATGCACCGTAACCGTGGTGGGCAAAGAGTTCGAAATCAAAGCCGCTGCCCATGATGTTCTTGCCGAGCAGGCCTGCCTCGTGCGCTTCTTTCAGCGCGGCTTCAAAGCGTTGGAAGCCCTCGAAAATCTCGCCGTGGATGTAGTTGTAGCCGGCTTCCGCACACATGGCGTAACCCGCGATAATCATGCCCTCAATCAGTGCGTGAGGGTTGTACATGATAATGTCGCGGTCTTTGAACGTGCCGGGTTCGCCTTCGTCTGTGTTGCAGACAACGTATTTCGCACCGGGCAGGGAACGGGGCATGAAGCTCCATTTCAGGCCGGTGGGGAAACCTGCGCCGCCGCGTCCGCGCAAACCGGATGCTTTGACTTCGTCAATCACGTCGTTTTGCGGTGTTTTTTCGCTCAAAATCTTGCGCAACGCCTGATAGCCGCCGCGCGCCTGATAGGCCGCCAGCGTCCAGCAGTTCGGGTCTTGGGTGTTTACGTCTTTGAAGATTACGCCGGATTGGTAGATTGCCATTTGGATTGTACCTAGGTTTGTTTTCAGGGTTCAGGCAGCCTGCAAACGGGCTGCTTGGGTTGGTCGGGGGTGCAGGCTGCTTTTTATACCGATAGGACAAACATAATCAATATAGCCAGCGTCTCTTTGCCGATATGGTTGGCGGCAACATCTACGGCGATGTCTTCCATCGATACGGCAAAATGTGCCGCACGCTCCGCTTCCCAGCCGTTCAGCAGCAGGAAATATACGCCAGCCATAATGGATGTGCGCTTATTGCCGTCATTAAAGGCATGGGATTTGTTGATTGCATACACCAAATGTGTAAGTTTGGCAGCGAAGTCGGGATAGTATGCATCGTTCTGTATATGCGACAAAACGCTTTCCAGTATGCCCGTGTCGCGCACGCCCCGCAAACCGCCCGACACGGCGATAACACTGTCGTGCAGCCCGATTAAATCGGTTAGGGTCGGATAGTTCATTTGTCGCGCAACCGAACCAGCATTTCACGAATTTCGACTTTTTGCAGCAGGATTTGTACAACTTCTCCTGCCCGCTGCGGGTTGCCTTTTTGCTGCGCCTGCTGTTTTTGGAACGTTTGAAGCAGCGCAGATGGTATGGTTTGAGACATAGTGGCTTCCTATTGGGGTCCGAGGTTCAGGCAGCCTGAAAACGGACTGCTTGGGTTGGTCGGGGTGCAGGCTGCTTTGCCGGTGCGCGATGCGCAGCCTACGGCTTGCCGGCATTTTATTCTGCTGCTTTTTGCGCCAATCGTAAGTAATCCGTCAAATGCTTATTTTCTATATCTTCAAGCGTATGCAATTTCAAATGACGGCGGCCTTTACCTTTGCCTTCCAATAAACCGTGCAGGTCTGCCATCTCGGCACCACGGCCGAATTCCACGGTTACATGCTGCTTATAAACAAAAATGCCGCAAAACGGTTCGGGTGCAGCAAACAAAATACCGCCATATTTCACTTCTTCGCCTACTGTATCTGCCAGTTGCCATATTTTCGTGCGCACACTATTGGCAATTTCATACAAGGCAGGATTACTCATTTGCCAATCATCCAGCAGATTTTTTACTTCTTGGTTCATGGTCTCCTCCTAGTTTGAGCTTGTGAGTTGGACATTGATGTCCGACAAAACATTCCAAACCGTTATCGTCGGGCATCAATGCCCGACCTACGTTCAGACGATCTTTTGTTTTCAGGCTGCCTCAACTCGCTACTCCAACTCCGCCAGCTTCGCCTCAATCGCTTCCGCATCCATATAGCTGCACATCTTGTGGTTGTTCAGCAGCATCACGGGGGCATCGCCGCATGCGCCCATGCACTCGCCTTCTACCAAAGTGAATTTGCCGTCCGCAGTCGTTTCGCCATAGTCGATGCCGAGTTTCTGTTTCAGGTATTCGCCCGCATCCACGCCGCCGCGCAGGGCGCAAGGAAGGTTGGTGCAGACGGTGAGTTTGTATTTGCCCACGGGCTTGAGGTCGTACATATTGTAAAACGTGGCGACTTCATACGCCGCGATGGCAGGGATGCCGACATATTGCGCCACATATTCGATAGTTTCGGGCGCAAGGTAGCCAAGCTCGGTTTGGGCGATACGCAACGCGCCCATAATGGCGCTGCGGCGTTGGTCGGTGGGATATTTGGCCAGTTCTGTGTCGATTTGTTGCAACGATTGTACGGATAACATGGTTTTGTTCTCGATAAAATGATGGGGCTGGTTTCAGGCAGCCTGAAAAGTGCAGGCTGCTTTTTGCGGCTTATCGGTCCACTTCCCCGAATACGATATCCTGCGTGCCGATAATCGCCACCACGTCAGCGAGCAGGTGGCCGCGCGCCATTTCGTCCATGCCTTGCAGGTGGGCAAAGCCGGGGGCGCGGATTTTCAGGCGGTAGGGTTTGTTCGCGCCGTCCGAAATGATGTACACGCCGAATTCGCCTTTGGGGTGTTCCACGGCGGTGTAGGTTTCGCCTTCGGGAACGTGCATGCCTTCGGTAAACAGTTTGAAATGGTGAATCAGGTCTTCCATACCCTGCTTCATTTCGGTGCGTTTGGGCGGGGCGACTTTGTGGTTGTCGGTAATCACGGGCAGACCGGGATTCGCGCGCAGCCAGTTGGCGCATTGTTTGATGATGCGGATGGACTGGCGCATTTCGGCCATGCGGCAGAGATAGCGGTCATAACAGTCGCCGTTCACGCCGACGGGGATGTCAAAATCAATTTGGTCGTACACTTCATACGGTTGTTTTTTACGCACGTCCCATTCCACGCCGGAACCGCGCAGCATCACGCCGGTGAAGCCTTTTTGCAGCGCGCGTTCGGGGGAAACCACGCCGATGCCGACCGTACGCTGTTTCCAAATACGGTTGTCGGTAAGCAGGGTTTCCAGCGTGTCGATGTTTTTGGGGAAGCGTTCGCAGAAGGCGTCGATAAAGTCGAGCATGGAGCCTTCGCGGGAAGCGTTGAGTTCTTTCAACACTTTCGCGCTGCGGAATTTGCTTTTTTCGTATTTCGGCATGAAGTCGGGCAGGTCGCGGTACACGCCGCCGATGCGGAAATACGCGGCGTGCATACGTGCGCCGGACACGGCTTCATACAAATCCATCAGCTCTTCGCGGTCGCGGAAGGCATACAGAATCGCGGTCATCGCACCGATATCGAGTGCGTGCGAACCGACGCCCATCAGGTGGTTCAGGATACGCGTTACTTCGGCGAACATGGTGCGGATGTATTTGGCGCGAATAGGGATTTCCAATCCGAGCAGTTTTTCCACGGCAAGGCAATAGGCCTGCTCGTTCACCATCATGGAAACGTAGTCCAAGCGGTCCATATACGGCAGGGCTTGCAGGTAGGTTTTGGTTTCCGCCAATTTTTCCGTGCCGCGGTGCAGCAAGCCGATATGCGGGTCGGCGCGGACGATTTGTTCGCCGTCCAATTCCAAAATCATGCGCAATACGCCGTGGGCGGCGGGGTGCTGCGGGCCGAAGTTGATGGTGTAGTTTCTGAGTTTAGCCACCGTAGTTCTCCTCGCGGACAACGCGCGGCGTGATTTCGCGCGGCTCAATGGTTACGGGTTGATAGATAACGCGTTTTTCGGTTTCGTCATAACGCATTTCCACATGGCCGGACACGGGGAAGTCTTTGCGGAACGGATGGCCGACAAAGCCGTAATCGGTCAGGATGCGGCGCAAATCAGGGTGTTCGTTGAAGATGATGCCGTACATATCGAAGGCTTCGCGCTCGTACCAGTCTGCGCCGTTATACAGGTGGGTAACGGTGTGAACGATGGGGAAGCTGTCGTCGTCCGCCCACGCGCGCACGCGCACGCGCTGGTTGTTCTGCACGGACAACAGTTGGCTGACCACGGCGAAGCGTTTGCCGTGCCATGCTTGGTTTTTGTAGGTGCTGTAATCCACGCCGCACAGGTCAATCAGTGTTTCAAAATGCAGCTCGGCATGATCGCGCAGGGTCTGCATGATGTCGAGGTAGTGCTCGGGACGGCATTCAACGGTGAGTTCGCCGAATGCAAGGATAATGTTGTCCGCCTTGCCGCCCAGTATGCGGGTGCAGGCTGCTTGTAGGTCTAAAACGTGCATGGTACGTTCCTGGTTAGGGTATTGTTTTTTGGGGTTTCAGGCTGCCTGAAATGCCTGCACGGCCGCCCATACGATTTCAGGCTGCTCTTTCACGGCTTCATGCGCGGCAAACGGCACGCTCATCAAATGCACATCGGGCAATTCGGTTTTCAGTTCAGTCCAGTCGTCAAAGGCGAATAGGAAATCAGCTTCTCCGCGTATGGCCAGCACGGGGGCTTGGATTTGGCGGATGTTTTCGTTGGGATAGCCGCTTGCGCCCTCATCCAACCACATGGCTTTCAATGCCGCCGCCCATTTTTCCGCATCAGGCTTGGGGTTGGCTGCCTGATAGGCGGCGAGCTTTTCGGGCAGATTTTCTTTTACAAAGCCACTGTTTATCGCTTCAAACATCGGGCGGACACCATCCAAGTGCTTTTTGTGCCATTCCGCGCCTACGGTAATGATTTTTTCGATATTTTTGTCTTCCGCGCCCAATCGGTAGGCAGTTGTTCCGCCGTCGCTGAATCCGAACAGGCTGTATTTCTCCACGCCTTCGCGCCGCAGGATGTGACGCACATCATCAGCAGCTTGAGCATAGGTCAGCTCGGCCGTGCCGAGTGTGGAGCACCCGTGTCCGCGCGTATCTATCGCAATCACGCGGTAGTGTTGCTGCAAACGCGGCAGCAGCGAGGCAAAGTCGGCAATCGAACCGAAACCGCCGTGCAGCAGCACGATAACAGAAGCCGTTTCCTTGCCGCCAATTTGGTAGTGTAGCATCGCACCTTGGTATTTGATGATTTTTGACTGCATAAATTTTCCTTGATTTCAGACTGCCTAAAACGCCTCTGCTATTCCGTCCGTTTAATCATAAAGCCGTTGGACACGGTCTGCATACCGATTTTCGGGTAATAGCCCATGGCCGCGGGGGCGGAAAGCAGGAGCAACATGCTTTGTTCGCCGACCGCCTGTTTCACTTCGCCAATCAGGCGTTTACCGATGCCTTGGTGCTGGTATTCGGCGCGCACGGCCAAATCGGACAGGTAGCAGCAGTAGCTGAAATCGGTCAGCGCGCGGGCAATGCCGACGGGCTTTTCGCCGTCCCATGCGGTGATGACGAGATTGGCGTGGCGATACATCTCGCGGATGCGGTCGGCATCCTGAACGGGGCGTTTGATGCCGCTGCTTTGGTAAATGGCGATGATGTCGTCGATTTCGGGGCGGCGTTGGTCGTAGGTAATGGCCATTTTGCTTTCTTTATAATGTGCATGCTGCTTTTTTTCAGTTTCAGGCTGCCATCGTTCCAAAAGCAGCCTGCACCCTAGTTCCGCGCAATCGTGCAGGTGCGTTTAATTTTGCCTTGAAGCTGGATAAGGCCGTACAGCAGTGCTTCGGCGGTCGGCGGGCAGCCGGGCACGTACACATCCACCGGCACCACCCGGTCGCAGCCGCGCACCACGGAATAGGAATAATGGTAGTAGCCGCCGCCGTTGGCGCACGAACCCATCGACAGCACCCAGCGCGGCTCGGCCATTTGGTCGTACACGCGGCGCAGGGCGGGCGCCATTTTATTGGTAAGCGTGCCGGCCACGATCATCAAATCGGCCTGACGGGGGGACGGACGGAAGATGATGCCGAAGCGGTCAAGGTCGTAGCGCGCCATACCGGCGTGCATCATTTCCACTGCGCAGCACGCCAAGCCGAAAGTAACCGGCCAGAGCGAGCCCGTGCGGACATAGTTCAACACCGTATCCGCGCTGGCGGTTACGAAGCCTTTGTTCAAAACGCCTTCTATTCCCATTCGAGCGCACCTTTTTTCCATTCGTAAATAAAGCCCACCGTCAGCACGACGATGAACACCAGCATTGACCAGAACGCATACGCGCCCGTGTCGGCCATCAGGTCTTTATATACCACCGCCCAGGGCACCATGAAGGCGACTTCAAGGTCAAACAAAATAAACAGGATGGCGACCAGATAATAGCGCACGTCAAATTTCATGCGCGCGTTTTCAAAGGCTTCAAAGCCGCATTCGAAGGGGGTGTCTTTTTCGGCATAGTGGCGTTTGGGGCCGAGCAGCGTGCCGAGCAGAATGAAGACGATACCGGCAATCAGGCCGATAATGGCGAAGATTAAAACGGGAAAATAGTTGGCCAACATATTTTGCACCTGCAAAATGGTTAATTTGTGTAATTTGCTATTTTAACGAATTTTTATGTTCTTTTGAAGCTGTTGCTGCCAAATTTCTGTAAAAAGTTTCAATATTTTCAATACGGTAATGAGATTTATTCCCATTTGAACGCAATGCGGGTGAAACTTGATTTTAAATAGACGGCTTGGCCTTGTTTTCATTGATAAAAAAGCAGCCTGCACGGCGCATGAAATAGTGCAGGCTGCTTTCGAGTTTGAGGGCAGGTAAAACGATAAGCCGGGTTCTGTCGTCGGACAGTCATTCATCTAGACCTTGCGTTGCCGCAAGATTCGAGCAACCTACCCGAACGCTCGGCGAGCAGCGTCAATGCGTTCTGTTTGGTCTTGCTGCGGATGGGGTTTTGCCTGCCGCAAGCTGTTGCCAGTTGCGCGGTGCGCTCTTACCACACCTTTTCACCCTTGCCTGATTCGGGTTGCCCCGACCATCGGCGGTTTGGCTTTCTGTGCCACTTTCCGTTGCGTTGCCGCACCCGGCCGTTAGCCGGCATCCTGCTCTGTGCAGCCCGGACTTTCCTCCCCGTGTTGCCACGCGGCGACTGTCTGTTCCACCTGCGGCGCGGATTATAGCACGGTCAGTACCGTTTGCGGCGGCGGCAAAAAGCAGCCTGCACCCCCACATTTGCACAGGGCGGATATTTCTGTGGATAAACAGGCGCGCGATATCCGAAGGCCGCAGCCGTATTGCCGGGATTCTGCGATACGGTCAAAAGTAGCCTGCACGTTGCACCGCGGATTTCAATTTGAACAAATATTATTTAAAACAATAGACTACCAATTTTTCGCTTTTTCTACCCATCAAACGACATAACAAGCATTCCACGAACCGCCGCCCGCCTGCCAACCTGTGGATAAGCATGTGGGCAAATATTGCCAAAACCGCGCAGATACAGGGAAAACGGCATGAAAAAGCAGCCTTCACTTCGCATTTTAAAGTGCAGGCTGCTTTTTGGACGGCGGCCAATCAACCCGTCAGTTGTTTGCTGATGATTTTCTTCAACGGCGGCAGGTTGTTGCTCACACGCAGCACCGCACCGCGCAGCAGTTTTACCGGCGCATGTTCGGTGGTGAAGAAGGTTACCATCGCGTTCGTGCCGTGATACAGCGGCCGCGTGTGCAATTGGTGCTGCACGTTATAAACTTCCAGCACGTCTTTGCTACCGATGTCTTTGCCGGCCGCATCCGCCTTCAAAATCTGGCGCGACAAGATGTCCGTGCTTTCCAAGCCCAAGTTGTAGCCGTGCGCCGTTACCGGGTGCATGCCCACCGCCGCATCGCCAATCAATGCGCAGCGAGTGCCGTAGAACTTGGCGGCGTGCACACCCACCAGCGGATAAGTGTGCACCGTACCGGCAATCTCCATTTCGCCCAAGCGGCCGCCCAGCATTTTCTGCGCCTCTTTGGCCAACTGCTCCGGCGGCAAATCCAAAAGTTCGTGCGCTTTGGTGTTGGAAATGGTGATGACGCAGTTGGTCAAATGTTCTTCCAGCGGCAGCAATGCCAGCGTGCGGCCATAGAAAAAGCATTCGCTGGCGGTGTGCTGGTTGGAAATCGTGTGTTTGGTGCGGAACACGATGACCGTGCGGCCGAAATCGTGCATATCGGCGGCAATGCCGAGCTGACGGCGGGTTTGCGACAAACGGCTGTCGGCCGCTACCAGCAGTTTGGCGGTCAGCGTGTCGCCGTTTTCCAGTTCCACCAAGGCGCGGTTTTCGTTGGTTTCCACGCTTTTCACGCCCACGCCGCAACGCAGTTCCACATTCGGCATTTGCGCCACTTCTTCATAAGCCGCGCGGCGGATGTTGTGGTTGGAAATCAGGTTGCCCAAGCGGTCGGTTTTGCCGCCGCGGGCTTTGGTCGGCTCGGGGAAGTGCAGCGTGTAATCCGAAGTGCCGTTATACACTTTCGCATCGCGCAGGCGGTAAATTTCGTTTTCGGGAATGCGCTGCCACATGCCCAAATGCTGCATAATTTCGCGCGAACGGTGCGTCAGGGCGATTTCGCGGCCGTCGTATGCCGGATTTTGCAGGCTTTCCAACGGTGCTTTTTCGATAACGGTAATCCGCAGGCGGCTGTCTTTGAATTGTCGTGCAAACGCCAAACCCGCGGGGCCGGCGCCCACCACTAAAATATCGGTATCCATATGCTGCATCCTTCCTTTTGATAAGAAATGAAAACAAGCAGCCATTGTAACGCAGTTGCGTGCCGCTGGGTATGAAAAAGCGCGCCGTCCGATTGCCTTATATCAAATTTTGATGTGCAGGCTGCCCGAAAAGGTTTAAAATTCAGCTTATTTACTCAATTTAAAAGGGACGATGCCATGAAATTATCCACCCTGTCCTGCCTTGCCCTTGCCTGCTCGCTCGCGGCAGCCTGCACTTGGGAAACCTACCAAACCGAAAACGGCGGTACGGCGCTGCGTCAAAAATATCCTAACGGAACCGGCGTTTACTACACCAACGGCGCGGCATCGCAAAACACGCATTACCACGAATCGCGCCCCGTGCAGCATGCCATCCTGCCGAAATAACGCCTACCGCACCCACCAAAAGCAGCCTGCACTTTGGAATATCGAAGTGCAGGCTGCTTTTTATACGGCGGAAGCCGTGGTGCGGTGTGCGCCTTAAATGGAGATGGATCGGGTATGGCGGCGATACGCCATGCGCTGCCTTTCCATGCACGATTCCCATTCCGGCTTGCACCACAGGGAGGAATAAGCCGGCGGCATCCTAATTAAATGATTCAATGAAAAGCAGCCTGCACCTTCAATATTTAAAGTGCAGGCTGCTTTTTATGCTTTATGCGGCGGCTCAACGCAATCGGCCGTTCTTTATCGACAATCCGCCCAGCTGCCGCGCCAAGCCCTGCGAACGCAACGCGTGCGTAATCGCCACCGCCAGTCCGTCCGCCGCATCGGCCTGCGGCGTGCCCGACAAACCCAGCATCTGCACCACCATGTGCTGCACCTGCTCCTTCGCCGCCTTGCCCTGCCCCACCACGCTCTGCTTCACTTGCAGCGCCGTGTATTCATACACCGGCAAATCGCGCAGCACCAACGCGGCCACCGCCGCCCCGCGCGCCTGCCCCAGCATCAGCGTGGCGGCAGGGTTCACATTCACAAACACCTGCTCCACCGCCGCCTGATTCGGACGGTATTCCGCCACCAAATCGCCGATGCCGCGCACAATCATGCCGATTCGGCCGGCCAATTCGTCGTTCGGCAGCGTTTTAATGCAGCCGGAAGCCACATATACCGGCTCGCGCCCGTGCCAGTCGATAACGCCGAATCCGGTGATGCGGCTGCCGGGGTCGATGCCGAGTATGCGGAGGGGTTTGCTCATGATTTATCCGTATCTTCAATAAAATATAGTGGATTAAAATAAAAATGAGACAAGGCGGCGAGCCGCAAGGCGTACAAGTAGTACGTCAAGGCGAGCCAACGCCGTATCATTGCAATTTTAATCCACTATACAAAGTGCAGGCTGCTTTTCAAACCGACCCAAAGCAGCCTGCACCCTTTGCATTAAAGCATTACAAATAGAATTTTTCCAACACGTTCAGTTGGTCGTCCAAACGGTACACCAGCGGCTGGCCGGTCGGGATTTCCAAGCCCATAATGTCCGCATCGGAAATGCCTTCGATGTGCTTGGCCAATGCGCGCAGGCTGTTGCCGTGTGCCGCCACCAAAACGCGTTTGCCCGACAAAATGGCCGGTGCGATTTTGTCGTGCCAGAACGGCAGCACGCGCTCCAAGGTCACTTTCAGATTTTCGCCGTCCGGAATAACGTCGGCTGGCAGGCCGGCATAGCGGCGGTCTTTGTGGGCGGAAAATTCATCGTCGCGGCTCAGCAACGGCGGCAGCGTGTCGTAGCTTCTGCGCCAAATGTGCACTTGCTCGTCGCCGTATTTTTCCGCCGTCTGCTTTTTGTCCATGCCCTGCAATGCGCCGTAATGGCGCTCGTTCAGCCGCCAAGTTTTGATTTGCGGCACAAACAGCTGGTTGGATTCTTCCAGCACCAGATTGCAGGTTTTAATCGCGCGCGTCAGCACGGAAGTGAAGGCGATATCGAACTCGTAGCCCGCTTCTGCCAGTTTGCGGCCGGCGGCCTGCGCTTCGGCAATGCCCTGCTCGCTCAATTTCACATCGCGCCAGCCTGTAAACAGGTTTTTCGCGTTCCATTCACTCTGCCCGTGGCGGATAAACACCAGTTCCATCATCGTCCTTTCGATTGCCGTTTGAAAATGCCGCATTTTAACATGATTGCGCCGCACGTATTCAATATGCAGGCTGCACGCCGGATTTGGGCATGGTGCGAAACGGCGGCGTGCAAGATTGCCACACCTGATTTAACATTCAGCTGATTTTATTTAACATTCAGATTGTTTGTGTTAAAATTGCGACCCACCAAATTCTGATTTTTTATACATTTTGGAGAACACGATGGCACGTTACGATGACGAAGACTACAATGAAATTAGCACGGGCGAATGGATTGTTAGCCTGATTCTGTCCTACATCCCCTTAATCGGCCTTATTATGCTGCTTGTTTGGGCATTTGGTGGTGGCACATCGCCCACCAAAGCCAACTGGGCAAAAGCGCAGCTTATTATCGTCGTCGCCATCTTTGGTTTATTCATCGCATTCTATCTCACCATATTGGCAAGCTTAGCGCAGCAATATGGCTCCATGCCGCATTAAGCGTACGGCAACAGATTTGCTGAAACCGCACGGATAATATCCTTTTCGGCCAACCGCCCTTTTCCGCCGCAAGCGAAGGAACAGTTGGCAAAAATCCTTAAAAAGCAGCCTGCACCTTGGGAAATCAAAGTGCAGGCTGCTTTACTCGTTCCAATTGAACATTCAGCTTGCTCCCTTTGCAATTCATTACACTTGTTGTATATAATTTGTCGTTTTTTTGCGTGCATTATTCCTTAAATTTCTTCTACATCTACATAAGCGAGAGATAACAATATGTACTTCCAAAGCAAACCTTTACCACTGGTCGTCGCAGCCGCACTGCTGCTGCCCTTATACGCTCAAGCCGATAACACTGCGGCAGAACCGTCACACGAACAGACACTGGAAAACATCCATGTTCGCGGCGTGGCCAAACAAACGGGCATCAACTACACCGTACCATATTCTTCCGCCGCTACCGGTTTGTCGCTCACACAGCGCGAAACCCCGCAGTCGCTCACGGTGATGACCGAAAAGCAAATTGAAGACCAGAACTTAGATACGCTGCAAGACGTGCTGAAACAAACCGCAGGCGTATACCACAGCAAAATGGGCAACAATGCCATGGGGCACAGCCAGTTCATCTCGCGCGGCATGGCGATCGACAGCATCTCCACTGACGGCGTGCCACGTTTCCAATATGAAGGCAAATCCATCCGCCGCGCCACCAACAATCTGGACAGCGCGCTTTACGAGCAAGTCGCCGTGGTTCGCGGTGCGTCAGGACTGGCCAACGGCGGTATGGGCGAGCCAGGCGGCACGGTGTCTCTGGTGCGCAAACGTGCGGGCACGCAGCCGAAAGTAAGCGTGGAGGCCGATGTCGGCTCATGGAAGCATTTCCGCCTGGCATTGGATGCGGGCGGCCCGTTGAATGCAGATAAAACCCTGCGCGGTCGGGCGGTTATCGTCACCGACCACGGCGGCGACTATCTGCCGCGTGCCCGCCGCCACAACCAAACCGTTTACGGCATCCTGTCCTACGATTTTTCCCCACAGACCACATTTGACGCAGGCGCGGAAATCCACATTAACCGCAGCAAAGGCAGCTCCCGCTTCAGCTATCTCACATTCACCGGGGATGAAGACGACCCTTCTGCAGGATACCGCCCATTTGATGCCAGCCCACGCAACAACTCTTCCGCCACATGGGCATACGGCAAGGAAAACCAGGTGGAACTGTTTGCCAATCTGCGCCACACCTTCAGCAACGGCTGGAAGCTCTCAGGCAACTACACTTTTGATACCGCGCATCTGGAACAGTTGTCCGGTATTGCCGGCACATACAAAATCAACCATGATTTTTCCAGCGAAGTGACCGCGGATTTCGACAAAAGCAAACAACGCGAACACGATTTCTCCGTGGTATTGGACGGCAATTACCACCTCTTCGGACGTGAACAGCAATTCAATGTAGGCACAAGTTTCAACGACAGCAAAGACACCCTGTCGTTCTACCGCGAAGCCAGCATACCTCTTGCCGATATCCGTACGTTTGATGGCAATGTGGCCCGTCCCGACCTGCCCTACATCCGCGATGGTTTCGCCAAAATCCGCAGCTTCAGCGTTTACGGCTCAACCCAAATCAAAACGACCGACAGACTCGCCTTTATTCTCGGCGGCCGCGGCGTACACTGGACATACAAATACAGCACAGACCGCAACAATTTCGGCTACGGCAATCGCAAACAGCAAGTCTTCATCCCTTATTTCGGCGCGACATACGATTTCACCGACAACCTCACCGCCTATGCCAGCTTCACTCAGGTATTCCGTCCCCAAGTACGCTATGAAACACTGGACGGCAACCCGATCGCCCCACAACGCGGGGAAACCTACGAAGCGGGTCTGAAAGGCTCGTGGTTTGGAGGCAGGCTCAACGGTGCGCTGGCGGGTTTCTACAACCTCCGCAAAAATCTCGGCATCCGCGCCGGCAGACGCCCTAGCGGTGAAAGCTATTACCGTGCTGCCGGCAAAACCGATACCAGAGGCTTTGAAATCTCGCTTAACGGCCGCCTGACCGACCGTTGGCTGATCAACGCCTCTTACGCCTATTCGCGTACCGAAGACAGCAAAGGCAGACACATCAATCTGCACTATCCCTCCCACCTGTTCAAATTGTTCAGCAGCTACGACATCAACGACCGCATCACGCTGGGCGGCAGCCTGAACTGGCAGAGCAAGATTGTAGATGTGCGCGACGAAGTAACCGAGCCTGAAGCCATTGCGGCCCTCACCCAGCGCGCCTATGCCACCCTCGATCTGATGGCGCAATACAAAATCAATGCGAGCACCCGCATCGGCCTGCACGCCGAGAACATTACCAACGTATACTACAAAACCATGCCGGACATCCATGTTTACGGCACACCGCGCAGCTTTACACTGTCGCTGAAACATACGTTCTGACAGGTAGCGGCCTTGGCCCAAACCTTTAAAAGCAGCCTGCACCTTGGAAAAACAAAGTGCAGGCTGCTTTTTTGTATGGCCGAAGCCGTGGCGCAACAACTGCCTGCTACCCTTCTTTACGGCAATACGCCATGAAAACCGTCCGAATACGGCCTTATTCGCTGCGGTATATCCATTCAACGTTTTCGTGCATGAAGGCTTCGGGGAACAGATATTCGCCGCGGAACACGGCCATGTCCAGATATTGCCATTGCGGCGAAAACTGCGGCGCGTGTGGGCGGACGGCTTCAAGCAGCAGCACGGTGCAGTAATACGGCTGTCGGTCGCGCGCAGTCAGCACAAAAGTCCTGCCCCGTTGCGCGGCGGCGGATTGTGCGGCTTGCCGGCGTTGCGGTGCGGTGAGAAATTTGGGGCGCGCCACGGCAATGCCGTCGGCCTTGTCCGCGGCAGCAAATTCGGCCAGCGGCGTGAGCAACACTTGGTCGGGATGCTTCGGGTCATCATCGGTGGCGGCATGCGCCACAACCACTTGCGGCGCAGTCTGCACAATCATGCCGATGTGCGAATAGCGGCTGCGGCTGATGCTTTTAATCACGCGACTATCGGCGGAAATGCCGCTGCGGAAAACCCAATCGCCCGGTTCCAACCGCGAAACATCAGGCAGCGGCACGGCGCGGGGTGCAGGCTGCTTTTGTAGCCAAACCACCGACACCGCCATGCACATAACAAAAACCGCCACCCATCGGAGCAGGCGGCGTTTCGGTTGGTTTACAGGCGGATTTTCCATGTGCCGTCCACGTTAATCAGGCGCATCCTGTCCGTGTCGGTTTTGCCGTTTTTGAACTTCGTTGTTACGCTCACGTTGGCACGGTTGCTGTCTGCCGGGTCGATGGCGGCCGGTTCTGCGGTAATGCTCTCCACGCCGCCCTGCTGCTCGGCCAATGCTTTCTGCTCGGCCACGCTTGCTTTAATTTTGCCGCTCAACATTTCTTGCACGCCCGGTTTTTGTTTGTCCGCATCGTCCAAATGCACCATGGCAACCACCGCATCGGCATTGCCGTTATAAATTTCGCTGACAAATTTTTGGGCAGTGTCTTCGGGCGATTTGGCCGAGCATGCGGCCAGCAACAGCGACACGGCGAACGTGGAAACAAGTTTGGTCATGGTTTTCATACAAAATCCTTACGTTACGGTGGGAAACATGAAGAGTGTACCACAAACGGCTTGGGTTGGATGAAAGCGCGGCGGATGCAAAAAAAGCAGTCTGCACCTTGGAAAATCAAAGTGCAGGCTGCTTGCCTTATGCTTCGCCCTCTGCGGCTTCCGCTTCGTCTTCTTCGCTTTCGGCCACGCGTTCCAGCGACACGAGAGTGGTGCCTTCGTCCAGATTAATCAGGCGGACACCAGCGGCGGCACGGCCGGTTTCGCGCACCTGTTCCACTTTGGTGCGGATGAGCACGCCGCCCGAAGTAATGAGCATCAAATCGTCCGTTGGGGAAACGAGTACCGCGCCGACCAGTTCGCCGTTGCGTTCGCCCGTGTCGATGGCGATGATGCCTTGGCCGCCTTTGCCTTTGCGCGTGTAATCGGCAATCGGCGTGCGTTTGCCGTAGCCGTTTTGGGTGGCGGTGAGCACCTGCAAATCGCTGCCGATTTCGGCGGTGAGCAGGCTGACGATGCGGCCGTTTTCAGGCAGCCTCATGCCGCGCACGCCGCCGCTGCCGCGTCCGCTGGGGCGCACGCCTTTGTTGGTTTGCAGGTTGAATTCGGTTTCGCCGCCGTCTTCGTCGTCTTGCAGGCTGCCTGAAACGTCGTTTTCGGCTTCGTCTTCATCGCCTGCGCCGCCCGTCCAATATTCGTTGAAGCGGATGGCTTTGCCCAAGTTGCTGAACAACATGATGTCGCTGCTGCCGCTGGTTTTCGCCACGCCCACCAGGCTGTCGCCTTCTTTGAGGGCGATGGCTTTGATGCCTTTGACGCTGACGTTTTTAAACGCGGACAACTGCACTTTTTTCACCACGCCCATCGCGGTGGCGAAGAAGACGTATTCGTCTTCGGGGAAGTCGCGCACGGGCAGGATGGCGGAGACTTTTTCGCCTTCGTCCAACTGGATGACGTTGTTAATCGGCCGTCCGCGCGAGTTGCGGCCGCCTTCGGGCAGGCGGTACACCTTAATCCAGTGGCAGCGGCCCAAATTGGTGAAGCACATCAAATAATCATGCGTGTTCGCCACAAACAGGGTTTCGATGAAATCTTCGTCTTTGGTGGCGGCCGCCTGTTTGCCGCGCCCGCCGCGTTTCTGCGCTTGGTAGTCGCTGGTGGGCTGGGTCTTGATGTAGCCGCCGTGGGTGAGCGTCACCACCATTTCGCGCGGTGGAATCAGGTCTTCGTCGGCAATGTCGCCGCCGCCGAACGGGTTGATTTCGCTGCACCGCTCGTCGCCGAACTGGGTTTGCATTTCCACCAGTTCACCCTCGATGATTTGGCGCACGCGTTCGGGTTTGGCCAGAATGTCCAGCAAGTCCATAATAATATCCATTAAAGACTTGTATTCTTTCACAATTTCGTCTTGGTCCAAGCCAGTCAGGTTACGCAGGCTCATGCGCAGGATGGCGCGCGCCTGTTCGTCCGACAGCCAATAGCCGTCCGAGTGCAAACCTCGGTTTTCAGGCAGCCATTCGGGGCGCGCCAAGGTCAAATCCAAGTCGCTGCGGCTCAACATTTCGCTCACCAAAGCGGACTGCCATGCGCGTCCCATCAGGGCTTCGCGCGCGGTGTCCACGTCGGACGAAGCCTTAATCAGCGCAATCATTTCGTCAATATTGGACAGCGCAACGGCCTTGCCTTCGGCAATATGCCCTTCGGCGCGCGCTTTTTTCAGGCGGAACAAGGTGCGGCGCGTAACGACTTCGCGGCGGTGGCGCAGGAATTCGTTCAAAATCTGCTTCAAATTCAGCAGGCGCGGCTGGCCGTCCACCAGCGCAACCATGTTGATGCTGAACGTGTCTTGCAGCTGGGTGAGTTTGTACAGCTGGTTCAGCACCACTTCGGCGTTTTCGCCGCGTTTGAGCTCGATGACGATGCGCGTGCCGTCTTTGTCGGATTCGTCGCGCAACTCGGCAATGCCTTCCACGGTTTTTTCGCGCACCAATTCGCCGATTTTTTCCACCAGCTTGGATTTGTTCACCTGATACGGGATTTCATCGACCACAATCGCTTCGCGCTCGCCGTTTTTGCCGATGGGTTCGATGTGCGATTTGCTGCGGATGACCACGCGGCCGCGGCCGGTCTGGTAGCCCGCGCGGATGCCGGTTAAGCCGTAAATGGTGGCGCCGGTGGGGAAGTCGGGGGCTTTGACGATGTCGATGAGTTCGTCGATGCCGGTTTCAGGGTCGTTCAAAAGTTTCAGGCAGCCTGCAAGCGTATCGCGCAGGTTATGCGGCGGAATGCTGGTCGCCATGCCCACGGCAATGCCTTCGGAGCCGTTCACCAAGAGGGCGGGGAAGCGTGTGGGCAGTACCAGCGGCTCGCGTTCGCTGCCGTCGTAGTTGTCGCCGAAATTGACGGTTTCTTCTTCAATGTCGGCCAGCATTTCGTGGGCGATTTTCGCCATGCGGATTTCGGTGTAACGCATAGCCGCCGCCGCATCTCCGTCCACCGAGCCGAAGTTGCCCTGCCCGTCCACCAGCATATAGCGCATGGAAAACGGCTGCGCCATGCGGACGATGGTTTGGTACACCGCGAAATCGCCGTGTGGGTGGTATTTACCGATAACGTCGCCGACCACGCGGGCGGATTTTTTGTATGCGCTGTTCCAGTTGTTTTTCAGCTCGTGCATGGCGTAAAGCACGCGGCGGTGCACAGGTTTCAGGCCGTCGCGCACATCGGGCAGCGCGCGCCCGACGATGACGGACATGGCGTAGTCCAGATAGGACTTTTTCATCTCGTCTTCAAGGCTGACGGGGATGGTTTCTTTGGCAAATTGGTGGTCGTTCGCGCCGGTCATACTGGGCTTCCGTTTGATGAAATGAAAAAATGTGCAATTTTAACATGAAAACACGCTTTTAGCGCGGAACGATTTTGCAGGCTGCTTTTTGCGCCTCCGCCCTTGTTTTCCGCGCCATCTGCCCCATTTAAATTCAATCTATCCACATAACAGAAAGCCCGCCATGAGCGACAATATCCTATTGAATTTAGGCCACGAGCCGCATTTCGACAAAATCCGTACCGACGACATCGCCCCCGCCATGCGCAGCGCCATGGACGAGGCGCGCAGGCAAATCGCCCAAATCAAAGCCCAAAACACCACCACATGGGAAAACACCGTGGAACGGCTCACCGACATCACCGAAAAAATCGGCCGGATTTGGGGCGTGGTGGCGCACTTGAACTCAGTGGCAGACACCCCCGAACTGCGCGCGGCGTACAACGAACTGATGCCCGAAGTTACCGTATTTTTCACCGAAATCGGACAGGACATCGAGCTGTACGAACGTTTCAAGGCGATTAAAGCATCGCCTGAATTTGCCCGATTGAGCGCAGCGCAGCAAACCAAGCTGGCGCACGATTTGCGCGATTTCGTGCTGAGCGGCGCGGAATTGCCGCCCGAGCAACAAGCCGAGTTGGCCGCACTGCAAACCGAATCGGCGCAGCTCTCCGCCCAGTTCTCGCAAAACGTGCTGGATGCCACCGATGCCTTCGCACTGTATTTTGACGATGAAAGCAGCCTGCACGGCCTGCCCGAAGACGCATTGGCCATGTTCCAAGCCGCCGCACAGGCAGAAGGCAAATCCGGCTACAAAATCGGCCTGCAAATGCCGCATTATCTGGCCGTGATGCAATATGCCGACAACCGCGAATTGCGCCAACAGGTGTACCGCGCCTATGTGACGCGCGCGAGCGAATTGGGCAAACCCGAATGGGATAACACGCCCATCATCGACCGCACGCTGGAAATCGCACTGGCGCAGGCGAAGCTCTTGGGTTATCACAATTATGCCGAATTGTCGCTGGTGACCAAAATGGCGGATTCGCCCGCGCAAGTGTTGGACTTCCTGCACGATTTGGCGCGCCGTGCCAAACCGTTTGCCGAAAAAGATTTGGCGCAGGTGCGCGCATTCGCCGCCGAAAAACTCGGCCTGCCGGACATTCAATCGTGGGATTTGGCCTATGCCGGCGAAAAACTGCGCGAGGCGCAATATGCGTTTTCCGAAACCGAAGTAAAAAAGTATTTTCCGGTCGGCAAAGTACTGTCAGGATTATTCGCGCAGATTGACCAGTTATACGGCGTGCGCTTCACGGAGAAAAAAGTGCCCGTGTGGCATGAAGACGTGCGCTATTTCGAGCTGGAAAAAGACGGCGAAACCATCGGCGCGGTGTATATGGATTTGTATGCGCGCGAAGGTAAACGCAGCGGCGCATGGATGAACGACTACCGCGGCCGCCGCCGTTTCCTGTCGGGCGACAAGGCAGGACAAGTGCAAACGCCGACGGCCTATCTGGTGTGCAATTTCACGCCACCCGTGGCCGGCAAAGAAGCGCGTTTGACGCACGACGAAATCATCACGCTGTTCCACGAAATGGGGCACGGTCTGCACCACCTGCTCACGCGCGTGGACGAATTGGGCGTGAGCGGCATCAACGGCGTGGAATGGGACGCGGTGGAGCTGCCCAGCCAGTTCATGGAAAATTTCGTGTGGGAATTCGACGTGTTGCGCGGCATGTCGGCGCATGAAGACACGGGCGAAGCGCTGCCCGAAAGCCTGTTCGCCAAAATGCTGGCGGCCAAAAACTTCCAGCGCGGCATGTTCTTGGTACGGCAGATGGAGTTTGCGCTGTTCGATATGTCGATATACAGCGAAAGCGACGAAAGCAGCCTGCACCGCTGGGCAGAAACGCTGCAACGCGTGCGCAAGGAAGTGGCCGTGGTGCAGCCGCCCGAATACAACCGCTTTGCCAACAGCTTCGGGCATATTTTTGCCGGCGGCTATTCGGCAGGCTATTACAGCTATGCTTGGGCGGAAGTGTTGAGCGCGGACGCTTATGCCGCGTTTGAAGAAAGCGGCGACGTGAAAGCCACCGGCGTGAAATTCTGGAACGAGATTTTAGCCGTGGGCGGCAGCCGCAGCGCGGCGGAGTCGTTCAAAGCATTCCGCGGCCGTGCGCCGAGCATTGACGCGTTGTTGCGGCATTCGGGTTTCACAGTGGCATAGTGTTTTATCCGCGATAGGCTTGATTGGCTTTGCACGGCCGGTTCGCCTATCTGCGCGCCGTGCCGAAGCCGTCAAAGGCGGCCAACCTTCCATTCTCATTCGCCTGCCAAATACAAAAAAGCAGCCTGCACTTCTATTTTCAAAGTGCAGGCTGCTTTTTATGGTGCCAATCAATTTTCTTTAATCACTTGCGTGTGGTACGAACAAGAGGCATGACCCGGTTTGCATTGCGCCATTTTCACGCGGATGGTGTATGTGCCGCTGCGGGACGGTGAGAATTTAAACGAAGGGTATGTGTCAGGAAATGTGTCTTCGTACTCCACACGACCGTTGTGCAGCAATGCCATATCCACATTTTCGCAGCTGGAAGGCGCGCAGTCGGTGTAGATGGCATAAACGCCACCTTCGCGCAGGCTTACAGAGTGGGTAGTGGACTTGCCGGTGCCCAAAGCGCCTGTGCGGTAGAACACTTCGGCGGCACGGTTATACGGATTGCCGGTCGACCTATTCAGGTTACCTTTGCGCTCTCGCGCCAGGAAGTGTTGTTCGTCCAGCAGGTTGGGATTGGTCAATGCGCCGGCAGGTGATGCTTCTGCCCGTTTCACCACCTGAACGTGGTAATCGCAGCTGCTGGCGGCGCATTCGCTCATCAATGTGCGGATGGTGTAATTGCCGGTTTCTTCAGGCATCACATGGAAGAACGGGAACGTATCGGGTTCCATATCTTGCCACAATGCCTCGCCGTTATGCAGCCACTGCATGTCCAAATTCGAACATTGGCTGTCTTTATCACAATCGGCAAACACGGCATACAACTGGCCGCCCTCCATGCGGACAGTGTATTCCGCCGCTTTGCCCGCCGCCAAAGATGCGCGTTGGTAGAACACTTCCGCGCTTTGATCGGCTTGCAAAAGTTCCAGATTTTTCGCGCGTTCGTTATCAAAAAAATCGGCAAATGCAGAAGTGCTCAAGGCGGGCAGCAAAACCAATGCAGCCAAGTGCGTCAGTTTCATCATAGTATCCTTGTATATATGTTAGATGGGTAGAAGTGTGGCCAAAGTACAGCAAAACAGCCGACAAATACTGCTGTATGCGTCAATTTATCGGCTATTTCTCGGTATCATAACAAAATACAACTGGGGCGTGTAGCGAAAAAAATATTGAGTTAATTGAATACATTGCCATACAAAAAGCAGCCTGCACCTTGTTGTTCAACGTGCAGGCTGCTTTTTATGGTGCCAATCAGTTTTCTTTAATCACTTGCGTGTGGTATGCGCAAGAGGCGTGGCCCGGTTTGCATTGCGCCATTTTCACGCGGATGGTGTATGTGCCGCTGCTGGACGGTGAGAATTTAAACAAAGGGTATGTGTCGGGCAATGTGTCTTCTTCCACCACACGACCGTTGTGCAGCAATGCCATATCCACATTTTCGCAGCTGGAAGGCGCGCAGTCGGTGTAGATGGCATAAACGCCACCTTCGCGCAGGCTTACAGAGTGGGTAGTGGACTTGCCGGAGCCCAAAGTACCTGTGCGGTAGAACACTTCGGCGGCACGGTTATTCGGATTGCCAGTCGACATATTCAGGTTACCTTTGCGCTCTTGCGCCAAGAATTGCGCAGGCGGCAGGTTGGGGTTGGACAATGTACCTGCGTCGGATTCCGCAAATGCGGGGGCGCTCAATACAGGCAGCAAAGCCAAGGTGGCCAAGTGTGTCAGTTTCATCGTATATCCTTCTGTATGTTTCGATGGGTTTAAAAAACAGATTGCCGGCAAAAGCTGCCATCTTGCACCAATTTATCGGCAATGCAGACATTATCATAACAAAATATGCTCGTGCCGTGTAAGGAAAATAGGACACAAAAGCAGCCTGCACTTCCGTTTTCAAAGTGCAGGCTGCTTTTTATGCTTCATCCGATTAGCGGGTCATTTTAATGACTTGCGTGTGGTACGCACAAGACGTGTGGCCCGGTTTGCATTGCTCCATTTTCACGCGGATGGTGTACGCACCGCTGCGGCGGGGCGTGTAGGTGAACAAAGGCAGCGTGTCGGGCAATGTGTCTTCTTCCACAACGCGGCCGTTGTGCAGCAATGCCATGTCCACGTTCTCACAGCCGATTGGCGCACAGTCGGTAAAGAAGCGGTACATTTGGTTGGCATTCAGGTTCACGGTGTAGTTCGTCGTTTTGCCGGTGCCCAAGCGGCCGGTGCGGTAGAACACTTCGGGGGCGCGGTTGTTGCCGTTACCCGTGGTCACTTCCAAATTGGCTTTGCGCTCTTGCGCCAGGAATTGTTCGGCCGGCAGGTTGGGATTGCTCAATGCGCCGGCAGATGATGATGCGGATGTGCGTTGGTCTTCCGGTTCTTCCGCCTGTTTCACCACCTGAACGTGGTAATCGCAGCTGCTGGCCGCGCATTCGCTCATCAATGTGCGGATGGTGTAATTGCCGGTTTCTTCAGGCGTAACATGGAACAATGGGAACGTATCGGGTGCCATATCTTGCTGCAATACCTTGCCGTTGTGCAGCCACTGCATGTCCAAATTCGTACATTGGTTGTCGCTATCGCAGTCGGCAAACACGCCATACTGCTGGCCTTTTTCCATTTGGACAGTGTATTCCGCCGTTTTGCCGGCCGCCAAAGATGCGCGTTGATAAAATACTTCCGCGCTCTGATCAGCGCGGGACAATTCCAAATTTTTCGCGCGTTCGTTATCAAAAAAATCGGCCAGTGCAGAAGTGCTCAAGGCGGGCAGTAAAACCAAGGCAGCCAAGTGTGTCAGTTTCATCATAGTATCCTTGTATCTATGCTAGAGGGGAGAGGTGATCGAAATGCGGCAAAATAGCCGGTAAATACGGCCATATTGCACCGATTTATCGGATATTTCCGATTATCATAACAAAATATAATGGGGGCGTGTAGCGGAAAATATTGAGTAAATTAAATATATTACTATGCAAAAAGCAGCCTGCACTTCCGGCTGCTTTTTTATCAAACCACAATGCGAATACAACCGAATTATATTTAATTATTTCAAACGAAGACTATAAAAATCTACATAATTGACCAACCTTACCTACATATAACTTTAATTTTTCGCCTTACCCAATTTTTATCGCCTCTAGAATTACATTGAAAGTATCCAGCTAAACGCGGATAAACATTCTCTTTCTTAAAATAAAAACAGCCCGAAAGTATCTTTCAGGCTGTTTATTTAGCTAATAATATTGATTTAGAAAATCTCACGCCATGATATACGACGCAACACGGCTCCCTTTCCAGATGGTCCTGGTGGCGGTGGCGGTGGCGGTGGCGTTACATATTTCTGACGTTGCAACGCAACCGCACCGTTCGTACCGACAGCCATTTTCAGGTTGGCCTGGTTTCCGGCACTATTCAGAATCATTACAGAAGCACTTACAACGGCAAGGTTGTTTGCTACCGTTACAATTCCGGCGTCCACATCATTATTGTCGAATTTACCGTCACCGTTTGTATCGTACAGCTTGTCTTTAGGCATAGTACCGTCTTTCAAGTTCAAGCCGATAAATGATGTGTTACCGGTCAGCGAACAAGAATTCGGATCGTTCGTACGGGACACACTTTGGAAGTATGCGATCCGACTGCCGTAAATTTCCGCATCCGCTGTAATAATATGACCGCGCGGCAATGCCATATACCATCCTTTGTGTTGCCCCTCCTTGAATTCATTTTGAGACACTTTATAAGCCGTGGCATTCTGACCGTTAATCGTAGTCAATTGGTTGTTAGGCGCACTGACTCGTTCGCCGATTTTCTGTTCCAGCAACTCCGCATGACTCCTAATAGAAGTTGTACCTTCGTCAATAAAGCCATAAACATAGTTCTGCTGGTTGTTATCAAGTGCATTTTGTGACAAATACTGACCTGTGCCGACAATCACATATGTTTTACCTCCAATCAATTGAACATCGGGTTTGGTGGTAATTGGCGCCGAGCCTTCAAACAGTTTGCTTGGTGTCCAAGTATTGTTTGCCTGATTATACTCCACGC
>ERZ773054.494-NODE-494-length-30615-cov-51.907919_pt1 | contig 30615 bp, 34 predicted proteins | sample MGYA00580630_ERZ773054 | MGnify/ENA primary metagenome ERZ773054 (study PRJEB29015, sample SAMEA2737994) | human oral metagenome | biome: human oral; feature: human-associated habitat; material: dental | place: China | collected 2115 ... | reverse complement strand
GATTAAATTTAAATCAGGACAAGGCGACGAAGCCGCAGACAGTACAGATAGTACGACAAGGCGAGGCAGCGCCGTACTGGTTTAAATTTAATCCACTATACAAAAGCACAGCCTGCCTTGAAACGGCCACCACCATATCGGCTTAACACATTTTCCAAATCGAACCGCAAAGCCGATTTTCCGCGGTTTCAATATCATGACCACCCCATGCCTGAGGCCGTCTGAAAAAACGGTGCAGCGTTTCAGGCGGCCTTTCTTACGCACAAACGGGGTAGCCGCTATAATCTCATCCTTTCCGCCAAGCCAACGCCGCTTTCAGACGGCCAAAGACATAGCGGCATCTCCGACCCACCTTCGTGCCGGGCGGCGACTCGAGGCAACACCGCCCTGTTACAACCCATCATAAGAAAGAAACAGCTATGATTACTCCGCAACAAGCCATCGAACGCCTGATTAGCAATAACGAATTGTTTTACGACGAAATGACCGATCTGATGCGTCAAATCATGAGCGGCCAAGTACCGCCCGAACAGATTGCCGCCATCCTGACTGGTCTGAGGATTAAAGTCGAAACGGTTTCCGAAATCACTGCGGCCGCGGCCGTGATGCGCGAATTTGCCACCCCCGTTCCCGTAGCGGACAAAAGCGGGCTGGTCGATATCGTCGGCACAGGCGGCGACGGTGCGAAAACCTTCAATATTTCCACCACGGCCATGTTCGTCGCCGCGGCTGCCGGTGCGAAAGTAGCCAAGCACGGTGGCCGTTCCGTTTCCTCATCCAGCGGTGCTGCCGACGTCGTCGAGCAAATGGGCGCGAAAACCGATTTGTCGCCCGAACAAGTGGCCCGAACCATTAAAGAAACCGGCATCGGCTTTATGTTCGCACCCAACCACCACAGTGCCATGCGCTACGTTGCCCCCGTGCGCCGCTCCCTCGGCTTCCGCAGCATTTTCAACATCTTGGGCCCCCTAACCAATCCGGCGGGCGCGCCCAACCAACTTTTAGGCGTGTTTCACAAAGATTTGTGCGGCATCCTCTCGCGCGTTCTGCAACAACTGGGTTCTCAACATGTTTTGGTTGTTTGCGGTTCGGACGGCCTGGATGAAATCACCCTCACAGGCGAAACTTATGTGGCCGAACTGAAAGACGGCACCATCCGCGAATACACCATTTCGCCCGAACAGTTCGGCCTGCCGTTGCGGCGCAATCTGGATGAAATCAAGGTAGCCGACAGCCGGGAATCGCTGTCCATAATGAACGCCGTGCTGGCAGGCGAAGCAGGCGCGGCTCGGGATATCGTGCTGCTCAATGCCGCCGCCGCGCTATATGCCGGCAATGTCGCCTCCTCCCTGTCAGAGGGTATGGCTGCGGCGAGGGAGGCCATAGACAGCGGTCGTGCCAAAGCGAAACAGGAAGAATTTATCGCCGCCACTTTAAAAGGGTGACCGATGCGGCGTTCTGTTTCGATACTGGGCGTATGGTGAGATAAAATTCTGCATCCATACCGGATTAGCTCCCGCCAAACTTGGTCTGTATAGTCGGTTTGCATGATCAATAAAAAACATGCGCCCCTACCCTACGCATGCCAAAGCTTATTGTTTTGATGTCAGTCCCGTATCGGAATCTGTTTGTCCGTTATCTGCCAATAATAGTCGAAGGCCGTCTGAAAGATATGTTTCAGACGGCCTTCTTATATCAAACAGGTTATCCCTGGGAATTTCCGGTTTATTTGCTCATTGCTTTAAAAGCATCCGCACGGGTGGCGATGACTTCGTCAATTAAGCCGTATTCTTTGGCGGCTTCGGAAGACATGAAATTATCGCGGTCGGTATCCCGTTCGACTTTTTCCAAAGGCTGGCCGGTATGCTTGGCCAACAATTCGTTCAGTTTTTGCTTGAGTTTAATCAGTTCGCGGGCATGAATCTCGATATCGGAAGCCTGTCCGCCCAAGCCGCCGCTAATCAGCGGCTGGTGAATCATGATGCGGCTGTTCGGCAGGGCGAAACGTTTGCCTTTCGCACCGGCAGACAGCAAGAATGCGCCCATGCTGGCAGCCTGGCCGAGGCACAGGGTGGATACGTCCGGCTTAATGAAATTCATGGTATCAAACACCGACATACCGGCGGTTACCGATCCTCCGGGCGAGTCGATGTAAAAGAAAATGTCTTTATCGGGATTTTCGCTTTCCAAAAACAGCATTTGCGCCACAACCAGATTCGCCGTATGGTCGGTAACGGGGCCGACTAGGAAGATGATGCGTTCTTTCAACAGGCGTGAATAAATATCGAAAGCCCTTTCACCGCGCCCGCTTTGTTCGATAACGGTAGGAATCAGGGTGTTGTTGGTAATTTCGGGAAACATCTCGGCTCCTTTTGTTTAAAAAGCACCAAAGCGCATCGGCAGCTTCGGTGCTTGTTTCGCTTTTCAGACGGCCTTAGGCTTGGTTGCCCATGACTTCGTCGAACGACAAAGCTTTTTCGGTTACTTTGGCTTTGCCCAGTACAAAGTCGGTTACATTGGCTTCAACAGCCAAGGAAGTCGGGCCTTGCAGACGGCTGTTGTCTGCGTGATACCAATCGATGACTTCTTGCGGATCTTCGTAGCTTTCGGCAAAGTCGGCGATAACTGCGTCGATCTGATCTTTGCTCGGCTCCAATCCGTTGGCTTGTACGACTTCGGCCAGAATCAGACCCAATTTAACGCGGCGTTCGGCCTGTTCTTTAAACATATCGAGCGGCAAATCCAAATTTTTCGCATCGGCCATGCCTTGGTTGATGAAGTTCTGCTTCATTTCCGCAGCCAGTCGGGCGGCTTCTTCGTTAATCAGGGCGTTCGGCACCTGCAATTCGCTCACGGCAAGCAGTGCTTCCATTGCGGCTTCTTTGTTTTGGCTGTCTACGCGGCGTTTTACTTCGCGTTCAACGTTTTTCTTCACTTCCGCGCGCATGGTTTCGATGTTGCCGTCGGCAATGCCCAAGGCTTTGGCGAAGACTTCGTCTACTTCCGGCAGTACCGGCTCGGCTACGTTGCGCACGGTAATGGTGAAGACGGCGGTTTTACCGGCAACTTCTTTGCCGTGGTAATCTTCGGGGAAGTTTACTTCGACGTCTTTGCTTTCGCCTTCTTTCAGGCCGTTCACGCCTGCTTCAAACTCGGGCAGCATTTGGCCTTGGCCCAATACGAAGGCGTAGTTTTCGGCAGAACCGCCGGCAAAAGCTTCGCCGTCGATTTTGCCTGCGAAGTCGATGATGACGCGGTCGCCGTCTTTGGCCGCACGTTCGGTGTGGTTGAAGCGGGTGCGTTGCTGACGCAGGATGTCGATGGTTTTTTCAACTTCTGCATCGCCGACGGAGGCGGTCACTTTTTCAACTTCCTGGCCGGACAAATCGCCGACTTTCACTTCGGGGAAGACTTCGAATACGCCGGAGAACAAGAAGTTTTCTTTGTCGTCTTGACCTTCAACGCCTTCCAAACGCGGCATACCGGCGATTTTCCAGCCTTCCGCAACGGCTGTATCGAAGAATACTTTTTGTGCCAATTCGTTCATGACGTCGTTTTGGATGCCGGCGCCGTACATGGATTGAATCATCGACAAGGGGGCTTTGCCGGGGCGAAAGCCGTCGATGCGGGCTTTGCGCGCGGTTTGTTTCAAACGCTTGTCGCATTCTGCGTTGATGCTGCTCCAAGGCAGGGACAGCGTTACTTTGCGTTCCAGGTTTTCAAGTGTTTCTAGTGTTACGCTCATCGTAAACCCTTAATTTTTTCAGTTAGTCGGTGTGTATGGGCCAAAGCCCGTTCGGTATGGAAGCCCCGTTCTGCGGGACGGAAAACAAAACGGCGAGTTTAGCATAATTTTGTTTTCTTGGCATGACGTGACGGCTTGCGTGTCGGCAGAATGCGCTCCCAAGATGCAAAAGGCCGTCTGAAAGGGGGGTAAAGGGATATTCCGGACAGGGCGGAATGTCATGTTTTCAGACGGCCTGCATCCTTATTCAGAATTCGGGTTCAGAATCCGCGCGCCATATTTGCAACCCGTATTGTTCGGAGGCGTGCTCGAAATCGGCCGCATCCTGTTGCGGGACGGCAATGAATGTGTAGTAGTCGCCACCGGTTTGCATGCTGTAGAGGACGGCACCGGCAGCCAGCAGCACGGGATAGGCGGCCAAGGCCAGTTGGTCGGGCAGCCCTTCTTCCATTTGCTCTTCGCTCCATGCCAGTTTGGCGTTGAAGCGGTCGGCGATGTCGGCGATAAAGTCGATAAAGCTTTCCCCGTCTTTCCAATCCACGGAAAACAGATGCTCGGTGTCATTCAAATTATTGTGCAGCAAAAAGAAGCTTTCAATGATGCTGCCGAAATCCAATTCTTCCTCGTCGTCGGCGTTTTCTTCAAGGTTGGCAATGATGGCATCGACTTCCTCGGGTTTGTCGCGGTAGATAACGCCCAACCATTGCCTGAACAGTGCTTCGGCGGACTCGTCGTCTGCTTCTTCCGAATATTCGGATTCTTCCGGCAATACGACTGGCCCGGTATGCCCAAGCAGCGCGTCGGATTTGTCGGACGGCGCAGCCTGACTGCCGTTTTTACGGAAAAACAGCAGTGCCAATAAGGGCGACAACAGCAACAGGATAACTATCCAAAAAAATTTCATGAGGTTTCCTTGTGGTTGGATGATGTTGAAATCGGTCGGGAGGCCGTCTGAAAAACAAGTTTTCATTTTTTTTTCGCCACGTTTGAAAATCAGGCGTTTGTCTCCCGATAAAAACGGATGAACTCATCTTGATATTCGGCAACCGCCGAAACCGTCAACTTCCTATCATATAGCAGAATACCTTGTATGAAGGCAGTAAAAGCGGAGTAAGCCGTTTTTTGCAATCATTACCGCCCTACCCTGCCGGCTGAGGCTGCCGCGCCGCGGTTGGCCAGTGCGTCCGCACGTTCGTTGTCCGTATGCCCCGCATGGCCTTTTACCCACCGCCAAACGATGTCGTGTTCGCCGCACAGGCGGTCGAGTTCGCGCCACAGGTCTTCGTTTTTGACCGGCTGTTTAGCGGCGGTTTTCCAGCCGTTTTTCTTCCAGCCGTGTATCCAGCTTTCCATGCCGTTTTTAACGTATTGCGAGTCGGTGTGGATTTCGATGCGGCTGCGGCGGTTGAGGGCTTTCAGGCCTTCGATGACGGCGGTCAGTTCCATGCGGTTGTTGGTGGTTTGGGCTTCGCCGCCGAAGAGTTCTTTTTCGTGCCGGCCGTAGCGCAACAATGCGCCCCATCCGCCTGCGCCGGGATTGCCTTTGCATGCGCCGTCGGTATAGAGGTATACGGTTTTGTCGGTGGTTTCTTGCATCATGTTTTTCGGGCTTTCAGACGGCCTTTTGTCTATTCGGCAACAGGTTCGACCGTATAACCCTGCCGCCGTAACTGCATAATCAGGCCGTTTTCGTCGGGCAGGTGGGCGATGCCGACGGCAATCAGGTTTCGGCGTTTGGGCAGTTCGTTCAGAATTTTCGGCAGCCACGCGCGGTTGCGCGGCAGCAGTACGCTTTCTTCCAGCCAATTTTGCCAGAAGGCCGTGCTCTGCGGCGGCAATCCTTTACTGTATTCGCTGCTGTCGGAGGAAAGGCGCATCAGTTCTTTCAGACGGCCTGAATGATATAGTGTGCGTATTGCCGTTCGATTTGGGCGGCAGTTTGTTCGGGATGGCGGTTGTTCGCGGCGATGAGTTCCGCAATGCGCGCGGTCGGCAGGGTTTCATAAGGACGCGTGATGTCCTGATAACGCTCCAAACTGTTGGCAGGTATGCGGTATTGCTCGGCGGCACGGGCAAGCAGGCGGTCCATGCCTGAGGCCGTCTGAAAGCCCTGCGGCTTGACGGAAGCCTGCAGCATCAGCGCACCCCAAGGCGTCATATCGTCCACACGGGCGGCGGATGCGGCGGTGGCGGGATAGGCACTCAGGCGTTTTTTCAAGGCGGCGACATTATCCGCGCCGATAACGGACGACAATTTCCGCCCGCCGTTTTGAAAAGCGCGCCCGCGCATGGCAGTCACATCGCGGCTGTACGCGGCATCGGGTTTGGACGGCATGGCGACTTCGGTTATCAGCCGGTCGCTTTGCTGCAGGATGCGGCGGATGTTGTCGGGCAAGGCATCGCCGCTGCGGCCGACGTGGTGCGTTCCCAACAGATAAGAATCGGGCTGGCCGGCCTTGCTGATTTTCCACAAACGGCTGTCCATTGCCGGCGTATGCCAGTCGAAAGCCGCCGCCAATGCGGGGAATGATAAAAACAGCAGGCTGGCGGCATGGCGGATAAGGCGTTTGCACATTACAGCTGCTCCGGCAAAAGTTTGTTCGGATTCATCATATTGTACGGGTCGAAAGCGGCCTTGACCGCCCGCATCAGGGCGATTTCGGCAGTGCTCCGCACACGCGGCAGCCAGTGGTTTTTCACTTGGCCTATACCGTGCTCGGCGGCAATCGTACCGTCGCAGGCCAGCACGTTTTCGTACACAATCTTATTGACTGCGTCTTCATAAGCATAAACGCCGTTGTCCGCAGTTTGCGGCAGGAAAGTGTTGTAATGCAGGCTGCCGTCGCCCAAATGACCGAATACCACGATGTCTATGCCCGCAGAAGCCGCCTGTAAGGCATGACCGCAGTTGGCAACAAATTCACCCACCCGCGCAATCGGCATGGCGATGTCGTGTTTGATGCTCGCGCCGAGACGGCGTTGGGCGGCAGAAATGTTTTCGCGCAACGTCCACATATCGCGCCGCCCGCTTTCCGACTGAGCCAAAATACTGTTGTCGAAACCATGCTCCATCAAGGTTTCGGCCAACAGGTCGGCCAAATCGCCACGGGAAAGCGAGTCGGTCAATTCCAACAGAATGTGCCATGGCGCATCGGTCGGCGGCGCAATACCGCTGTATTCGGACGACAGCTCCAAAGCAAAGCGGCTGATCAATTCAAAACTACACAGGCGTTCGGCAAAGCGTTCCCGAATCAGGGTCAGCAATTCTACCGCCCGCCCGATGCCGTTCACACCCACCCAAGCCGTTTCGCGGCTTTTCGGCAGGGCAAACAGTTTCAGCGTGGCGGCGGTGATGATGCCCAGCGTGCCTTCGCTGCCGACAAACAGTTGGCGCAGGTCGTAGCCCGTGGTGTCCTTGTGCAGCGGATGCAGGTGAGAAACCAATTCGCCGTTCGGCAGCACCACTTCCAAACCCATCACCAAATCGCGCATCGTGCCGTAACGCAACACGTTCAACCCGCCGGCATTGCAGGCGATATTGCCGCCGATTTGGCACGATCCTTCGCTGGCCAGGCTGAGCGGAAAAAACCGACCCGCTCCTTCCGCCGCCTGTTGCACGTCATGCAGCACACAACCCGCTTCAACGGTAATCGCATTGTCAGCCGTACTGATGCTACGGATGCGGTTCAGACGGCTCAAATTCAGCAAAACGCCGCCACTCGGCACAGCCGCGCCGCAGAGTCCGGTATTGCCGCCCTGCGGGGTAACGGGGATGCGGTTTTCGAAACAAAAACGCATGATGGTTTTCACTGCCTCCACGCTTTGCGGCTGTAACACCAAATCAGCCGTTCCGGTATAGCGGCGGCGTTGGTCCGTCAGCAGGCCTGTAGGCTCGGACAGAATTTCCTGCGGCAGCAGCAGGGCGGAAAGTTGTTGGTAAATAGCAGACATAGTATTTAAATATTGGCAATAGAGCGCGGAATTATAATGGAAACAGACAGGCCGTCTGAAAAAGGTTTTCAGACGGCCTGTCGCCGCATCAGGACGGATAGGCTGATTTCAACCATTCTGAACCACACCAAACCGACAATGCTCAAAACAAAAAGGAACGCCGAAGCGCTCCTTTTTAAGCATGATGCTTTACAAAATTATTTGCTGGCAGCAGATGCAGCGGCATCAGCAGCAGTTTCGGCAGCAGATGCAGCAGCCTCTCCAGCAGAAGCAGCAGCCTCAGCAGCTTCTTCAGCAGAAGCAGCAGCATCGGTAGCGGCAGATGCTGCAGATGCAGCTTCAGTAACGGCAGTAGATGCAGCGTTAGTAGCAGAAGCGGCAGCATCAGCGGCTTTATCACCGCAAGCGGTCAAAAACAAAGACATTAGAGCAGCAGCCAAAAGAGATTTTTTCATATTAAACACCTAACTTAAAAATAAAAAATAATATAATAAACCAATAAAATATCAGCAAAAATACACCATCCGGCTCCGTTTGAGCCAGATGGAAAATTTTGCAGATTCATGCTGAACGCCGCAATTATGCCCCTCCGCTCCCGCAAAATCAATCATACTTTTGACCTGAATCACACAGCATTAAGCCTATGCAAAGTAGAATCTCCCGTTTTTGAAACAAAATATATGCAAAAAACATATACGAAACATGAGTATTCAACACCACCCTAGCTATATTTTTCCATTTCTATCACTGTGTTAATCATCATTTTCTGACACCCCGATTAAACATTCGCATAAAATATTTATTTATCGCAATATCGGTTTATACGTAGCAAAAACGCAACAATAATCTTCAAATAGCAGAGGGGTGGCTGCACTCCCCCAAGCCCGACAGCAAATAACAAAGTACATACGGGTACTATGCTACAATGCAATTTTTAACAACCCGTTCCGAAAGACATCCATGATTAAAAAAGACACCGTCGTCGGCCTGCATTACGAAATGTTTGATGCCAACGACCAGCTTATCGACAAAACAGAGCAGCCGATTGTGTATCTGCACGGCGGTTACGACGGTATTTTCCCTTTGGTGGAAGAGGCGTTACACGAAAAAAACATTGGCGACGAAGTGGATGTCGTATTACAACCCAACGATGCTTTCGGCGAACATGACTCCGACCTCATCCGTATCGAATCTGCCGACGCTTTCCCGACCGAAGTCAAACCCGGCATGATGTTTGAAGCCGATATGCCTGACGGCGACGTGGTGGTGTTCCGCGTAGAAGATGTAGCGGAAGGCAAAGTCGTGGTAAACGGCAACCATCCTCTGGCCGGCATGAAAATCCGTTTTAAAGCCAAAATAGAAAGCATCCGCCCGGCAACCGCAGAAGAAATCGAACACGGCCATGTTCACGGCCCGCACGGCCATCATCACTGATCAGCCTGTCCCAAATCATTATGAAGGCCGTCTGAAAACCGATTTTCAGACGGCCTTTTATCTTAACCAGTCCGGTTTTCCCATCTTTTCAGGCCTTTTTTCCTACCGAACCGGACTTCACCGTACACATATAGTGGATTAAATTTAAACCAGTACGGCGTTGCCTCGCCTTGCCGTACTATTTGTACTGTCTGCGGCTTCGTCGCCTTGTCCTGATTTAAATTTAATCCACTATAATTGTGCTTTCCCGCTTTCTTCTATCCGACCTTGGGCAAGCGGCAGGCCCGCAAAACAGCCGGTTTCAAAAAATCCTGCTTAAACAATCCTGAACGGTATCAATCGCATCAAATTCAGCTTGCGGTTTTTATGCACTTATTCATTGCCTATTCAGGGCATTTTCCAAATTTCACGATATATTCGTGATCCTTGCGGTAGCTGGACTTCCCATACAGCACATCATCAACCACACACTTTCCGCCATTGCAGGAAATCTTGAAATCATTATCGACCCGGCGTTTTCCCTCGACCAAATAATGCGCGTGCACCATGCCGTTCGGACGCACGGAAATCTTCAATTTCTGCACCCACGGCACTTCGCTGTCACCGTTACTGAAGCCCAATTGATAATGCTCGAACAACTCGCACTCCATCGGCTCGTCCCGGATAGGCAATCTTCTCCCCCTTGCGGACAATCCGTTTAAACTCAGGAGAGGCATATTTCATAAAACCTTGTTCCCGATAAATCTTTTCCACCAAACGGATTTTCTCCGCATCCCGGTCATTGCCCGCCCATGCCGTGCAAACGACGCAAAGCAGCATAGACAACATCACACCCTTCGTTTTCATATTATTTCCTGTCAAACCAAAATCGCCATATTCTAATTTCCATCAGCACGTACGGCAAATCAAACCTCAAGGCCGTCTGAAAACGCTATAATCACGGCCGCCGCCTTTTCAGACGGCCCGAACACCATCAAGGAAAGCATCATGGACTTAACCGAAACCCAAATCGGCAGCGAACCCATTTTTAACGGCACATTTGTTACCATCGCCTGCGACACCGTCCGCCTGCCCAACGGCAATAACAGCAAACGGATCGTCATCCGCCATCCCGGGGCGGCCTGCGTTTTAGCCGAAACCCCTGACAACAAAATCGTCTTTGTCCGCCAATGGCGTTACGCCACCGGCCAAGCCCTGCTCGAACTGCCGGCCGGCAAACTCGACGCAGGCGAAGACCCTGCCGCCTGCGCCCTGCGCGAGCTGGCGGAAGAAACGCCTTATGCCGCCGAAAAAGTGGAATTGGCCGCCACCTTCTACACCGCGCCGGGATTCTGCGACGAAAAAATGTACCTCTACCGCGCCTTTAACATCAGCAAAAGCAGCAACCTGCATCCCGACCAAGACGAATTTGTCGAAACCGTGCTGCTGGACCGCCAAGAAGTACTGGCCGCCGTCAGAAACAACGAAATCCAAGATGCAAAAACCTTAATCGGCCTGCAGCACTGGCTACTGGCAGAGGCCGTCTGAAAAGGCCACCAACCGCCCTACCCTGCCTTTCAGACGGCCTCCACCGACAACAGGTATCATCCGCCAGCTGTCAAAGCCACATTAAAACCTTTATAATCCCGCCGTCTACCACACCGAAGCAAAACAACGGAGCACAAAATGGACTTTGCAAAAGCACGTTTCAATATGGTCGAGCAACAAATCCGTCCGTGGGACGTGTTGGACTTCGACCTTCTCGACGCACTGGAAGCCATCCCGCGCGAAGCCTTTGTCGGCGAGGAACAGAAAAACTATGCCTACGCCGACCTTGCGCTGACCCTGCCCAACGGCGGTGCCATGCTGGAACCGAAAATCGTCGCCCGCATGATTCAGGGGCTGGCCTTGAAAAAAACCGACAAAGTGCTGGAAATCGGCACCGGTTCGGGCTATGCCTCAGCCGTCTTATCCAAACTGGCGGCGGAAGTGGTTACCGTCGACATCGACCCCGAACAACAAGCGCGCGCAAAAGCCGTACTGGACGGATTGGGCTACGACAACATCGTTTTCCAAACCAACGACGGCCTGATGACGCAAAATGCCGCCGCCCCGTTTGATGCCGTATACGTCGGCGGCGCGGTGGACGACATCCCCGAAATCCTGAAACAGCAGCTGCGCGACGGCGGCCGCCTGATTGCCGTTACCGGCAGCCATCCCGTTCAGCGCGCCCGCCTGATTACCCGGAACGGCGACAGTTTCAGCGAAAAAACACTGTTCGACACCCTGATTCCCAACTTGAACGGCAAAAAAGCCGCTCCTTTCGGCGGATTCGATTTTTAAACCATACTTCCATGATGCAGCTTGCGGCCGGGCATTTCCACCCGGCCGTTTCTACTCAAAGGCCGTCTGAAAACGGCAAACCGCATTCACACAAACCGAAATCCGATTATGTACGACATCCCGCAACTGACCCCGCAACAACTGCAAGACAAACTCTCCGCATCCTCCGATATCCTGCTGCTGGACGTACGCGAACCGGAAGAAGCCGCTCTCTGCCGCCTGCCGAACAGCATTCTGATTCCGATGAACGAACTGTCCATGCGCCAAAACGAATTGCCGGACGGCAAAGAAATCATCGTCTATTGCCACCACGGCATCCGCAGCCAATATTGCGCCCTCTATCTGGCCGACGCCGGTTTTGAGCAAACGGCAAACTTGAAAGGCGGCATCGACGCGTGGGCGCGCGAAATCGATCCTGCCATGCCCCGCTATTGACCGGCTGCCCTTTTCGGATAAATAAAGGCCGTCTGAAAAATAGTTTCAGACGGCCTTTATTTGCCTCAACCATTCAAACTCGGGTAACGCGCCGGACATTCGGAATGCTGTGCAAGGCGTGGATAATTCTGTTTAACTGTTTCAAATCTTTGGTTTTGATTCGGAACTTGAATTCGATGAACCCTTCCGTGCCCGATTGGCTTTGGGAAGGCGTATCCACCGCCTCGATATCCGCCCCCTGCTCCGACATGGCTTGCGCCATTGCCGCCAGCAGTCCGTGGCCGTCTTGCGAAGCAACCAGCAAATTGGTGTGATAACTGCGCCCGCCTATGGCCTCCCAATCCGCATCCAGTTGGTGTTCGGGATCGCTCTTGAGGAGGTTTGGACAGGTGTCGCGGTGGATGATGATGCCTTGATCCTTAATCAATACCGCGCGGATGGCATCGCCCGGAATCGGGTTGCAACAGGGGCCGAGATGGACGCGGCCGGTCTCGTTGCCGTTGATTTTTATCGGGCTGAGTTTGACCTCTCCGCCCAAATGCTGTCCGGCCAGCCCCGCAAGGTGCATCGCCACGGACACCGGCAGGGTGTGCCCCATACCGACGTTGTACAACACATCTTCAAAACTGGTCTGCTTTTCAGTCAAATCGTTCAGATAGGCTTCTTTGAGTTCCTCAGACAGCAAGACATCGCGCGGCAACAGACTGGACAGGGCTTTTTGCAGCAGGCTTTCGCCCAATTCCACCGCATCGTGCCGGTTCATGTTTTTGATGTAGCTCCGAATTGCGCTGCGTGCGCGGCTGGAGACGGCAAAACTCAGCCAGGCGGCATTCGGCCGTGCCTGTTCGGAGGTAATGATTTCCACCGTATCACCGGTTTTCAGCGGAGTGCGAAGCGGAACCAGGCTGTTATTGACACGGGCGGCCACGGTGCTGTTGCCGATGTCGGTATGCACCGCATAGGCAAAATCGACGGGGGTCGCGCCTTCGGGCAATACCAATATCCTGCCTTTGGGGGTAAAAATGTACACTTCGCTGGGGAAGAGATCGACTTTGACGTGTTCCAGGAACTCAATCGCATTTGCGGAGCGTGCCTGCAAATCAAGAATGTTTTGCAGCCATTTGTTGGTATTGAGCGTTGCCTGATCGAGTTTGTCGTCGCCGGATTTATATGCCCAATGGCTGGCCACGCCGCTTTCCGCCACTGCATTCATCTCGCGCGTGCGTATCTGGACTTCTATCGGCAGGCCGTGCGGGCCGGTCAGCGTGGTATGCAGGCTTTGATAGCCGTTGCTCTTCGGAATAGCGATATAGTCTTTGAATTTTCCCGGTTTGGGCTGGTATAGATTGTGCAACGCACCCAATGCGGCATAGCAGGCCGGGATGCTGTTGGTAATCACGCGGAAGCCGTAAATATCCATCACTTCGTCAAAGCGCAGATGCTTGTTGCGCATTTTCTGATGGATGCTGTAGAGGTTTTTTTCCCGCCCTTTGATTTGCGCTTCGATATTGGCGCCGACGAGGCGTTGGCTGAAAGCGGCCAACACTTTGCCCACCACGTCGCGCCTGTTGCGGCGGAAATTGTTCATTGCTTTTTGTAACGTGCGGTAGCGGGCGGGATGGATATTTTGAAAAGCCAAATCCTGCAATTCCCGATAAACGGGGTTCAAACCGATACGGTTTGCAATCGGGGCATAAATTTCCAGCGTTTCCTGCGAGATGCGGCGGCGTTTTTCCAGCCGCATCGAACCCAGCGTGCGCATATTGTGCAGGCGGTCGGACAGTTTGACGATGATGACGCGCATGTCTTTGGTCATCGCCAAAATCAGTTTGCGGAAACTTTCCGCCTGATGTTCGGTTTGGTTGTCGTACTTCAGTTTTTCCAACTTGGACAAACCGTCCACCATATCGGCAACGGTTTCGCCGAATTCCGCCGCCATTTCCTCTTTGGTCGTGCCGGTGTCTTCCAAAACATCGTGCATCAGCCCCGCACTCAGGGTTTGGAGGTCCATGCGCCACTTGGCCAATTCCGTCGCCACGGCAATCGGGTGCGTGATGTACGGCTCGCCGCTTTTACGCGTCTGCCCGTCGTGCGCACGGAAGGCATAGGCGCACGCTTTTTCCAAACGCTGCTTGTCTTCTTGGGAAAGGTAGGAGGCGGTTTTGAACAGCAGGCTGCGCGCTTCGGCAGTCAGCGGGTCATAAGAGGCGGCGGCTTGAGGCGCAGACATTTTCAGACGGCCTGTTTGATGTTATTTGCTGCGGTTCAGGATGTCGGCCGTAATTTGGCCGGCGGCGATTTCGCGCAGGGCGGTAACGGTGGGTTTGTCGTTACGCACATCTTCCACCAGCGGCGTAGTGCCGTTTTCCAGTTGACGTGCACGACGTGCGGCAGCAAGAGTCAGGTCGAAATGATTGGGGATTTTGTCGGAACAGTCTTCTACTGTAATACGTGCCATGTTTTGCGTCCTTATCGATAATAAATTGTTTAAAATAGGGAAATTAGAAATTTTCGGACAACAGTCCTTCAATGAAATTTTTCTGCCGCGCCTGGGTTTGGCGTTGGGAACGGATAATCGCGCTTAATTGTGCTTCGGCTTCTGCCAAGTCGCGGTTAACAACCACATAGTCGAACAGCAAGGATTGTTCGATTTCGCCGCGTGCCTGCCGCAGCCGTTTCTCAATCACTTCCGCGCTGTCAGTGTTGCGGCCGCGCAGACGTTCGGACAATACGGCAAAACTCGGCGGCAGGATAAAAATGCTGACGGCCTCCGGCAGCGCACGGCGCACCTGCTCCGCACCTTGCACGTCGATTTCCAGGATAACGTCGAAACCTTCGCGTTGCAGTGCTTGCAGACCGCTGAAGCTGGTGCCGTAGTAATTGCCGAACACGTTGGCATGTTCGAGGAATTCGCCTTTGCCTATCATGCCCTCGAATTCGGCCGTACCGACGAAATAATAATGTTCGCCGTTCCTCTCGCCTTCTCGCGGGGAACGGGTGGTATGGGAAATGGAAACGCGGACATCGGCGTGGGCCGACAACAGCCGGGAAACCAGTGTGGTTTTACCCGTGCCGGAAGCGGCTGAGATGATGAAGATATTGCCGAGAGTCGGTTTGTTCATGATAGTAAAATCGGCTTAATAACGGTTCTTGATTATAACGCATCCCTCTGCGGAATAGAAAATTTGTTACAATGGGCGTTTTTGATTTCAGCCATGAGGATACGGCGGTGTTGATTCATCCCGAAGTGATGGGCGTGGAAGCCCTGTTTGAAAAAATGCGGAAAATTCCCAACTGGCCCGAGGAAGGCATTTTGTTTCACGACATTACGCCCATCCTGCAAAGCCCGCAATATTTCCGCCTGTTGGTGGATTTGCTGGTTTACCGCTATATGGATCAGAAAGTCGACGTTGTGGCCGGCTTGGACGCACGCGGCTTTATCATCGGCGCGGCCCTGGCTTATCAGCTGAATGTCGGCTTCGTACCCATCCGCAAAAAAGGCAAGCTGCCGTTCGAAACCGTTTCCCAAAGTTATGCGCTGGAATACGGTGAAGCAACGGTGGAGATGCACACGGATGCCTTCCATAGCGGCGCGCGTGTTTTGCTGGTGGACGACTTGGTAGCCACCGGCGGCACTATGCTCGCAGGTGCGGAACTTATCCGCAGACTCGGCGGCGAAGTGCTCGAAGCTGCCGCTATTTTGGAATTTACCGACCTGCCGGGCGGCAAACGCATCCGCGATGCGGGCGTTCCGCTGTTTACCCTGTATCAAAACGAGGGCTGCATGCCGAAATAGAGAAAATCGGCTTCGCTTTCGTTACCGTACCGACTTGCCTAAACTTAAAGAAAACGCTTTCCAAGCTTTGGAAGCAACAAGTTACTCGGTTCGTACGATTTATATCTACGGTTCGCCGATTTGCATCAATATCGGTTAACACTGCGGCGTTAGCCGTATATGAAAGTAAAAAGGCCGTCTGAAAACCCGCGATAAAGGTTTTCAGACGGCCTTTTCATTATTTAAACAACTGCCGCCGCTTAAGACGGACGCTGCATCATCCAACTTTGGATTTTACGTGCATCATTGACGCGCGTGGTGGATGTGGGCGAATTGAGCAGGACAATGGTAACCGGTTCCCTGCCTATGCGGGCGCGCACGACCATCGAACGGCCGGACTCGCGGATATAGCCTGTTTTCTGCAATTCGATGTCCCAGGAGCCTTCACGCACCAAGGCATTGGTATTTTTATAATCCTGCTGGCGACCCGCGCTGGTATATACCGAACCGTAGGTGGATGTGCTGTTTTTAGTGATTTGCGGATAACGGCTGGCCGCAGCGGCCAATTTATTCAAATCGGCAGCAGTGGAAACGTTGCGGTAATCCAAACCGGTCGGTTCGTAAAAACGGCTGTTGGCCATACCCAAGCTTTGCGCTTTGGCATTCATGGCGGCCACGAAGGCAGACATGCCGCCCGGATAAGTACGTCCCAACGCATGGGTGGCGCGGTTTTCACTCGACATCAGGCTCAAATGCAGCAATTGGGCGCGTGTGAGCTGCGTACCGACAGACAGGCGGCTGCCCGTGCCTTTCAGCCGGTCGATTTCATCCTCGGTAATGGTGATGACTTCGTTCATATTCAGGCGCGCATCCAAAACCACCATCGCCGACATCAGCTTGGAAATCGAGGCAATCGGCATAACGCGGTTCATGTTCTTTTGATACAGCACTTCGCCGGTACGGTTATTAACAATCAGGGCTGCCTGCGACGACAGCAACGGACCGGCAATCGCCGCTTGCGCTTCCAGCATATCGTCCGGATTTTCGGCCAGGAAAGTACCCAACGGGTCTTGGTCGGATGTCAGGTTTTGCTGCAGAAACTGGCCGAGCACGTCCAAATCGTCGGCCAAAACGGGGGCGGAAGCCAAACTCAGACCGAGGAAGACGGCGGCGGCTTTTTTGTAAAACGGTGTAGAAAACATCAGGCTGTCCGTTAAATTAACAAAAAGAAATTCGGAAAGGGGCGGCGGGCTCAAACCGGCCGTGAGGCCGTCTGAAACACAGTTTGCCGGCGAAGCGGGCTTTGTTTTTTGGTTATACCGCCATCAAGGGATGGTTGTGTGCGCCTTGCTTTGAAGCAAGTCATTATTTTCCTTGAAAAGCAAACGGTTTGTAAAGCAAACATACGCAGTTTTGCATGAGTTTGCGTTTGGCGGCGGCCCCGCCCGTTCCTACCGCACCTTGCGGCAAATTGAAAAAAGCACGGCTGCTTATTATAATCTCCGTTTTTTTCAGACGGCCTTGGGGCCGATTCAGACAAAGGCACACTCGATGACCACAGAAAACCGCCACTGCTCGTTTTGCGGTAAAGCCGAACAGGAAGTCAAACATCTGATTGAAGGCGAAAACGCCTATATCTGCAACGAATGCGTGGAAACCTGCGGCATCATGCTGGAAGGCGGGGACGACGCGGCCGCCGAAGGCAAAGGTTCCGCCACCGACGGGGACGGCAAACTGCCCACCCCGTCCGAAATCGTCGCCAACCTGAACGACCACGTTATCGGCCAGGAGCAGGCGAAAAAAGCCTTGGCCGTTGCCGTTTACAACCACTACAAACGCCTGCGCCATCCGAAAGCGGGCGGCGCGGTGGAACTGTCCAAATCCAACATCCTGCTCATCGGCCCCACCGGTTCGGGCAAAACCCTGTTGGCGCAATCTTTGGCGCGCAAACTGGACGTGCCGTTCGTGATGGCCGATGCAACCACGCTGACCGAAGCAGGTTATGTCGGCGAAGACGTCGAACAAATCATCACCAAACTTTTGGGCAAATGTGATTTCGATGTCGAAAAAGCCCAGCGCGGCATCGTCTATATCGACGAAATCGACAAAATCTCGCGCAAAAGCGACAACCCTTCGATTACCCGCGACGTTTCCGGCGAAGGCGTACAGCAAGCATTGCTGAAACTGATTGAAGGCACGGTGGCCAGCGTTCCCCCGCAAGGCGGGCGCAAGCATCCGAATCAGGATTTCATCCAAGTAGATACCACCAACATCCTCTTTATCTGCGGCGGCGCATTTGCCGGCTTGGAAAAAGTCATCCGCCAGCGCACGGAAAAAGGCGGCATCGGCTTCGGCGCGGCAGTACACAGCAAGGACGAAAACGCCGACATCAGCGAACTGTTCGAAATCGTCGAACCGGAAGACTTGATCAAATTCGGCCTGATTCCCGAGTTAATCGGCCGCCTGCCCGTGATTGCAACCCTGGCCGAACTGGACGAAGATGCCCTGATTAACATCCTCACCGAGCCTAAAAATGCCCTGGTCAAACAATATCAGGCACTGTTCGCCATGGAAGGCGCGGAACTGGAATTCGAACCGGACGCACTGCGCGCCATAGCCAAACTGGCCATGACCCGCAAAACTGGCGCGCGCGGCCTGCGTTCCATCGTTGAGCGCGCCCTGCTGGAAACCATGTACCGCCTGCCCAACCTGCCGCAGGTAAAAAAAGCCGTCATTACCGCCGAAGTCATCGAAAACAACCGCCAGCCCGTCCTGCTGCTGGACGACGGCAAAGAGTATCAAGACGACGCACAATAAGCGTGCAATCTTGGAGGCCGTCTGAAACCGAACAACGGGTTTCAGACGGCCTTTCCTTTTTCAGACGGCCTCATACCCGATTGCCCCCGCACCCCGCACCCCGCTATACTGGCACCTTTCCCACATGAAACGGAGCACGCCATGCGCCACCAAAAATCCGCCGGCAACCGCCTGCCCGAAAAATGGTTCAGACGCGGCCTGTGGCTGATTGCCTTTATTTTTGCCTCCTTCCTCATCGGACTGGGCGGCAAAGTCATCAACGACCTGCCGTCCGTCGAACAAACCCGCGAATTGGACGACTACATGGGCGAAAAAGGGATATTGTTGCAGCAAGCCCGCGACCGCCTGAACGAAGAAGACACCCGCCTGACGGAAGAAGCGGAACGCTCCGCATTGGAATTGGAAAAACAGCGCAACCAAACCGCCGCCGAACAGCAAAGCCTGGAAAACTGGCTTGCCGCCCGCTCCGCTACCGAACAATCCGAACAAAACCCCGAAGTCATCGCCCGCACCCGCAAGCTGGACGAACTGAAGGCCAAAGAGCAAACCCTGCAACAACAATATGCCGCCATCCAGCAGCGTCAGCTTGACAACCGCCAGCAGCGCGACCGAAACGAAAAAGAACTCGAACAAGAACAGAATAACGCATCAAAACTCAAAGAAAAGGACGACCGCCGCATCGAACTGCAAGTCTTCCTCTACCGCCTCGCCCTCACCCTGCCGCTGCTGCTTATCGGCGGTTATCTGTTCGCCAAAAAACGCCGCTCGCGCTGGTGGCCGTTTGTTTGGGGCTTCATCTATTTCGCCCTGTTCGCCTTTTTCGTCGAACTCGTCCCCTACCTGCCCAGCTACGGCGGCTATGTACGCTACGCGGTCGGCATCCTGATGACCATACTGATCGGCCGCTATGCCATCATCGCCATGAACCGCTACCTCGAACGCAAGCGCAATGAAGAAGCACTGCCCGCCGACGAGCGGCAGCAGCAGATGGACTACGACCGCGCCCAGCAATGCACTGCCAAAGGCATCTGCCCCGGCTGCGAACGCCCGCTGGACTTCCAACATCCCGAAATGGATTACTGCCCGCATTGCAGCATCAACCTGTTTAACCGCTGCGGCAACTGCAACACGCGGAAAAGCGCGTTCAACCGCTACTGCTTCCATTGCGGCTCCGCAGCCGGTTCAAACGATACCGACCATAAATAAACCTTCAGGCCGTCTGAAACACCCGGCAAACCGGCGCGCAACGCCTTTCAGACGGCCTAATATCCCCAAACAACAGGAGAATCAGCCATGAACGAAATCAAATACCTTCCCGAACAACGCCGCTTCCAAATCGACATCGACGGACTCGAGGCCGGCCACATCGGCTACACGGAAGAAAACGGCGGTTGGAATGTCGTGCATACCGAAGTATCGCCGAACTTCCGAGGACGCGGCATCGCCAAAATGCTGGTCGATGCCCTGATGGCGCACGCCGAAGCCAACGGCATCCCGCTGAGTGCGGAATGCGATTATGCCGCACGCTTTATCGGCAATACGGACAAAGAGTAGCGTTGAAAAAACCGCAATGCGTCAAAGGCCGTCTGAAATGTGTTTTTCAGACGGCCTTTGACGTTTGCCGCCATAAAACGGCGGCATACCGTTACGGTATTTGACAGATTTGACTATAATCCGCCCTTTCCTCCCAACCGAGACCCTTATATGGCTTTTGCATCCCTGTTTACCCTGCTCGACGACATCGCATCCGTACTCGACGACGTTTCCCTGATGACCAAGATGGCGGCGAAAAAAACCGTCGGCGTAGTCGGCGACGATTTGGCCTTGAACGCCAACCAAGTAACCGGCGTGTCGGCCGACCGGGAATTGCCCATCGTCTGGCGGGTGGCCAAAGGTTCGCTGGTAAACAAGCTGATTCTGATTCCGGCCGCACTTTTGCTGTCGTGGCTGGCTCCCGCGCTGATTACCCCGCTGCTGATGCTGGGCGGCGCATATCTCTGCTTTGAAGGCGTGGAAAAACTGCTGCACCCCTTCCTGCACCGTCATAAAACCGGCCATTCGCCCGAAGCCGTTCCCGACGAATTGCCCGATGAAAATGCCAAAATCAAAGGCGCAATCCGCACCGACTTCATCCTGTCGGCCGAAATCATCATCATCTCCATGGGGGCGGTGAATGCCAACTCAGGCATGCTACAACAAGCCTTGATGCTCTCCGTCATCGGCATCGGCATGACCATATTTGTTTACGGCTTGGTGGCCATGATTGTGAAACTGGACGATTTGGGTTTATTCCTGATACGGCGCGGCGGCGTGTGGAAAAGCATGGGAAACGCTCTGCTGGCCGTTATGCCCGTTTTCATGCGCGGCCTGAGCGTCGTCGGCACACTGGCCATGTTTTTGGTCGGCGGCGGCATCATCGCCCACGGTGCGCCGTTCGTGTCCGATTTCCTGCACACCATGCACTGGGAGGGCGGCATCATGGGCAATCTGGCCAACCTGATTGTCGGCCTGCTGTCCGGAGCAATCGTTTGCGCCGTCGTCTTGCCGCTGATCAAACTGTTCGGCAAAAAGCATTAAACGGAAAACAGGCCGTCTGAAAGGAGCAACGCCATGAGGAAAATCCGTGCCGCCGTCATCCAAACCGTTTCCGGCACCAACCCCGCCGCCAATACCGCCGCCATGCGCCGCCTAGTGCGCCAAGCGGCAGAGCAAGGTGCGGATTGGGCGTTGCTGCCCGAATATTGGCCGCTGATGGGGCAAAACGACCGCGACAAACTCGCACTGGCCGAACCCTTCGGCAGCGGCACCCTGCAACAGGCGATGACCGAAACCGCCGCCGAATGCGGCGTTACCTTGTTCGGCGGCACGATTCCGCTGCAATCGCCCGCACCCGGCAAAGTATGGAACAGCCTGTTGGCATACGACAAAAACGGCGAATGTATCGGCCGCTACGACAAAATGCACCTGTTCGGCTATTCGGGCTTGGGCGAACGCTACGCCGAAGCCGACACCATCGCCGCCGGCCGCGAAGTCCCCCGTCTGACTGCCGACGGCTGGAATCTGGCGCAAGGCATCTGCTACGACCTGCGCTTCCCCGAATTTTTCCGCGCCCAAAGCCCGTTTGATGCGCTTTTGCTGCCCGCCGCCTTCACCTACACCACCGGCAAGGCGCATTGGGAACTGCTGCTGCGCGCCCGCGCGGTGGAAAACCAATGCTACGTTTTGGCGGCCGGACAGGGCGGCCTGCACGAAAACGGCCGCCGCACCTTCGGCCACAGCATGATTATTGACCCCTGGGGCGAAATCCTGGCCGTGCTGCCCGAAGGGGAAGGCGTGATTGCCGCCGAACTCGACCCCGCGCGGCTGAACAGCGTGCGGCAGCGTCTGCCCGCACTGGCACACCGCATCCTGTAATACCGAGGCCGTCTGAAAAACAAGTTTTCAGACGGCCTCAAACCATCATAGCCACGCAAACCCGATTCCGAAAAGAAACCTGATGAAAACATTCCAACTCTTCCTTGCGGCCTGCTGTACGACGGCTGCCGCACAAACACCGCAAGCCTTTGTCGAACAGAATTTTTACCGCAAAATACCAAGCGCAAAATGCCTAATCGGGCAAAAAGGCAATACCTGCATGCAACTGAAACAAACCGGCTCCGCCGAAGGGCTGACCTTCCTCCTCTATACGGGCGACAATGTAAAACTGCGCCCCAACAACCGTCCCGTTACCCTTCATGCCCCACCCTACCCTGCCGAAATATTCGTCTTAAAACAGAATAACGGAACATGGCAATTAAAAGCCCGCAGCCAAAAGCAGGTCGAGGCTGCCGAATCGGGCGGAAAACCCTGGCGTTTTCTTCGTTTCGGCACTTCGGCGTGGGGATTTGAAAATTCTATAAGCGGCGGCAGACAGGGCTATAACAATTTTTTCAGCTCACTGTTTGTTTACAGCGGCGGCAAATTCGACAGCTACCTGATCATCACCGGTATGGACAATACGGAAGCAGGCCCGTCGGATGAAGAAGTTTCCCTGCACGGCACCCTTACCCCGCGCCCCGACCTGAAGCAAACAGCCAGACGTTACCCGCTGGAAATCCGCCTCACAGGCAAAAAAGGTAAAAACACCTTCAAAGGCCAATCCTACCTCCTCCCATTCAAAGCACGGAATAACGATTATTCCATACCGAAAAACTACCCTGTTTCCGGCTTTTAAACAGAAATATAGCTAGCACAGATAGAGCCAAAATACTGTACTTACCAATTGTCTTCATGAGCTTACGCAGGCTAATGACGGCCGACGCAGCTACCGTATCGGAAATTAAGTAAAGGGATACAGAAGAATATCAAATTGACGCCATAAACAAACTGAGGCCGTCTGAAAACCCGACTTACGGTTTTCAGACGGCCTCAGTTTGTTTTGCGATGCTGCCGTTACCAACCTGTTGTCGTGCGGATGGCTTGGACGCACCAATCCATCACACCTTGCGGCAGGACACCCCATAACAGCAACAGCAGGCCGTTAGCCGACAACAACACCTTCATCGCACCGTCGCTGCTCAACCGGCGGCTGTCGGCAGGTTCTTCAAAGTAAATCGTCCGCACCACGCGCAGATAGTAGAACGCGCCAATCAGCGACATCACAACGGCAAACACCGCCAACCAAGTGTAATTCGCACTCACCAGCAATTTGATAACCTGCAACTTGGCATAGAAACCCATCAGCGGCGGAATACCGGCCATGGAGAACATGGCAAGCAACATCAGGAAGGCATACCAAGCGTTGCGCCGGTTCAAACCGGCCAAATCGGCAATGTTTTCGCATTCGAACGATTCGTCGGACAACAGCATCAACACTCCGAAACCGACCAATGCCATCACGATATAGGTCAATGCGTAATACAGGCCGGCCGAGAAACCGACGCTGCCGCTCAAAAACGCCATCAGGACGAAGCCCATATGCGATACAGTCGAATAAGCCAACATCCGCTTGATATTGGTCTGCACAATGGCGGCGAGGTTACCGATTAGCAGCGAAGCCACGGATAAGATAACCAGCATCTGGGTCCAATCGGCATGCTGGTTGTTCATCGCCGTTACCAAAATACGGAAAGCGAAAACTGCCGCTGCCATTTTCGGCGCGGTACCGATAATCGAAGCCACCGAAGTGGGCGCACCTTCATAAACATCCGGCATCCACATATGGAACGGAACGGCTCCCAATTTGAACGCCAATGCAACCACAACGAAAACCAAGCCCAGCTTCATCAGCCAGCCGTTGGCGACACCGCTTTGGCCGTTGGCCAGCACGATGGCGAAATTCAGCGAACCGGTTGCGCCGTAAATCATCGAAATACCGTACAACAGCAAACCGGAGGCCAATGCGCCGAGCACAAAGTATTTCAACGCGGCTTCGGCCGAACGGGCGGAATCGCGCCGCAAGGCAATCATGGCGTAGAGCGACAGTGAAAGCAGTTCCAAGCCGATATAGGCAACAAGGAAATGCCCCGCACTCACCATCACGCTCATGCCTAAAAGGGTAAACAGCGAAAGGGTATAAAATTCGCCATTAAACATATTGCGCGCCCGATTGTACGGTTTGGCGTACACAAATACGGCGAACAATGCGGCGTACATGGTCATTTTGCCCAACTGAGACAAACCGTCGGCCAAATACATATCGTTAAACGTACTGACCGCATTCGGTGTCCAAACATACCATTGTGTCGCGGCCGTCAATACCAAAGTGAACAAACTCAGATAATGGGTAATGGCGCGGCTATTGTCTTTCAGCCACAAATCCACCAGCAGCACCGCGCACAATGCCGTGAGCAGCACGATTTCGGGCATGGCGGGGATTAAGTTCAAATCAGTCCAGTTCATTCACACACCTCAAATCTTGCTTTGCGCCACATGCGCGATCAAATCGTTGGCCGCCTGATGCACCACGGCGATAAACGGCTCCGGCCACAGGCCCATGCCCAGCACGGTGGCGGCGAGGATGGCCAGAATGGCGAATTCGCGACGGTTGATGTCTTTCATTTCGGCCACATGCGGGTTGTTCACAGCGCCGAAAATCACGCGTTTGTACATCCACAACGTGTAGGCCGCGCCCAAAATCAGCGTCAGTGCCGCCAGCGCACCCACAAACAAGTTATAGTTCACTGCGCCCATAATCACCATAAATTCGCCCACGAAACCGGAAGTGGCAGGCAGGCCGGCGTTGGCCATGGCAAACAGCATCATGAAGGCGGCAAATTTCGGCATCACGGTAACCACGCCGCCGTAGTCGGCAATGTTGCGGCTGTGCAGGCGGTCGTACATCACGCCGATGCAGAAGAACATGGCGGCGGAAACGAAGCCGTGCGAAATCATCTGCATAATCGCACCTTTCAACGCCCACGGCTGCAACTGCACCTGATTGGTAAACAGGAACATGCCCAGGGTAACGAAGCCCATGTGGCTGATGGAGGAATAGGCCACCAGTTTTTTCATATCGGTTTGCGCCAAAGCCACCATGCCGATATAGATCACCGCAATCAGACTGAGCACGATGATGGCGGGGGCGAAATAGCGCGATGCATCAGGCAGGATGGGCAGGATGAAGCGCAGAAAGCCGTATGCGCCAAGTTTCAGCGTAATCGCCGCCAGCACCATCGAGCCGCCGGTGGGTGCTTCCACGTGCGCGACGGGCAGCCAGGTGTGCACCGGGAACATCGGCAATTTCACCGCAAACGACAGGAAGAAGGCGGCAAACAGAATCTGTTGGGTAAACAGCGGAATTTGTTTGATGTTTTGGAAATCTTCAATCGCAAAGCTGCCGCCGGTTTGCAGCGACAAATACACCAAGGCCACCAACATCAGCAGCGAACCCATCAGCGTGTAGAGGAAGAGTTTTACCGAGGCATACACGCGGCACGGCCCGCCCCACACGCCGATAATCAGATACAGCGGAATCAACATGCCTTCGAAGAAGATATAGAACAGCATGGCATCGCGGGCGGCAAACGCGCCGTTGATCAGGCCGGACATAATCAGGAAGGCCGCCATGTATTGCGCCACCTTTTTCTGAATCACTTCCCAGCCCGCCAGCACCACCATCAACGTGATGAAGGCGTTGAGGATGACAAACAGCACGGAAATGCCGTCCACGCCCAATGCGTAGTTGATGTTGAGCGCGGGAATCCACGCATAAAACTCGGCAAACTGAAAGCCGCCGCTCAAGCGGTCGAACTGGGTAAACAGCGGCAACGTAACCAGAAAACCGGCCAGCGCGCCGACAAAAGCCAATATCCGCGCCAAGGGGGCACGGCGGTCGCAGCCGGTAGCCAGCACCAATAATCCGGCGGCTATCGGCAGCCAGATTGCCAAGCTGAGAAGATGGTTAGAAAACATAGTTGTAACCTGTTGTTTGAATAAATAAATCGTCGTTTTTCTGCGTTTGCCGCTTTTCAGACGGCCTCAAACAGCCTAAACGCTGCCCTCTTTCTCAATCACCAAAATCCGCGCTTCGCCGCGCGGGTGGGCGACGTGTTCCGCGCCGATGCCGGCATAGAAGATGTCGCCGCTTTGCAGCCGCGCCACGCGCTCTTCGCCGTTTTCGCGGTAGTGCATGTCCACTTCGCCGTCCATCACGACAAACACTTCCTCGCCGTCGTTCACATGCCATTTGTAGGGCTGATCCGTCCAATGCAGGCGCACGGTGGTGCCGTTCATATTGGCGATGCTGCGCGCGCCCCATGCCCTCTCGGCGGTGAAATCGGCGGAACGGATGATGTCGGTTGCGCTCATTCTTTTCCTCTGTGTGGTGTTTCCAGACGGCCTTTTAGTTTTCAGGTAGCCTTAATTAGCTGTCCCGCCCGAACGGTTTACTTCCTGCTCGAAACGGATAAAGGCGGCAATCATGGCCTGCCACACGGCTTCCGCCACATCGGGCGACAAGCCTGCCGCCGCTGCCTGTTCGCGCCGTGCCTTCAGCACCTGCGCACCCTTTCGGGCGCGGCCACGGCCTGCGCGTCGTGCTTGGGTTTCAGACGGACTGCCTGTGCAACCAACTGCTGCCGCCGCGCCAGCAAGCCGATGAGCTGGCTGTCCAGCGCGTCAATCGCCTGCCGCACTTCGGCCAAGGTATCGGGCAAAATATCGGCATCCATTTTTCAGATAGCCTTTATTTGAACCAAAGCTGCCAGAAGAACACCACAATCAGCACCAACACGCCGGAAACCATGGCGGCGGCGTAGGTGTAGATGAAACCGGTTTGCAGGCGGCGTACCTGCCCTGCTACCGCGCCGACCAGTTTGGCCGCACCGTTCACCAGGCCGTTGTCGATGATTGCGGTATCGACGGCTTTCCAGAAAAAGTTGCCCAACGCACGCGTGCCTTTGGCAAACACGGCGAAGTAGATGTTGTCGAGGTAGTATTTGTTTTCAAACAGCACATACACCGGGCGGAAGGCCTGCGCGATTTTGGCGGGCAGCTGCGGTGCTTTCACATACAGGAACCACGCGGCCAATACGCCGCCGATGGCCAGATACAGCACGGGCGTGTGCAGGCTGTGCGACACCATGGCCATTGCGCCGTGGAATTCTTCCTTCATGATGTGCATCACCGGATGCAGCTCGTGATTGACATAAATCACGTCTTTGAAGAAATCGCCGTACAGCATCGGCTCGATGGCGATGTAGCCGATAATCACGGACGGAATCGCCAGCAAAATCAGCGGCAGGGTAACCACCCACGGGCTTTCGTGCGGGTTGTCGGACGGTTTCAGGCCGTGGTGGTGGCCGTGGTCGTCGTGATGGTCATGCTTGGCCTCGCGCCAGCGTTCTTTGCCGTGGAAGACGATAAAGTATTGGCGGAAGGCGTAAAACGCGGTAACGAACACGCTGGCCAGCACGGCGAAATAGGCGAAACCGCTGCCGGGCAGGTTGCTGGCGTGAACCGCTTCGATAATCGAATCTTTGGAATAGAAACCGGAGAACAGCGGCGTACCGATCAGAGCGAGGTTGCCCAGCAGCATGGTGAACCAGGTAATCGGCATGTATTTGCGCAGGCCGCCCATATTGCGCATGTCTTGGTCGTGGTGCATGCCGATAATCACGCTGCCCGCCGCCAAGAACAGCAGGGCTTTGAAGAAGGCGTGGGTCATCACATGGAACATGGCAACGGAATAGGCGGACACGCCCAAGGCCACGGTCATATAACCGAGCTGCGACAGAGTGGAATAGGCCACCACGCGTTTGATGTCGTTTTGAATCGTGCCGAGGAAGCCCATAAACAGCGCGGTAATCGCGCCAATCACCATAATCACGCTCAGAGCGGTGGTGGAGAGTTCATACATCGGCGACATGCGCGACACCATAAACAGGCCGGCGGTTACCATCGTGGCGGCGTGAATCAGTGCGGAAATCGGGGTCGGGCCTTCCATGGAATCAGGCAGCCACACATGCAGCGGGAATTGGGCGGATTTACCCATCGCGCCGACAAACAGCAACAGGCAGGTGATGGTGATCAAATCCCAGCCGAACAGGGTGCTGCCGACCACGTTGGGCAGGTAGGCGAACACGTCGGCATAGCGCAGGCTGCCGCCGAAATAGGCCAGCACCAAACCGATGCCGAGCACGAAGCCGAAGTCGCCCACACGGTTGACCAAAAAGGCTTTCAGGTTGGCGAAAATCGCGCTGTCGCGTTTGAAATAGAAGCCGATTAGGAGGTAAGACACCAAGCCGACCGCTTCCCAGCCGAAGAAGAGCTGGATGAAGTTGTTCGACATAATCAGCATCAGCATGCTGAAGGTAAACAACGAGATATAGCTGAAGAAGCGTTGGTAGCCGACTTCTTCGTCCGCCATATAGCCGATGGTGTAAATGTGCACCATGAGCGACACGGAAGTAACCACCACCATCATCAGCGCGGTGAGGCTGTCCACCAAGAAGCCGACCGAGAAATCCAGCCCGTTCATGGTCAGCCAGGTATAGACGTTTTCATCAAACTTGGCACGGCTGCCGTCGATAAACCCGCACAGCACATAAGCCGACAACACGGCGGATACGGCCACGCCGAGTATGGTAACCGTGTGCGCGCCCCGGCGGCCGATGGTGTTGCCGAACAGCCCGGCCAGCAAACAGCCCGCCAAGGGCGTGAGGGCGATGATGAGGTATAAAGTCATGTCAGTCATGTTGTTGCCATCCTTACGGATAAATCTTTCAATTTTGTGCGGCTCGTTTTCAGGTAGCCTCTCCGGCTTCCTTTTGAGGCTGCCTGAAACTTTCAGACGGCCTGTTTTCAGGTAGCCCTAGCCTTTGAGGCTGTCCAAATCCGTTACGTTGATTGTGTTGCGGTTGCGGTATACCAAAACCATAATCGCCAGGCCGATGGCGGATTCGGCCGCGGCCACGGTGAGCACAAAGAAGACGAAAATCTGCCCCGCACTGTCGCCGAGGTAGCGCGAGAAGGCGATAAAGTTGAAGTTCACCGCCAACAGCATCAATTCGATCGACATCAGCAAAATCAGCACGTTTTTGCGGTTCATGAAAATACCCATCGCGCTGATGCCGAACAGCAGGGCGGACAGCACCAGATAATGCGTAATCGTAATCATGCTTTGCCCTCCCCTTCGGCGGCGTCGGATTCGGCGGCTTCGCCGTTGTTTTCCTCGCTTTCAGACGGCCTCTGCACCACGGCTTCCATCTTCACCATACGCAGGCGGCCTTTGTTGGCATCCACTTTAACCTGGTCGGCCGGATTGATGTATTTCGGCTTGAAGGTTTTGCGGTGTACCAGCGCGATGGCGGCCACCATACCCAGCACCAGCAGCACGGCCGCCAGCTCGAAAGGCAGCAGGTAGGTGGTGTAAATCTGCGTGCCCAGCTCGCGCACGTTGCTGTGGTCGGCCGGCACGTCGTTCATCTGACCGAAGGCAGCCAAATCGGTGGCAGGCGCAACCAAAATCATAATCAACGCCACGGCCATCAGCACGCCGACCACGGCGGCCACCGGGGCATTGCGCCAGAAGCCTTTGCGCATTTCCTCCACGTCGATGTTGAGCATCATCACCACGAACAGGAACAGCACCATCACCGCGCCCACATACACCACCACCAGCGTGATGCCGAGGAATTCGGCCTGCATCAGCATCCACATCATCGCGCTCATGCAGAAAGTGAGCACCAGATACAACGCGGCATGCACCGGGTTTTTCACGGTTACGGTTTTCAGCGCGCCGAACAGGATGATGGCGGCCAACAGGTAAAACAGGATAAGTTGAAAGTTCATATTTTTGCACTTTCCGTTTCGGGATATTTCAATCGGTTTTGCTTTGCGTTCCGGCTTGGCCGGACGCGGTTTATTGGCTGCGCCAATAGCTTAAAAATTCATCTACCAAGCCTTCGGGGTTGGCGCGTTCCGTCCACGATAAGGGAGCATCGTAATACTCCAATTCGTGTACCAGCACGGGAATATTTTTGCCGAACGTTCCGGCAATCACGCCCTCGGCAAACAGGCGTTGCACCACGGCGATTTGGGTTTCGACAAAGGCTTGGTAAAACTCGTCCGATTTCTCTTCCGTTTCGCCGCCTTCGTCTTCATCGTCGCCGTCAAACATGGCTTCGTATTGTTCTTCGGTGTAGGCAAAGGGCGCGTTTGCCAACCATGCTTGGAGTTCTTGGTTGTTTCTATATGCGTCTACGCCCAACAATTCGGCTTCGTCTTGCAGCCAATAGGCATAATTCCACTTGGCTTCGTCATCCTGATTAAGCGTCTCACCCTTCTTGCCTTCAAACTGCCCGCAAGTGTTGTAGCTGACTGAAAGGCCGGGCAGCCACTCATCACCGCCCCACACCCAGAACGATAAGGCATATACATCATCCCGAATCTCTTCAGGCAGCCTGGCCAATGCAGCGGCGGTTTTCTGAAAAACCATATCGGCAAAGGCTTGTTGCTTATCCATTCTGTATTTCCTTCAATCACGGCAGCCGGAATATTGGGCTTCAGGCTACCTGAAAACTCTGCGGGCGTTCCGTTCTTTACCGGTACGGCGCATCGGCCGCTTTGCGTTTGGCGATTTCGGCTTCGTATTTGTCGCCGATGGCCAGCAGGATGGGCTTGGTCATGTGCAAATCGCCTTTTTTCTCGCCGTGGT
>ERZ773054.492-NODE-492-length-30651-cov-4.540463_pt1 | contig 30651 bp, 26 predicted proteins | sample MGYA00580630_ERZ773054 | MGnify/ENA primary metagenome ERZ773054 (study PRJEB29015, sample SAMEA2737994) | human oral metagenome | biome: human oral; feature: human-associated habitat; material: dental | place: China | collected 2115 ... | reverse complement strand
TGATATTTATTAAGGATAAAACGGCAAGCCTGAGCGATTTTTTCTATTCTTGTGTGGTGCTTGCGTTTGTGTGCGCGATATGCATGGTTTGCTCCACTTACATACAAAAACTCTCATCGTGGCGCAAGCGTCGTAAGAAATAGCGCTACTCCATCACATAAATACGCCGCGCGGAATTTTATAATTACGTCGCTTTAAATTTTACATAGTAGAATTCTGCACTGCGCTATAAATTTTATGCGCCCCAAAATTTTGAAATTTTGTTTTGCATAAATACGGCGAGCAGCAAAATTCTATCTCACAAATAAACCATACCGCGTTGCGGGCATTGATAATCTACTCGTTTATTCCGCCAAATTAACCCATGCCGTCGTAAATTTTATGTTTTAAAATTTCACGCCGAATCTTTCGCGGCTAAAAGATACCTCGCAGAGCCGCTGTGCCCTCTACGTGCCTGTACGGCAAGAAATAATGCACGAAGTTTGTGCAAGCGCCCCCAGGCACGCATATTTCGGCGCTCAGTCTGTGTTTGACATGCGCAGAATCGAGACCCGGTACCTCTAATCTGCCGCTTTTGTAACCGCTATAGCCCATCTCTATCGGCACCTCTAGCTCATCCTTTTCAAACACGATGCGTCCGCTTTGCACCTGCTCGAGCTTGATGTTTTTCAGCACGATCCCGGGCGCGCTCACGTGCTCAAAATTTATACTTAGTTCATACGGGGCGCCGGTGGAATTGTCGTCTGAGAAGTCGGGCTTAGGCTCGTGCTCGTCGCGCCATGATCGTCCGCCGATAGCGGTGGCTCTTAAGCTGGCGCTGATGCTAAAATCCTTCAGATCCAGCGAAGCGCTGCTAAAATCTAGGATTAGCGTCCATGATACGACGGTACGACCGAAAAATTTATCGGCGATCATATATGTGCCGAAAAGCGAGCTTATGACCACCCAAAACAGAAATATAAATTTAAAAATCTTACGTAAAACGAACTTTAACGTTTTCATCGCTATCCTTTCAATCTAAAGCTTAAGCGGAATTCCGCCTGCAAATCCGCGGATTAAAATTCCGCGCAGGATTTCGCTTATGAAATTTCGCGCCTTTTCGGACTACGGCGGAATTTTAAGACAGAATTCCGTGGCGAAATTTTGCTGCGAAATTATAAAACAAATTCCGCCCATGAAATTTTACCTAGAATCTCTCCTGTAAAATTCCATAACGAAATTTGGAGCTGAAATTTTATGGGCGAAATTTCATAGCTAAAATTTTACGACAGGGCCCATAAATTCTTTCCCGCGGCAAAATTCCGCGCCTTAAAATTTTAAGAAAGTATGAAATTTCTTATCTGATCGCAGATCTCCTCTTCTGACTGTGCGGCGTCGATTTGCAAGGTCTCAACGCCGCACGCCCTGCATGCTCGCGCCATCAGCTCCTGCACGCGCATTAGATATTTTAGCCCGCGAGCTTCGATTATATCGCCGCTAGCGCGCGTTTTAAGCCGTTTTTTGACGAGCTGTTCGTCCGCCGAAAATAGCACGATTTTATCTGCGAATTTGCCCCCGAGCGCAAATTTATTAAGCGCGATGAGTTCGTTAAGATCCGCGTTTTCGTCGTTTGCCAGCGCATAGGCAAGCCCTGATATGAAGCCGCGATCGCTTAGTACGAGCCTGTCCGCGCCGCCCTTTATCACGCGCTCGTAGTGCTCGGCGCGGTCTGCGAGGAACAAAAGCAGCTCGGCGCGCTTTGAAATTTCGCCGCAGACCTCGCGCAGATTTACGCTGCCTCGCGCCCACTTAAAATCTTCGCCCAAAACGAGGCTTCGCACCGCCTCGCCGAGCTTTGTGCCGCCTGGCTCCTTGGTCACGATCGCCTGCGGAAAAGCCGCCGCCAGCCGCGCTATCTGCGTGCTTTTGCCCACGCCGTCGATACCTTCGAATATTACATACATTTTTCGCCTTTAAATTTGAGCGCTATTTTACAAATTTATAACTAAATAGCGGCTTTTTTAAACAGCTGAGCGTAAAATTTCGCCTCAAAATCGGGCTTTTGCGCGAGCTTGTGCGGGTCGCTTTTGATCTTTCGGCGTAAAATTTTATCGGGCGCTTTGTTGCCCAGCTTTTGCTATTTGCGGTGCGGCTCGCGGTTAAATTTAGCGCTCGAGCAGCAGGCGAGTAAATTTGCGCTTGCGGATATGTACTGAGCGAAGCAGGGCGCCAGTCGGTAAAGACGGCGCGCCGTGTGGATAGAATGGCACGTCGGGCGAGGTAGGGCGTCATTATATACATAGTAGGATATGTCCTTTGCGAAGCGGATGGCGCTAGATGGAAAGGGCGGCGCTTTTGCGGAGCAGGGCGGCGTTATGCAGAGTGGGGCGCATTGGGGTGGGTGAGTGCTGCGCGCGATGATAAAACCGTGACAATGAAATTTTAAATTTTGCCCTATACGTTTATCGGCTCGGGATTTATCGCTATGAAATCTTTCCTCAGATCGCCAAGATCGCAATCGGTAGCCGTGATCGTAAAATCCTCCGTCATATCGAGCGCAAATTCGCCAAGACCTTCTTTGAGCTGCTTCACGCACTCCCAAATGAGCTTTTTAGCCTGCGCATATTTATCATTTAGCTGCGTTTCCTGATTGAAAAGATCGAAAATTTTCGCCGTTTCGTAGTCTACTTCGACCTCGGCTCGAAACTCGTAATCAGGAACGAGCCAAAGAAGCCAGCCGTCCTTTCGTGCAAGCCACTGCGCGCGCTGTTCTTGCGAGCCGAATCCGATGATTGGCGGCAAACTCCTATTGTCGCAAGCTAAATTTATGCAGTAGAGCTTGCAGTCTGGCGCATGCTTTTTGATCGTCTCTTTAATCGCTGGCAGCAGCCTCTGCGCGGCGAGCTCATAGAGCTTTTTGTAGCTCATATTCTTATCGGGCTTTTGATAGCGCACATAACCATTTTCGGTTATTAAGCTTAGCTCGCCCATTGCGTCAAATTCATAGTTTGTTACGTCATTCCTTCTGCCTGCGCGAGGGTGCTCTACATACTCCCGTCTTTGTGCGAGCTTGCCGCCTTCGTAAGTAAAATTTTCTATCCCATAGGCGTTGTTGTCAAAGGCCGAGTAGATGGACTTTAGCTCGCCATTTTCATAGATAAATCTTTTTATATTGAAGCATCTTGAGCATTTTTTGTTGTAGCAACCGAAGTGATATTTTAAAACTTCGTCCCGCCCCCAAAAATACAAATTATCCCAGGAAGATTTTTTGTCGTCATACTGCCTCTCAAAAACGACGCGATCTTGCGCGTCAAAGCCGTATTCGTAGGCGTTTGCGATCTTTTTTGGTTTAGCTTTTAAAATTTTGCCCTTAAAGAAGCGGTTATATTCGAAATAAAACGGCTCTAAATTGATATAACTACCCGACGCCCAGCGCCTACTTACGACCTGCGCTTCGGCTATTTTATTTAAGGCTTTGTATTCATCTCTCGCGCTTTTTAAAAACGTTCGCAGTCTTTCTATCTCATCCATTGCTTCGTTCATTTTATCTCCCGTTCAGCTTGCAAATTTTAAATTTAGCCGCGCCTGCGGGCTAAATTTCAGTCGCTTGCAAGCTCATTTTTTTAAAAATTTTAAAATTTCGCTTGGCACCAGGTGCGAAACATCGCCGCCGTGGCTTAAAACGGAGCGGACGATCGAGCTTGAGATGAAGGCGTTTTTGAGCGTCGGCATCAAATACACGCTCTCAAATTCCTCCCATAACGAGGCGTTTGCGTAGCCGATCTGCAGCTCGTACTCAAAGTCGCTAACCGCGCGAAGCCCGCGGATAACGAAGCGCACGCCGCAAGATTTAGCAAAATCCACGAGCAGATTATCAAAGCTTTGCACGCTCACGCCACGAAGCCCGCGCGTCGCGGCTCGCGCCATCTCTAGTCTGGATTTTAAGCTGAAGTAGGGCTTTTTGCTCTCGTTGAGCGCGACTGCGACGATGACTTCATCAAAAAGCCCCAGCGCGCGCTTGATGACGTCCAGATGGCCGTTCGTGATAGGATCGAAAGTGCCCGGATAGATACATTTTCTTGAGTTTTGCATTATTGCCACCTTTTAAATAGCTCGTTTTGCACGCCCAGCGCGTCGCACCACTTGCCGATTATGAAATTTTTTAAATTTTGCACGCCGCAGTAGCCTGCGATCACGGGCGGAGCGATGATGACGCCGAGCGCGGCTAGCTCGCTCATTTGTCGCAGGCTGATCGCAGAAAGCGGCATCTCACGCACGCCAAGAACCAGCCGCTTGCGCTCTTTTAGCGCGACTGCGGCGGCACGGGTGCTTAAGCTGTCGCAAAGCCCACCGTAAATTTTAGCCAAAGAGCCGATAGAGCAGGGCGCAAAGATCACTGCGTCAATGCCGAACGAGCCCGAAGCGGGCGGCGCACTAAGATCGTTATCGGGGTAAAATTTTACGCTCCTAAATTCCGCGGATTTTAAAGCCTCGTCCGCGTCTATGCCGCTTTCGGCGCTCAGGACGCGGCGCGCGCCCTGCGTAAACACGGCGTGGATTTCATGCGGCGAGCTGGCAAGAAATTTAAGCAGATCAAGCCCGATCTCGCAAAAACTCGCGCCGCTTACGCAAACTAAAATTTTCATTTCAAGGCTTTCATATCGAAATTTTGTGCTTTAAAAGCGAATGGAGCGGAAGGAATTTTAAAATTTGAAGTTAAGATGGAGCGGGAAACGAGAGTCGAACTCGCGACATCAACCATGGCAAGGTTGCGCTCTACCACTGAGCTATTCCCGCATGCGATAAAAATAAAGCGCGATTGTAGCCTATAAATTTTCATTTGTCAATAATTTCTCGCTTAAATTTCATAAATTTTTACGATTTCTCCAGCGCGAACTTTGTCGCATTCGGGATCAGCCAAGAAAAAATGCGATGCCGCAGCCAGCGGTCTGATACGCCCAGAAGGCGACGGCATAGGCGTAAAAACTCCGCCTTCATATGCGCCTACGGTTAAATTTACTCTGCCGCTTTTTAGCTTCAGATCGCTTGCGAGCTTGGCATAGATCGCCGCTTCTGCGCTAAAAGCCTCGCTTGCGCCGCTAAGCTTAAATAGGATCGGCAGTATGACTGCGCGCGTAAGCACGAAAGCAGCCATTGGATTGCCTGCCATTGCAAAGACGAATTTGCCGCCTTTTGCGAAGCACTTGCTGGGGCGACCGGGCTTGATATCAATGTGATCGAAAACCTGCAAAAATCCAAGTTCACTCATAGCGCTTTGCATAAAATCCGCCTCCCCGGCGCTTGCTCCGCCGCTGGTAATTAGCACGTCAAATTTACGCGTAGCAGCGTCTAGTGCCTTGCATACCGCGCTAAAATCATCCTTTAAAATCCCTAAATACTCGTTTTCAAAGCCGTATTTTTGCAGCAATGCAGCAATGCCACTAGAGTTGGCGTTATAAATTTCGCGCTCGCTCGCACTCTGCCACGGCTCTTTTAGCTCGTTTCCGCTGGAAAATAGGGCGATTTTAGGACGCGCGTAAACGTCCACTTCGTAAATTCCTTGCGCAGCAAGAAGCATGATTTTGGCAGGGTTTAAAATTTCGCCACGGTGCAATAAAAGCTCGCCCGCGCGCACCTCCTCGCCTTTTTTACGAAAGCCGTCGTGGGCATGAACGGAAGCAGGGATTTTTAGAGTTCCGCCTTGCGCGTCTACATCCTCTAGCCTCGCGACAGAGTCCGCACCTGCAGGCATTGGCGCGCCGGTCATTATCTTTTGCGCTTGCGCAGCCTTTATTTCATAGAATTTTTCGTCTCCTGCAAAAATCGTAGGCTCTACGATCTCTAGCTCTTCGTCTTTGAATTCTGCCGCGTAGGCATAGCCGTCAAGCGCCGAATTATCGAAGCAGGGTAGGTTTTTAATCGCTGAAATATCGCTAAAAAGAATGCGACCTAGGGCGCTGGGAAGAGGCACCTTTTCACTCCGCCTGCTTGATGTGATTTTAGTCATAGCCAAATCTATAGCCTCATTTATTCCTATCATTTTAAGTCCTTTTTATCATTTTTTACATTTAAAATTCGCACAGTTAATACTTCGCGTGGCCTTAAATTTTATGTTGCGCCAAAGCTTGCAAAGCAAAATTTTACCCAAATAAATGCGCGAAATTTTACGGGCTCAATTGCCTTATTTTAATGCTAGTGTTACTTAAAATTTCAAAACATTTCGCTCGTAAAATTCCACTTTGCCCTAGGAATTCCACCCACATTTGCTTAAAAAATTCCACCACGGCTCGTTCATTAAATTTTACCAAAGTTCGCCACTTAAATTCTTAAGGGACTCATCCTTGAAATTCTACCAAGATTTGCCTTTAAAATTTCGCCACACTTAGCTTTAGCGATTAATGCATTGCTGTTGATAGAATTTACGTGGCTCTTACGTAGCGTGGCATTTTAAAACGCGTTTTGCGTAAAATCCCGCATCGCTTGCTTGCACAAGTTTTTTATTCCGAAGTCCTCATTCCTCCAACCTCTGTATGTCCGCACCGAGTGCGCTAAGCTTTTCCTCGAGCTTTTCGTAGCCGCGATCTAGGTGGTAAATTCTATGTATTTTGCTCTCGCCGCGCGCCGCAAGAGCGGCTAAAACGAGCGCCGAGCTGGCGCGCAGATCGGTAGCCATCACGTCTGCGCCGTTTAGCTTGCCGCCGCTGATCGTCGCGATGTGGCCGTTTAGGCGGATATCTGCGCCCATTCTTGAAAGTTCGCTTACGTGCATAAAGCGGTTTTCAAAAAGCCTCTCGTCGATGGTGCTGACGCCCGAGGAGATGCACGCAAGCGCCATAAACTGCGCCTGCATATCGGTAGGAAAGCCCGGATATTCGCTCGTGATGATCTCTACGGGTTTGATCTTTGAAGCGGGCAAGATCGTTATCTCGTCGCCGCCGCTTGAAATTTCAAATTTAAAGCCCATATCTTCAAATTTTGCAAGCACGGCGCCAAGATGGGCTGCGCAGGCGTGCGTGATCGTGATACGGGAGCCCGTGATTGCGCCTGCGCACAGATAGGTGCCTGCCTCGATGCGATCGGGAATGATCGAAATTTCATCCAAGCTTAAAAGCTCGCCGCCGCTTCCTTTGATGAGGATTTCGTTCGTGCCGATGCCCTCTATGTCGATGCCTGCGCTTTTTAATGCGTTGCAAACGGCGATTATTTCGGGCTCTTTTGCCGCATTTATGATATGCGTGGTACCGCTTGCTAAGGCAGCCGCCATTACGATATTTTCGGTGCCGGTGACGGTAATTTTGTCAAAATTTATAGTCGCGCCCTTAAGCCCCTTTTTTGCGGTGCAAACGACGTAACCCTGCTCGATCTTAACCTCTGCGCCCATCTTTTCAAGCGCGCTAAGGTGCAGATCGATCGGTCTTGCGCCGATCGCGCAGCCTCCCGGAAGGCTTACCTCGCAGTGTCTAAACCGCGCTAAAAGCGGTCCCAGCACCAAGATCGAAGCACGCATTTTACGCACTATGTCGTAGATCGCCTTGGTCGAGTTTACCTCGCGCGGATCGATTTTGGCGGTGTTGGCGTCAAGAAACTCGCACTTTGCGCCTAAATTTGAAAGTAGCTGAATTAGCGTGTGGATATCAGAAACTGCTGGTAAATTTTTAATTACGACTTCGTTTTTTGAAAGGATAGATAGAGCTATGAGCGGCAGTGCGGCGTTTTTTGCGCCGCTTATTTTGACGCTGCCGCTTAGTTTTTTGCCCCCGTTAATTCGTAGATAATGCATGATTTCTCCGTGTAAAATTTCGGCGATTATACAGAATTTAGCTTTAAAGTTACCATTTTGTTACCGCCAGGCGCTAAAATTACGCCCAAATTTAATCGTTACATAATTTTATAAGGATTTTTATATGAAACAACTAATTATTTGCGCTTTGGGTGCGTTTTTGCTGGTCGGTTGCTCCTCAAAAGCCCCGTCTGCCGGCAGCCAGCAAGCGTATGTCTTAAACGATCATGAAGAGGGAATAACTTCGGTGCCGGGAAGCGAGTTTAACCGCCCTTTAATTGCATCTGTAGACGATTACACTGGCACTCGCGCAGGAGGGGACTGCAGCGGATTTATCACCGTGCTAAATGATAAATACGATGATCTATTTTTCAATTCAAAAGATCTGCCGAAATACTTCACAAACGGACGCAAATCCCAAGCAATATATAATTATTACAGCCGTAAAAATTTACTCAGCAATACGCCGCGAGTGGGGGATTTGGTGTTTTTTCAAAACACTTTACGTTCTAACAAAGGCAAGGTCAATAACGAGATCAGCCATATCGGTATCGTGCGTGAGATCTATGCTGATGGTCGCGTGAAATTTGTCCACAATACTCGTGGTAGAAATCAAGCGGACTTCGTGAATTTAAATAAGAAAAACGTCCATGTAGCGGGGCAAAAGATGGAAAATAGCTATATCGTCCGCTGCGGCAAAGACCGCATAAGCTGCTTAGCATCGAACCGCTTCGCAGGGTATGGACGAGTAAATAATTAGGATTTTTAAAATTCTTTCGCCATATTTTTTTTGAAAATCTTTTCATAACTTTTAAAATTTGTTAGATTTTATGGAATTTTGTTGGACCTTTTAAAAATTCGCGGCGGTTTGATTTATGCTCTAAAATTTCAAGTGAAATTTTGCAGATAATTTAGCTTGGAATTTTAGCTGCAACCTATCTTTGCAGAATTTATTAAATTTCTAAAATTCTAATCAAATTTTAAAATTTTGTGGCTTTTAGCTCTTGCAGTAAAAACTTATCAATAAAAACTCATTTTGATGCTGTTATGTCAAATTAAGTTAGCACTATATAAAGAATATTTGTATTTTATAACCTCGTATTTTTCAATACAATAAATTCGAGCCCTTTGGTTATGCACCAATTATGATTATGAGAGCATATAAGAAGTAACGAATTTAACGCGTAATTATATATAACAAGCATTTAAAATATTTACTCTAAAATTTATTTTGGAATTAATTTGAACTCAAATTTTTGTTATTCTTAGTAAAATTATACTTATAATTTCACATAAAATTCTACGAAATAGCTTCATATAGCTGAAATTCCATCGTTATTAAATTTAACGGCATGTTTGTTTTTTAATTTACGTCATATAAACTTTATAAATTACGTAAAGCTTTAAAAAAGATTTATAACCTGAATTCTTATCGTAAAAATTTTACTTTAAAGCTATATATCTAAATTTTAGTTGCAAGCCCTTTTATTAAGGCGCTTGTAACTAAAACTATTGCCAAAATTTTGATGCTAGCTTATCTATAATTTATCTCGAGCCTATAAAATTACACGACGCCTTTAATTTAATCAAAATTTTGCTACTATGCGTGAAAAATTTAAGGAGTTTCATGCAAACAGGCAAATTTACTCTCGCGATTATCGCGGCGAATATCCTATTTTTCGTGATTTCATTCGCATTGGAATATTTTTTCGGCTTTAAGTCTTACCTATTTTTCGGGCTCAATCCATATTTTTTCGAGGGGATGCCGTGGCAGCTACTAAGTTCATTTTTTATGCACGGCGGCATCGCGCATTTGGCGATGAATATGGCGGTTTTGTATCAGTTCGGCGGGATTTTGGAGCGAGCGTTCGGTGGGATAAAATTTACGCTACTTTACATCGTAGGCGGGCTGCTGAGCGGCGCTTTGTGCCTGATTTATATCCGTTATGCCATGAGCATGGGAGAAATTGTCAATATCGTAGGCGCTAGTGGCGCTATTTGCGTGCTTTTAGGCGTGATTGCTTATTTTGATGAACGCAATGCGGGCGGGATTTTTGTCGCGATTTTGATAATGAGCTTTGCACCGATGCTAATGGGCATAAATGTGGCGTGGTATGCGCACATAGCGGGATTTGTGGTCGGTTATGGCTTTGGAATGATCCAGAAAAAATTTAGAATTTTATAGAATTTAACGCTAAATTTTACATAAAATTTTGTGAAAGGATGCAGATGAAACGGATATATTTTATAAGACATGCCGAGGCGCAAAGCGGCAACAGAAGCGATTTTGAGCGGGCATTAAGCCATGCGGGCGAACTTTGCGCAATTAAACTCGGAGAAAAGCTGCGTAGCTTGGGACTTGCGCCTGATTTAATTATTACAAGCCCGGCTATACGCGCACTCCATACGGCGCAAATTATCGCTAATGCGTTGGATGCGACAAAAAGGGTAGCGTCATTGCGAGAGTTATACGACGCAAGCTTATGGGATTTGGCAAAGTTTGTTCGCAGCTTGGATGAGAAACGATTTTTTGGGTGCAGTGTGAATGTTGAAAAATACAATGTGGTTGGTTTGAGTAGCGAAAAACATCGCGACGCAAACGCTGAAAATTCTGCTTTTAAGAGCGCTAAAATTCCCGCTAGCATTAGCGAAAATAATGCGATATCTTGCAACAATGTGGAAATTTCTAGCACAGATGTTATGCGAAATTTTAACGCAGCTAGCGCAGAATGCATATTTATCGTTGGACATAATCCGACAATAGGCGCAATTTGCTCGCTTTTAGGCGAGAAGGGAATCGATAAATTTCCTCCTTGCTCGATTTGCGGCTTAGAATTTGACGTTCATAAATTTTCAGATATTACTGATCATAGCGGCAAAATGGTAATGCTGCAGTGCCCTTAATTATGCTTTTAACGCTTCATAATTACAATTGGGCGGCTCGTTGCGCATTTTAAGGCTACTTTTGCCGAGCATTGTCATATACTCGTGAAATAAGACTGCGCGGCAAAATTAGCAAATTATTTTTGAGATAACTTTCAAATTTTAAAAAATTTCCAATGATGTGGCTCGTCTTGAAATCGTAGACTAAATGAGTCAGAAAACTAAATTTCATATTTTTAGATGATCGAGTGTTAGCACTTTCGCTTGAAATTCCATTTGCTTTGAAAAACCTTAAATTTAGATTTTACGGATGGAAATTTCACGCTGAAATTTTCTCAAAAATATAAATTTATTGAGAAGAATAAAATTTATTAAGTAAAATTTAATAGTAGCCGTGGTATCATTCCCTAAAAATTTTGATAGGGAATTAAAATGAGACAGTACGAAACTTATAGATGCGACAAATGCGGCGCGGAGGTCGAGGTGCAAAAAGTAGGCGGCGGCACGCTTAGCTGCTGCGGAGAGCCGATGAAATGCATCACCGAGGATCTGACGCAGGTAAATTTAATGAAGGCGTTCGCAGGCGAGTCGCAAGCGCGCAATAAATACGATCTTTACGGCGATTTGGCCAAAGAGGCTGGCTTTCACGCCATTGCACGACATTTTTACGAGGCTGCCCAAAACGAAAAATGGCATGCCAGAGCCGAGCTGAAGGCACATCATGCGGCTGCAGGCATTCCGCTTGATAAGATGGATAAAAATCTACTCGATGCCGCCGCCGGTGAGCGTTACGAGCACGAGAGCATGTATCCGAGCTTCGCTAAAATCGCAACCGAAGAGGGTAAAAAAGAGGTCGCACGTCTTTTTAACGCTATTGGCAAGGTCGAGGAGGAGCACGAGCGCGAATACAACGAGCTTCAAAAGATCCTGCTAGAAGAGGGCTTTTTCGAGAGCTTCGACGAGGAAGTTTGGGTGTGCGAGGTCTGCGGCCACGTTCATCGCGGCAAGAAAGCTCCCGGCGCCTGTCCGCTCTGCAAGGCTCCGCGCGAGTATTTCAAAAAACAAAGGCTCGTCTAATTTTGATGCTTGCGGCACGGCATTTTTGCGATAGCTTTTGAAGCCGTCGCAAATCTCGTTTATTGTCGCGAGCCGATCGCTTAAATATTGGCTTAAAATTTTGCGCGAGATTTCGTCTTTTTGCTCCTTTTTGTCGCGGACTGCGTGGCTAGACGAAATCTCGGGCTAAATTTATTTAGCCTAAACTCCTTTTCTTATCCCCCTAAGAAATGAAATCCTGCTCGCAAGAGCGGGATTTCTGTCGTAAAATAAATCTAAAAATAGTCATGCCGATGGATTTTGTATCTTTAAATTTTATTAGAAATTTCTATATGATTTTTGCGCTATTTACGAAGCAAGTTTCGCGCCGGTAAATTTCGCAGCAAACTTTGGTGGCAAATCTTTTGCATTTTTAAATTTTAAGGAGAATTCGGTGCGATGAGAATTTGAAAGCAAATCAAACTATAAAATTTCGAGGGTTTAAATTTTAAATCATAAATTCCATCCTTGCGGAATTTGCAGATAAATTTTATATCCGCTACCTCTTAATATGTCGATTACCTTTTGCTTATAAAATCCTCGGATGAAATCCCGTATCGTCAAAATTTAAATGAAATTTTATACTAAAATTTATCTGGAATTTTAGGCAAAATCGCATGAGAAAATCTAAAAAGTAAATTATTCTATATTCCAAAAGAGTAAAATTTTAGATTTTTTTGCGATCAAGCTCTAAGGCTCGCGCGTTAATTTTAAATTTTGCCGAGTTAATGAGTTAAATTCTAAAATGCGAAAGGCAGGATTTTTGGTCTTATTATTCGAGTATGAAAAACAAATTTCAGAATTTTTCAAAACAAAATTCCAAATTTTTTAGAAAATAAATTTCATAAAAAACGATTTCAAAGCCGCATCAAAACGAGATTTAAAAAATCTCGCTCAAGCAAGCCTCGCGCCATCTCAAATTTTAAAATTTCACTCCTCGAATTCCTCCGCGACCTTCGCCGCAAGGCGCAGCTTGTCGCTGTCGAAGTGGGTGTAGATGCGCGAAGTATTGAGGCTCGCGTGACCGAGGGCTTCTTGGACGAGCACGAGGTCCTTTTGCTTTTTGTAAAGCATCGTCGCGAAGGTGTGGCGCAGCATGTGGGCGCCGTTTTTTTCCTTGCGGATGCCCGCGCTCATTAAAATTTTCTCCACGATGCCGCTGACGTATGCTTGCGTGAGCGGCGCGCCGTTTTTGGTGACGAAAAGATAGCCCTCTTTGTTTGCAAAATTCGTCTCCAGTGCGTTTAGATGCTCCTCGATCAGGTGGCGTTTAATCATCACGATGCGGTATTTGTTGCCCTTACCGCGGATTCGGATGACGAAAAGATCGCCCTCCGGCGCGATATCTTTGCGCTTGAGATTTATCGCCTCGCCCACGCGGATGCCCGTATAGACGATGATCTTTACGATTAGGCGGTTGCGATGGGCAAAGGAGGGAAACTCGCTTAGATTTATCGCGTCCAAAAACCGCTTCAGCTCCTCCTCGCTCATAAACTCCGGAAGCTTCGTGCCGCGGCTGCCGCTAATGCCGCCCCAGTGCTTAAGCTCGATGCCGTAGTTGTGCGAGGTGCCGTCCTGCTCGTTTTGGCGGTCGATGAAGCCGAAAAAATTTATCAGCGCGATTCGGTAGTTTTTTTTGCTCGCATCGCTCAGCCCGCCCGTAATGGAAGCTAAAATTTCGCTCAAAAGCTCTTCGTCGATATTTTTCATACTCTCAAGACCGTACTGCATGATCGCTTCGTAAAATTTTTTAAGCGGGTTAAAATAGGTATTGATGCCTGTAAGGCCTGCATTTCGTGCGTCTTTTGCGAGTCGCTCGAGTTCATTGATGTTTGCTACCTCGTGATTTAGCGCCAGGCTTGCGCGGCGAAACAGCGCGTCGTTTTTCAGCTCCTTATTCGATAGCGCGCTTAGCTTGTAGCGCACGAATTTTACGAGCCAAAACAGCATCGATTTTTCAAAGCTATCCTTATAATCGAGCGGGAATTTCATTTGCTCTCCTCGCTGTCGCCGAAGATTACGAAAGGCAGCATTAGCGTGTTTTTGATGAGATTATACGGCGTTTTTAGCACGTCGGTCGCAACGCCGGTCGAGTAGGTAGGCTTTTTCATCGTGCCGCGAATCTCGATGATCGTGGAGATCGTGTTGTTTTCGCCCAAGATGATATGATTTAGCAGCGGGATTTTTGAGATTATCGAGCTTGCGTCTTTGAGGTATTTAAGCTCCAGATCGATATTTAGCGCGCCGCTTTTCATATCCACTTCGCCGTTACCCGCGATGTCTGCGCTACTGCCGGTAAAGTTCATCGCGTTTATGTAGATTTTATCGCCGCTACGGCGAAAGTAAATTTTGCCCTTCTGCACGCTAAAGCCACGATCGTTGAAATCGGGCGTCTTAAATGTAAGTAGCGAGGGCACGGAGTTTATAAAGCTAAGCAGCCTTTGATAGATGATATAGTCCTTCAGATAGGTGTTTTGCACGTTGATCTCGCCGCGGTAGTTGCGCGGATCGATGCCGCTTGCTTTTAGCGTAAATACCCCTCCGTCGAAGCTCTGCGAGCCTAGGAATTGATTAAGCGCCTCGCCGCTGATGTTTTGCGCAAAAATTTGAAGCAAGCTCTTTTTAAAGATCAACTTCACGTCGCCGCGTTTAAAGCTTGCGTTTAAATTCATATTTTTGCCGTCCAGCACGCCGTTAAAGTGCGTAAATTTCAGCGTCTTATTAAGATCGGATAGCACTATGGAAGAGTTTTGCCCGCTGAAATTTATCGGCGAGCGCTCCTTCGTGCCGCTATTAAACTCGCTGGTTTGCACGCTCGTATTGATCGCGACGTCCACGTCTTTTAGAGCGACGAAGTTACCGCCTTTGTTTATTTTAAGAGAAATTTTACCGCTTCCGCTAGAGCCGTCCAGATCGCCCCCGCGCACCCGAAGCGCGAAAGAATCGTTTTTGTAGTGGCTGCCGTCTTTGTTTAGCAGACCGAAATCAAAGATAAGATTGTTGCTGCTGATATCCAAATTTGTAAAATCGCTGGTTAAAATTTTAAGGTCTCCGCCGCTAATGCCTGCGTTTTTAAGCGTCTTAGAAAAGGGCAGAATTCCGCTAATATCGGGCGAGCTGATCTCGATCCGCTCGCCGAAGCTCATCTTCGCGCCTAAAAATTGCGAGCTCAGCACCGGCGCTTTGCCGCTAAAATCAAGGCTTATATTATCTCGCGCGTCGCCAAATTTTAAAATTTCTTTGCCGTTCGGGGAGAGATTGAAGCTATGGATTGTGCCGTTAAATTTAGCTTTGCGCGTGGCGATATCGATACTGCCGCTTGCCGTGGCGTTAAAAATTTCATTTTGCAGGTTCGCGTCTTTGATATCGATTTTTTTCTCGGTGATGTGCACCCGCGCGGCTTTGGAGTGGAATTTTGCCTTTGAGATCATCAGATCGGCATCTTTTAGCGTTACGTTCGCATCGACCTTGGCGCTTTCCTTCTCGACGTCCACGTCTATAAGCACGCGCGCATCGATCCCGCCGCCTAGCGGATATACGGGCTCGTCTATGCCGTAGCTTTGTAAAATATCCACAAGGTCCTTGCCCAAGCTCTCTTTAGTTCGCAGATCCAGATATACGATCGGCTTCTCTTCAAATAGCCCGCCGATACGCACGCCGCTTCCCTTCAGGCTTTTGCCTTTAAATTTAGGCTCATTTAGCGTGAAGCTTAGAAAATCGTTTTTAAGCGTGATATTGGCGTCTTTTACCGTTACGGCTTCGATTTGCGGTTGAAATTTTATCGTAAGATCCTGCGCGTAAGCCGTGGCGCTGACGTTTTCGGCGATCGGGCGCGGGTCTTTCAGATCGATTTTGGCATGCAGGTTTTCGATATAGTAGTTTTGCGCGACCGCCTTGCCGTAGATCCACTCGTTCGCAAGAGGATTTAGCCCAGTAAGTGCGCCTAGCTCATTCATAAAATTTTTCAGACTCAAGGCCGAGGCGCGGTTTATCTCGATATTTAGCTCCGAGCCGATATTGTGCACGTCAAGCTCGCCCGCGATCTCGTGCGAAGCGAAGGTGCCGTTAAAATCATACGTATCGGCTCTGAAATTTGCTCGCGCCGTGCCGTGCAGAGTGAGATTAAAATCATTTAGTTCAAACTCGATCGGATCGAAGTTCAGCCCGTTTGCGCTCGGCGTGATCTGCGAGTTTAGCCTAAAAAACCGCGTATCTGCGTAAAAAACGTCGCTTTTGTATTTTAGTTTCAGACTCTCGCCTTTTATTTTCAAATTTTGCACGTCGATCTCTTCAAAAAAGGAGTTGATGAGCGAGATTTTTTTACTAAATTCCAAAATTTTCTCGCTTTGCGTGCGCAGATCGGTGGAATTTTGCTCTAAATTTTGTGTATTATTTTGCGTAATTTCAAGATTTTTGATACGCAGCACAAGACCTTTATTTAGCTTGAGATAAAACCCCTCGAGCTTTGCAAAGCCCACGTCCAGCTGTGAAATCGCAATACCGTGCTTTAGGCCTACCGCGCAGATTATAAAAAGTATAGTAAGAGTAAGAAAAAATCTAGCTAAAAATTTATACATCATCGTCCCATTAAAAAGCTACGCCCAAAACCAAATCGGACGTGCCGAAAAACTGCGCTTATAATATGAAATTTATTCAAAATTTTGGCTTATTTGCCTATAATTTCAGCTAAATTTTGAAAGGAACGCATGAAATTCTTTATAAAGCTCATCAAAGCGGCGTGCATTTGTATCGAGCTTGCGGCTATCGTCCTTTTGGCCGTGGGCTTTGATCTACACGAGCGCGTCGGCAACGCGGCAACCGTGCAGATAGGCCAGGGCAGCTCAACGAAAATTTTATCCGAACTCTCAAAGAGCTATCCTAAATTTAGCAAATTCGACGCGAGACTGCTTTCTTTTTACGGCGGCGCAAAAACCGGCGAGCTGGAGCTTAGCGGCGAAAATTTGCCCAAATATCAGTTTTTATATGAGCTAAGCGTCGCAAAGCCCGTGATGAACGAGATCAAGCTGATCCCGGGAGAGACTACGATCGTGTTTTTAAAACAGCTGGCGAAAGATCGCGGGCTAAGCTTTAGCGAGCTTGAGCGTGAATACAACGCCACGGCGCCGTTTTACGAGGGCTTTTTGGTGCCTGAAACCTATAAAATTAGCAAAAACGAAAGCGAAAAAAATATCATCGATCACCTCATCTCAAGCGCGCAAAAATTCCACGAAGGATTGTCGCGCGAGCTTAGCGGCGATTACAACGCCACGGCGTGGAAGCAGGTGCTGATCAAGGCCTCGGTCATTCAAAAAGAGGCCGCAAACGCAGATGAGATGCCCCTCGTAGCCTCCGTCATCGACAACCGCTTAGCCAAAAATATGCGCCTTCAGATGGACGGTACGCTAAATTACGGTGAGTTTTCGCATGTCAAGATCACTCCGCAGCGCATCCGCACCGACACCAGCCACTACAATACCTACCTCAACGACGGACTTCCCAAAGAGCCCGTGTGCGTGGTCTCTCGCGATGCGATACGCGCCGCTTTGGCGCCTGCAAAGAGCGAGTATCTGTATTTTATGCGAAATAAAAAGACCGGGCTTCACGATTTTGCGCGCACGCAAGCCGAGCACGAGCGCAACGTAAAGGCGCAAAGGTAAAATTTAAGGTTGCTTCGGCTTAAATTTTAAAAACGAAATTTCATCTTTAAATTTTAAAATTTAATCCCCGCAGTTATAAAAATGCGGGCCGATATTTGGGAGATAACAATGAAAATAGCGATATTCGGCGCGGGAAATATCGGTGCGGCGGTAGCAAACGATCTTATCGTAAGCGATTCTTTGAGCCAAAAGATAGATAGCATTGCGCTTGTGGATGCTGTAGAGCGGATCGCGCGCGGCAAGGCACTCGATCTTGCCCATGCAGCGGCTGTTTACGAGCGCGACCTGCTCATAAGCGGCAGTACGGAGCCTAGCGATATAGCGGATGCAGGCATCGTCGTGATCACGGCGGGGCATGCAAGAAAGGCGGGGCAGAGCAGGGAGGAACTGTTTGGCAGCAACGCTGCCATCGTCGCACAATGCGCGCGAGATGCCGCAAAATACGCGCCTAGCTCCATTATCGTCGTCGTTACCAATCCGCTTGATATGATGGTCTATGCGGCGCTGCAGGCTAGCGGGTTTGCAAAGGAGCGCGTCATCGGCATGGCGGGCGAGCTAGACGGCGCGCGGCTTAAATTTGAACTCGCGCGAGCGAGCGGCAAGGGAATTTCATCGATGAGAAGCGCGATCGTGGGCCCGCATAGCGAAGAGATGATCGCGCTTAAAAACGAGCTGGGATTTGAAATTTCGGATGAAATTTTCGAGCGCGCGGTGCAAAATACCAAACGCGCCGGCGCGCAGATCGGCGAGCTACTGGGCACGTCGGCGTATTTGGCGCCCGCTGCTGGGATCGTAAAGATCATAAAATACATCCTTTTTGATACCTGCGGCACGCTCGCCTGCTGCGTCGCGGATAGATCCGGAGTGCCTTTGGGGCGCTTCGTAAGCGTCGGTAAAATGGGCGCGATAGAGAAAAATTTCGCTTACTCGGGCGAGTTTTACGTGCAGCTTGAACGGATGCGTGAGCGGATAGCGGAGCTAAAGTTTTAGTGGAAATAGAGCGAATTCAGCGCGATGCGGAAGCGGGATTCGTAGATTTAAAATTTCAAAGCGCAGAATTTTTGCGATAGAATTTGCAGCATCAAATTTCACTCCGGCAAGAAATTTAAGCTCGCGGAATTTTGCAGCGTAAAAATTTTATTCGCTGCGGAATTTTAAAATTTGCGCAATTTTGCCCGCTGTGAAATTTCATAGATTAAAATTTTACTTTGGCGCAGAATTTTGCGTGACGTAAAATTTTTAAACGCCACAAAATTTTAAAATTTAAACTCTGCAAAATTTAAAAACGAGAGGACTTTAATGCGATCAAAGCAGGCTTGCGCCGCAAAATTTCAAATTTTAAATCGCGAGGCGGGATTTAGTGCGGATTTTGATAAATTAAGGAGAAAATATGAGCGAAAATGAGAGCCAGCGCGCCGTCTGGACGGATGAGAGCCGCTGTAAGGCGTGCAATATCTGCGTAAGCGTCTGTCCTAGCGGCGCGATCGCGATGAGACAGGACGAGGGCGCCGTGCAAGGCATGATGATCGACGTGGTGGATGAGGGTGCCTGTATCGGCTGTAGGGAGTGCGAGTTGCACTGCCCTGATTTTGCGATTTTCGTCGCGCCCAAGGGCTTTAAATTCGCTCGTCTAAGCTCGCAGGCTAGAGAGATGGCTGAAAAGATCAAAAATAATAATTTTATGAAACCCAAGGACGCATAATGAGAGAGGTAATTTCCACAGGCAATGCCTTAATTGCGCGTGCGGCGATTGATTGCGGCTGTAATTTTTTTGGCGGCTACCCGATCACGCCGAGCAGCGAGATCGCGCATGAGATGAGTCGCTTGCTACCTAAGGTCGGAGGTAAATTTATCCAGATGGAGGATGAAATTTCGGGCATTTCTGTAGCTTTAGGCGCGTCTATGAGCGGTGCAAAGGCGATGACGGCAAGCTCCGGCCCTGGAATTTCGCTAAAATCAGAGCAGATTGGACTTGGCTTCATCGCTGAAATTCCGCTTTTAATCGTAAATGTTATGCGCGGAGGTCCTAGCACCGGGCTTCCTACGCGAGTGGCGCAGGGCGATATTTTGCAAGCTCGTAACCCCACTCACGGCGATTTTCAAAGCATCGTGCTATGCCCGGGCTCACTAAATGAGGCTTATACGCAAACCGTGCGCGCCTTCAATCTAGCCGAGCGGTTTATGACGCCGGTATTTTTGCTACTTGATGAGACGCTTGGGCATATGCAGGCTAAGGCGATGCTCCCTGAAATTTCGGATTTAAAAATCGAACGCAGGGTGGAATTTAAAGGTAGTCCGAAAGATTATGAGCCTTACGATGCTGCGCCCGATAAGCCTGCGGTGCTAAATCCCTTTTTTAGGGGATACCACTATCACATAACGGGGCTTCATCACGGCGCGAAGGGCTTTCCGACCGAAAATGAGCAGATCGTAGATCGCTCTATAAAAAGGCTTTTTAATAAAATTTCGGCGCATGAAGATGAGATCGTGCAATATGAGGAATTTATGCTAGATGACGCTGATGCTTGCATCATCGCCTATGGCAGCGTTAGTCTAGCCGCAAAAGACGCGATTTTAAAGCTACAAGGACAAGGCGTGCGTGTGGGGCTTTTCCGCCCGATTACGCTATGGCCAAGCCCTGCGCGCAAGCTAAGGGAGCTAGGGGAGAGATTTAATAAAATTTTGATCGCCGAGCTAAATTTAGGGCAGTATCTGCTAGAGGTGCAGCGCGCTTGTTTGAGAGATGATTTTAAGACGCTTCTTAAGGCAAACGGCAGACCGATCAGCCCTAGCGAGATTATCGAGAAAGTAAAGGAGCTTTAAATGGCATTTGATTACGACAAATATCTAAGAACGGACAAGATGCCTACACTTTGGTGCTGGGGCTGCGGCGACGGAGTGATCTTAAAAGCGATCATCCGCGCGATTGACCGCTTAGGCTGGAGCATGGACGATGTGTGCGTGGTAAGCGGTATCGGCTGTAGCGGTAGGATGTCTAGTTACATAGACTGCAATACCGTCCATACGACGCACGGGCGTGCGATAGCTTATGCTACGGGTATCAAGCTAGCAAATCCGGGTAAGCACGTAATCGTAGTCACTGGCGATGGCGACGGGCTTGCGATAGGGGGCAATCACACGATCCATGGATGCCGCCGCAATATCGATCTAAATCATATCTTAGTAAACAATTTCATCTACGGGCTTACGAACTCGCAGACGAGCCCTACGACGCCGCGTGGGTTTTGGACGGTTACGGCGCAATACGGCAATGTCGATCCCAGCTTTGATGCGGCGAAACTTGCGATCGCTGCCGGAGCAACTTTTGTCGGACGCGAGAGCGTGACAAATCCCGAAAAAATCGAGCGACTTCTAACCAAGGGCTTTGAGCACGAGGGTTATAGTTTTTTTGATATTTTTAGCAATTGCCACGTAAATTTGGGTCGTAAAAATAAAATGAGCGAGGCGGTGCAAATGCTAAAGTGGCTTGATTCGCGCACGATTTCTAAAGCAAAATTTGACGCTCTTAGCGAGGATGAGCGAGCGGGGCTATTTCCGCTTGGGGTTTTACACGAAGATAATGAGCGCACCGAATACACAAAGGCGTATCAAAAGGTGATAGACGCGGCACAAAGCGGCGAAGCGATAAATTTTGAAGGACTAAGATGAATCAGTTAAGATTTGTGGGAGTGGGCGGTCAAGGCGTGATTTTAGCAGGTGAAATTCTAGCTGCGGCAAAGATCGCACACGGCGGCTATGGAATCAAGGCATCTACGTATACCTCTCAAGTACGCGGCGGACCTACGAAAGTGGATATTATCTTAAGCGATGAAGAAATTCTATATCCTTACGCGAGTGAGGGCGAGATCGATTTCATGCTCGCAACGGCGCAGAGCAGCTACGATGCTTTCAAAAACGGCGTGAAAAAAGGCGGCGTGATCGTAATCGAGCCGAATTTAGTAGTGCCGAGCGACGAGGATAGGATAAACTTTAAAATTTATGAAATTCCAATCATTACTATCGCAAAATATGAAGTTGGAAATGTCATCACTCAAAGTGTTGTGGCTCTAGCGATCGCAGTAGAGCTTAGCCGCTGCATGGATGCAGGGCTCGTAAAAGAGCAAATGCTCCGCTCTGTGCCCGAAAAAACCCGCGCACTAAATGAAAAGGCATATGATTTGGGGATGAAATACGCGAGAGAGGTTTTGGAGACGGAGTAAAATTTTATGGCAGCGAAACGATAGAAGTGGGCGGTAATATTCTAGCGGCTTTATTCTTGCTTTTTTTGCGAAGTGCATCAGCTATAAGGATGAAATTTATCGCGTTGTTAAAATTTTTATTTCGGTACAAGTATACTCATCGCTTTTCTTAAAGGATTGCACTCGCTATCGCTTAGGCAAATTTCTAATTGCTCCTTTATTTTGCAGGAAAAATCCTTCTTGTCGCTGTTTTTTCCGTAACAAACCTTGTCAAAGTAACCGATAGCCCTATGTATATTTCCGCCGTAAAATATTTCATTCCCTGCTAGCAAAAAGCAATAATACATCATGTCCGCTTCACAAGCTTTCTTTAATGCTGAAACGGAATCTTTATATCTACCCATTGTAACCAAAAGCACCGCGCCGAGCGATCCGCAGCTTTCGTAATCCCCATCGTCGCACTTCTTGGATAAAATTTCGACTAGCCTCGTGCATGCGCTATATTTTCCATCGCCGCTATCGCACTCTAAATTTAGCTCTTTTTCTTCCCAAGTTTTGAAAAAGCTCGAATCCATGGGTCTTGCCATACTAGAGCATATTAAAAATATTAAAGCTAGAATTATAAATTTAATTTTCTGCATGTTTTCTCTCCTATTTAAAATTTTGATATATAAAACGGCTTTTTAAATAACATCATCTTACGCTTTTTAACAAAATTCTTGCTTTTTTTATAGGATTGCACTCGCTGTCATTTAGGCATTTTTCCAATTCCTCGTTTATCTTGCACGCTTCGTTTTTATATACGCTATCTATTCTTTTGCATGTCTTTCCAAGATATTTCATGGCTGAATTTATGTCCCCGCTGTACCGTATTTCGATTACACTTAATACATAGCAATAGTTTGCTGCGCCGGCTTCACAGGCTTTTTTACAAGCATAGGCAGAGTCCTCATATCTGTCCATAGAACTGAGAAGCGCTAGACCGAGCAATCCGCAACTTTCATAATCTCCGCTATCGCACTTATTAGATAAAATTTCGACTAGCCTCGTGCATGCGCTGTATTTTCCGTCGCCGCTATTGCAAGCAATCGCTAAATCTTTTTCCTCTTTGCTTTTTAATAAAAAATCCAAGCCTTCCGCCGCCGCAGCGGGGATCGCCGCAAATGCTGCTATAAACGCAAGTAGCCAAATTTTAAGATAGAATTTTTTCATCGCGCCCTCCGTTTTTAGGCGGCGATTATATATTAAAATATTTTAGCGGGCTCTTAAAATTTTGCAGAGTTAAAATTTTGATCGCCTGCTAAATTTAGCGGCGCCGTTTTCAAAAGTCGCGCCGCTTCGGGATTTAAAACGCCACTTTTAAATTTTTAAACATCGCGGTGAAATTTTAAAATTTCACCGCAAGCTTTGGGCGGCTTTAAATTTAACATACCGAGTTCTGTTAACATCCCGAGTTTGGCTGCACCCGCGTTTCGCTGCCCGTATGGATCAGCAGAGCCTTACCGCGTCTAAATCTGCACGGCGGATCGGCTTGCACGGATGAGTATTCCTTGCCGTTTAGCTTGTAGATGATGTTGGAGCCTTGCACCGTCTTTTGGGAGTTTTGGATCGCATCTCCGGCGACCGCGCCCACTACCGCGCCGCCTACTAGCCCCACGGTCTCAGCTAAGCGCCTGCTGCTGCTATGTTTGCCGAGCTTATGCCCGATGACCGCACCCGTAGTTCCGCCCGCGACGCCGCCTAAAATTTTACCCGTATTGCCCTCGGAGCGCTCTACGTTGATTTTGGCGGGCAGGACATCGACGATCTCGATCCGATCGCTTTGCCTCATGCGGTTCGTCTCGCTCGTGTCATAAACATCTCCGCCGTATCGATCCTGCGGGGTCGCGCAGCCGCAAAGTGCGATCGCTGCGATCAAACATAACGTAAAATTTCGCATAATTTTCTCCTTATAATGAGCTTGGCGGCATTATACTGCGGGTTTTTATACGAGTGGTTAAGCGGCGGCGTTAAAATTTACCGGCTCGCTGCCGCTTAAAATTAGCTGGATACGAGGCATCGCGCCGTATCTGGACGCCTTATAAAATTTTTATTTCACTCAAAATTTATCTTATTTTGTTAGAATCATTCTTATTTTTAAGGAGAGAAAATGAAAAAACTATTAGTTTACGCCACCAAAGGTGGCAATACGAAGGTCGTGAGCGAATACATCGCTTCAAAGCTCGGCTTTGAGATCAAGGAGGCCAAAGAGCTAAATGAGGAGGATTTGGCGGGAGCCGGCGCGTTTATTTTTGCGGCTTCGACGCACGGCGACGGACAGATCCAGGCTAAATTTGACGGCAAATTGGAGCTTTTGAATAAAACCGATTTTGACGGACGCAAGGTCGCGCTCATAGGCGTTGGCAACGTCGAGCGCCACGGCAGCGATTTTTGCAGCGGTATGAGTGCGTTTTTGCCAGTGCTTAAAAAGGCCGATCTCATCGGCGCTTGGGGCGCGGAGGGCTATAAATTTAAACATTCGCGCGCCTTTATAAACGGCAAATTTGTAGGTCTTACGATCGATTTTAAGGGCGACGAGCACTGGCAGGCAAGGGCCGATAAGTGGATCGTCGCGGTTAAAGGTGAGTTTTAAATATTTCAGCTTTTGCGCGACCGAGCGAGCATTGGGCCCATAAAGCCCAATGCTCGTTAAATTTCGCCATTAAATTCCGCGCTCCGCTTGAAAGCGAAGCCCTCTTAAATTTTACTCGCCACAGCGTTAGAATTTCCGCCACATTCAAGCGCCGCCTGCTCATGCCGCGTAAAATTTATCGCTAGCGGGAGCCGTAAATTCCAACTTGCCGCGTAGATTACTATAAACATCGCAAAAATTTAATTTGCGATGTTTTGTTTATGCACTATAATTTCCGCCCACAGCGCCAGTGTAGCACCTGCGCATTAAAATTCTAATCTCATATTAAAATTTTACTTACGCGTCAAAATTACGCTCGCGGCACCTATGTATCGCCCGCACGTTAAAATTTCACGCTCCGCTTGAAAGCGGAGCCTCCTCATTAAAATTTTAAAATTTTTAATTCAAAAAGTAGCGATATTTTACAAGCCGTACCGCTTGAAATCGCGCAGATAGGATGAAATTTTAATCCGCCCAAGCTTCAATTCTGCTCGCGCGGCGACCAATTCAATACGGCAAATTTAATTCGATCGACTTATAAAATCATCGCCCGAACTTCAAATATCAGCGCCGCATTAGAAAAGTTATTTTATAATAACCGCATATCAAAATTTAAGGCGATCTATGAAAAGGCTTCTAATTTTCGTCGTTTTTGCGCTGGCCGCTCTCGCCGCGGCGATCTACTTCAATCTCGATAGGCGCGAAGAGGTCGCGCACAAGGCCTACGGCATCATCGATATCAGACAGAGTTCGCTTAGCTTCGAGCGCAGCGGCCGTATTAGCGCGCTTTACCGCGACGAGGGCGATTTCGTGCAGGCTGGCGACGTCTTGGCGGCTCTGGATACGGCGGATCTGAGCTTTCAAATACGTATTCAGATCGCGAGATGTGAAGGGCTTAAATTTAGCTTGCAAAAGCTGCAAAGCGGCTTTCGTAGCGAGGAGATCGAGATGGCAGCGGCGAACGTAAGCGCGCTGCAAAACGCCCTACAGCTCGCTACTTTGACGAACGAGCGCCTCAAGAGCCTAGGCAAAAGCAACTCCGCGTCCAAGCAGCAGATCGACGAGGCGTTTTACTCGATGAAGCGCACGCAAGCCCAGCTGCAAAGCGCGCAGGCTAATCTACGCCAGCTTCAAAGCGGCTACCGCGGCGAGGATGTCGGCGCCGCCCGCGCAAATTTGGCAAGCTGCGAGGAAAATCTAAAATATCTGAATTACCAAATCGAGACGCAAAGCGTGCTAAAAGCGCCCTTTAGCGGGCAGATCAGAGCGCGCCTTAAGGAGCTCGGCGACATCAGTATACCCAGCGTGGGCATTTTTGAGCTTAGCGAAGTAAAAAACAAGCGAGCGAAATTTTATCTAAGCGAAAATCAGCTCCGCTTCCTGCGTGCCGGACAGAGCGTGCGGATCATCGCCGCGGACGGCTCTAGCGCAAGCGCAAAGGTCGCCTACGTGAGCCAAACCGCGATGTACACGCCTCGCACGGTTCAGACCGAGGAGCTGCGCGCAGATCTCGTGTGGGAGGCGCGCGCCGATTTCAGCGACGAGGACGGCAGATTTCGCCTAGGCCAGCCGATCAGCGTGGAATTTTGACGGGCGAGCACTGCGCGCGAAATTTTAATGCACGAGTGAAATTTTAGCGCGTGGGCGGCACTTTGGAGACTGCGGGCAAAATTGGATAGCAAAGCTGCCCGCTCGGCAAATTTTACGCGGCACCCGGCGAGCGAGACATACGGCGTGAGTTTGATAAAATTTTAAAAGCGCGCTTCGAGGTAAAATTTTAACGGTGCCTGTTCGGCAGAGTAGGGCGATGAATTTTTATCGCACCTAAAATATATCGTCTAGGCGCAGACGGTGATAAAATGCTGCATGTTTAGAAATTGGACCGTACAAAGGCGAAAGGTGACGCAAAATTTATCGCATGAGTTTTGCGCGAGCCAGTACAGCTTTAAATAAAAGATCGGAATTCTGCAACGTAGCGAGTAAAATTTTGCCGAAAGATTTGGCGCAAAACAGTGCGGATTAAATTTTAAAATTTGCTGCTCAGCGGCGAGGTAAAAGCAGGGCAGTAGAGCGGCAACGGACTTTATTTCTAGCGGGCGTTTTGCGATAAACGAACGGCGATTGAGTACCGAGCATGGACGGCAGTAAAATTTTGCTACGAAACAAGCGGCGCGATTAAATACAGGTTGCGGACGGCGGTGAAATTTTACCTCAAAGGCGCGGTAGCTGAGTCGGCACTATGTAAAGAAAGCCGAAACTAGGTATAAAATTTCGCCAAAAGGCGCGGCGGCGGTAAAATTTCATCGCGAGAGGCGCGACGCAGATAGAGCTCGGCGCTCACAGCTCGCCAGGTGTTTGAAAATTCGCTTTCGTTTTGAAGCGAGTTTATCGCGGATATTCACGGAGCGCTCGATGTTTAGGATCGCGACGTTTTATGCGCGGATGGTTTTCGGCGTGCGTCGCAAAATTTAAAGCGTGCGTCGTGCGACGCGAAATTTAAAGCGCGCGGCGGTTGTAAGACCAAGATGCCGCGGCTGTCACAAAACTAAGCGCCGTAGCTGCCGCAAAACCAAGACGTCTCGGCGGTTGTAGAAGCAAGGCGCCGCGACAAAGAGCGCTTTTTAGGCGTGCGTAGGTCTCGTTCGTCGCGCCAAGCGACGGGGCGAGCAATTAAAATTTGGAGCTAAGCTTGGATCTATTAAATATCGTAAATTTAAAGAAATTTTACTTGCGAGAGGATCGCAGCAGAAACGTCGTTTTTGAAAATTTTGATCTGCGAATAGGCGACGCGCCGCGGCTCATCAGTCTCACGGGTCCCGACGGCGCGGGCAAATCCACGCTTTTAAAGCTCATCTGCGGCATCATCGCGCCCGATTGCGGCGAGATAAAATTCGCAGGTTTCACGCCTAGCGGCGAAAATAAAGAATTCGTCCGCGCAAACGGCTATATGTCGCAGAGCCTGGGGCTTTACGAGGAGCTTAGTGTCTGGCAAAATTTAAATATCTTCGCAGGCCTAAAAGGGCTTGATCTAAAAAGCGGCGAGGAGTATCTGCGGGGGCTTTTGCGCCGCGTGGGGCTTTTGAAATTTAAAGATTACGCCGTGGATTCGCTCTCCGGCGGGATGAAACAAAAGCTAGGCGTCGCCTGCGCTATCGCAGCTCGTCCGCGGCTTTTGGTGCTCGATGAGCCTACCGTCGGCGTCGATCCGCTCTCACGCAGGGAGTTGTGGGTGATCGTGCGCGAGTATCTGGATCAAAGCGGCGCGAAATGCATATTTTCGACGGCGTATTTCGACGAGGCGGCGGATGCCGATCTGACGCTGATCTTACTCGGCGGCAAGATCATAGCGCAGGAGCGCGCCGCAAAGATCACCGCGGCGCTGCGGGACCGCACCTTTCGCATATGCAGCGAGGATTATCAGAGCCTGGCGCGTCGCTTGATGTTTAAGACACAAAGATTTTTAAAAAACTCCCCGCTCATCGACATCTGCCCTAGAGACGGCGGTGTCGATCTGCTAAGCGAAGAGCCGCTAAGCCTACGCGATCTGCAGGAGTTTTTAAACGCGAGCCTAAGCGGCAACGACGAATACAGCAGCGACGGCGAAAGCACGGCGCACGAAAACGGAGGCGACGAAAATTTTAAAATTTCAAACAAAAGCATTAAATTTAACGAAAGCGAGAGCGCTAAATTTAAACTGAGCCCGCGCGAGGCGAGTCTAGAGGATGCGTATATTTTTTTAAACAAAGCCGAGATCGGAGCGGCAAACTTCGGCTACGAAAAAAAGAGCTTCGATGCGGCTCAAACCGTCATCAAAGTGCGCGACGTGAGTAAAAAATTCGGCTCATTCACCGCCGTAAAAAATACGAGTTTCGAGGTCAAAAAGGGCGAGATTTTCGGCCTTCTGGGTCCAAACGGCGCGGGCAAGACGACGACGTTTCGCATGATCTGCGCGCTTTTGGGAATGAGCGGAGGCGAGATCTCGGTCATGGGCGAGGATCTGCGCTACGCCAAATCATCGATCAGATCGCGCATCGGCTACGTCTCGCAGAAATTTTCGCTTTATAAAAAGCTAAGCTGCTATCAAAATTTAGAATATTTCGGCCGCAGCTACGGCATCGGCGGAGCAGCGCTAAAGCGGCGCATAGAGGAGCTTTTGAGCGAGTTTGGCTTGCAGCGGCTACGAAACGAGACGTGGCAAAACCTGCCGTTCGGCGCGGGACGCAACCTCAGCATGGCGTGCGCGCTCATCCACCGCCCCGAGATTTTGTTTCTCGACGAGGCCACCAGCGGCGCCGATCCGCTCTCACGCAGGCTCTTTTGGAACCGCATAAACGCGCTGGCGCGCACCGGCGTGAGCGTGGTCGTGACGACGCATTTTATGGAGGAGGCGGAGTATTGCGATCGGTTTTTGATCCAAGATCGCGGCAAAATCCTGGCGCTAGGCAGTCCCGACGAGGTCTGCGTGCAGGACGGGCGGCGGCTTAGCGTGCAGCAAGCCTTTATAAACGAGGTGCAAAAATTTAGAAGCGAGGCGGGCGATGAGGGCTTTTGATCTGAATTTTGCGCGAGCTGCGAGGATTTTTGATCCAAATTTTATGCGGGCGGGGCGAAAACCTGCGCGCCCGCGCGGCAAAATTCCAAGCGGTGAAAAGCTCTTGCGAGGCGATGAAATTTTAAACGGCGGCGGAATTTTGAGCGACCGGGCTTTGAATGTCGGTGAAATTCTAAGCGGCGGAATCTTAAACGGCGGCAAATTTTGGATCGATAATAAAATTTTGAAAGGTTGCGAAATTTTAAAGGGTGTAGGAATTTTAAACGATCGTAAAATTTTGCGCGGCGCCGAAGTTCTAAACCGAATGTCGCGCGGCGGGACGCGGCGCGGATTTAGTAGATGGGTACTGCGCGAGCTCCGCGCCGAAGCGAGCCCGCTTCGTCTGCGCCGTAAATTTCAAAGTGCGAGCGGCTCGCAAACGGATTATAAATTTAAAAGGGCGACTGCTCTGCAAACAGATCGTAAATTTAAAATGGCGGTCAGTCTGCGAGTAGCTTATAAATTTAAAACCACGATGCAAAAATTTCATCGCGGATCTTGCGCCGCCGTAGAGCTTTTGCGTCAAAAATCTCGCAGCGAGGTCGTGCCGCGCAACTGCTTGAAATTTCAAAGCCCGCCGTATGCGATCAAGCGATTAAAATTTCAGGGCGCGATGAGCGAAATAGGCGCGGGCAGTCCGTCTGCACTGCTAAAATTTCAAATCTTGGTCGCCGCACCTTCGCAATTAAAATTTTGGGGCGTGCCGAATGCGATCCTGCGGCTAAAATTTCAAAGCGCGGTAGTCGCGGTCGCCGCATTTGCGCGATCAAAATTTAGAGGCTTGCCGCGAGCGGCGCAGTGTCGCAAAATCCGAGCACAGGGGCAGGGCGGATGAACTTTACCTTTTTAAAAATCCTCGTAAAAAAGGAGTTTGCGCAGATCGCGAAGGACCGATCGGCGCTCGTGATCGCGTTTTTGATGCCGCTAATTTTGGTCGTGATCTACGGATACGCGATGCGGATGGACATAAAGCCCGTCAAAGTGGGCTTCGTAAGCGATCTGGGCTCCAAAATCGAGCGGGATCTGCTCGGCGGATTTTTGGGCTCAAAATACCTACAAACCCGCGTTTACACGGACTTAGAGAGCGCGAGGAGGGATTTTAGGGCGCACGAGATCGAGAGCATTTTGTATTTTGATCCGCGCTTTGCGGCGAAATTTCAAAGCACTTTGGGCGGACTCGGCGGCGCGGGCGGCGGCGTAAATTTGAACCTCTCTGGCGATGAAAGCTCCTCCACGCGCGGCGCAAGCGATATCCAAAACGTGAGCAGCGCCGAAAATTTCCGTCCGCTTGAGGACGACAGCGCGGGCGCTAGCACGGAGAGTGGCATAAACATCTCCACGGGCGGTTCTAGTGCAAGCGGCGAGGGTTCATACGGCAACGGCTCGGAAGCGGGCGGCAGCGGAGTAAATTCAAGCGGCGCGACCGCAAATTCTAGCGGCGGTAGTATAGGCGCGACTGCAAATTCTAGTAGCAGCGCAGGCGACATAGGCGCAAATCAAGGCAGCGTAAATTTAATCGGCGGCGCAGGCGATACGAATACAGGTCTCATCGGCGGTGTGGACGATCTCCAAAATACGAGCGGCAGCGTCAATGCAAGCCATTCCGCTAGCGGCGCGGGCGGTAGTACAAATAACGGCGGCGGCGCGTATGGTGCAGGCGGTGGCTCGAGCAACTCAGACAAAAACGGCGCCGAAATTTTTCTTATCCAAAACGCCACCCAGTCGCAGCTCGCGCTTCTTAGCTACGTTTACGTTGCAGGCGTGATCGAGCAGGTTTTGGCGCAAGATTACGGCTT
>ERZ773054.491-NODE-491-length-30667-cov-8.504279_pt1 | contig 30667 bp, 38 predicted proteins | sample MGYA00580630_ERZ773054 | MGnify/ENA primary metagenome ERZ773054 (study PRJEB29015, sample SAMEA2737994) | human oral metagenome | biome: human oral; feature: human-associated habitat; material: dental | place: China | collected 2115 ... | reverse complement strand
CTTGCTAAAAGTCTATGAGAAATTCAAAGAGGACTTTGCCTTAATGGTAGAAAAAGGTGTTAGAAGTTATAGTACGCTCAACAAATACGAAAATGTATATACTCATTTGAGCGAGTTTATCCAGTACAAATACCGCAGAAGTGATATTTCTTTCAAAGAGCTTACAGAAGACTTTATCAACGATTTTGACTTTTACCTTAGAGTTAATAAAAGTCTTACTCACAACACAATATGGGTTTATATGATGCCCCTTTGTAAAATGGTAGAAATAGCCATAGACAAGGGTATCATCTATCGCAATCCCTTTAAGAATTATATAAGTTCTATGGAGGAGAAAGACAGAGGCTATTTGCTTAGAGAGGAAGTAGAAACTCTTTTACAATATCACCCTAAGAGTGCTTCTGTTGAATTAGTACGAGACCTATTTGTGTTTAGTTGCTTTACAGGTTTTTCGTATATTGACATCAAGCAGCTCAAGAAAAGTCACTTACAATCGTTCTTTGACGGCAACAAATGGCTTATCAAACGCCGTCAGAAATCCGATGTCCCTTGCAATGTCCGTCTATTGGATATAGCTGAGAAAATTATTGAAAAGTATGAGGGCACGACTCGTACAGAGGCACTGTTTCCTACACCCTCGAATGCAAATTGCAACCTCCTGATTAAAAAGATGATGAAAGATTGCAACATCATTCGTGAAAAACCTATCTCCTTTCACTGGGCACGCCATACCTTTGGTACTCTGTTCTTAACAGAAGGGGTTCCCTTGGAAAGTGTTAGCAAGATGATGGGACATAAGAATATCAAAACTACCCAGATTTATGCTAAAATCACCAATGAGAAAATCAGCAAGGATATGGAAATTGCTGCCGAACGATTAAAGAATTTAAAGATAGGATAACTAACAAATTCCTTCTTAGAATTAAAATCCATTGATAACATTTCAAAAAGAGATGTGTCGATGGATTTTTTTTGTTGCCTTACAGAAAGCTATTAGAAGAGAAAAAGACTTCAACAAATAAGGAAAAGGGTATTCGTTTGTCACAAATAGAAATACGTCATTAAGACTTACCTATTTTCCCTGTTTTAAACACTTAAGGCACGTAATGGCGGTTCGTTGTTCGAGTGCAAAGGTATTTCTGTGTTCTTAACGCTTCTTGCAAGGTCAAGCCCGATGGGTTTTCAAAAAAATCTCCAGCCCTTGTCCGTTGTCCTGCGGGTAGTATTTTTTTGAAAAACCTTGCAGAAGCTAAACACAGACCTTTTATGGCACTCGAAACGAAACCAGCTCATTCCGACCTTTAAGCGAATAAAAAAAATGTCAAATATGAGAAAAATGCCGCTTCTTACAGATTGTTTTTTGAAACGAATACCGCTTTTCCTCCCATTGTCGAATAAAAAATTTCAAAAAGACAACCTAAAAGCCGAAAATCGTATGTATCGTGTCCAAAAAAGCCGTAAAGCCGTATAAAACTCCTAAAATGCAACAAGATGAAAAAAGAACCCTGTATCGCAACCAAATTCGTGTCTCACGAAATAAGTCCCTTAGAACATCTGAAAGACTGCCAAGTCTATCAGCTCCGTGTAAAGCTCAATAGCGGTGAGAAACTCACCCGAACAGAGAAAAATTGGATTACCCAAGCGGTCAATAGTAACTGCTTTTTCAGAAATGCTATCCCTTTATTGGGCTACCGATTTGACTTTTCCGATGTGCTGAGAAAGTTCATTGTAAAGCAGTATAATACTTGGTATGAATACTATGCTATCGACCGCACCAGCCTCCGTGCCTATCTTTATGGGCGCATAGACCAAATAGTAGAAATTTAGTAACCTAATAACAAATAGAACGCTTATGAATATCGTAGGAAGACTTACCGAAAATGCACAAGTGCAAACCCTATCAAATGGCAAACAAGTCGTTAATTTCTCTGTAGCAGTAAACGACAACTACCGAAACAAAGCAGGTGAAAATGTACAGCAAACCTCCTTTTTTGACTGTGCCTATTGGCTCAGTACGGGGGTTGCTCCGTACCTTACCAAAGGCACATTGGTTGAATTGGAAGGACGAGTATCGGCAAGAGCGTGGCTCAATCGTGAGGGAGAACCTCAAGCAGGCTTGAACTTTCACACCTCCAAAATCAAATTCCACTTTAGCAAGAAAGCAGAAGTAACACCTAATACCTCTGCAAGTGAGACAAATAACGCAAATGCCATAACACCTTTGCCAAAGCCCCAAGTCACAACAGGGCAAGTAGCAGAGGAAGACGAGGACGATTTGCCTTTCTAAATGTATAACCCTTTAAAATTGAACAGAAAATGAATATCAGCAAAACACCTACAACACACCTTTTGGTGCGTGCCTATACCAATAGCGAATGGGACAGTTGCGACTTTGCCCTTATCAGCCTTACCGAGCAATGGCTTGAGAAAGTGAAAAAAGTAGCCCAACAAGTATCTACCCTAAAGAGCGACCCCGATTTTGTAAACCTTAGTTTCTATGAGGCGAGAACCGATTTTTATACCCTCAGCGATGAGGAACAGCCCGATTTATCCTTTTTGGAAGAACGTACTTGGGCTTTTGTGGAACTCACTGAGGAGGAATTAGCCTCTTTCAATACGCCTGAAAGCCGTTTGGATATTTACCGAAGCGTATTTACTCGATACGATGATTTCTATATAAAAGCCTATGGAAAATACTCCTCCGATGAGTATTGGACGGACGACATCCGTTTTGATGAACTTTTTTAAAACTTTGAAAAATGATAATAACAGACCTCAATGGTACACCTATAGAGGTAACCGACCTTGATAAAGCCTTAGCGCAAGCCGATAGCTTTAGAGGCTATAAGCATACTGACAACACCCACAAGGCGTTAGATAAGAGGCTAAAAGCCTATTGGCAGGACTTATATATTAAACTAAAGCAACTCAAAGAAGCCCAAAACTCAACCCTTAATAAAACCTAACAGCCTATGGAAAGCGTTTACTTAGTCTATAAGACTGATAGCTGGCACTATATGAGTAGCCGTGTCCTTATGCAAGTATGCACAAGCAAGTACAAAGCTATCGAAGTGATAAAAGCCTATTGCAAGCGGTACAAGCTACCCTTTACCCAAGACGACCTAACCAACTTGCAATGGTACGACCAAACCCAATGTAGCAAAAGAAGCATTGAGTTTGAAATAGAACCCCAAGAAGTAGTTTAACCTAAAAGAGTATCTCAATGAAAACACTCAAACAACCCCTAACAACCGACACCCAAGCCCTGTCCTATATAGGGATAATCATCCGAACCTTTGAGCCACTGCACTTTATGAACCTTAGTGACCAAGACCGAGAGGCAACCCTCAAAGCCCGACAAGCCTTAGAAGCTATCGTAAAGGCAAACGGCTACACAGTGAGTTATCGCACTGAAAACACTATCAAAAAAGCCCCTTAAAAGATAAGGATATAAAAACAGAAGTATCAATTTAAAAACGAAGTATCCAATGGAAACCCATTTTTTCAATCAAATTGTTCAGTTAGCCATACAAGGAAAACTGCACTTAGTCATAACCCAAGAAGCAAATAGCCAGCTTGTTGTATCGGTATTGCTTGAGAATGAACAATGTTCAGACCCTGCCAAGCACCTTTTGCCTCCCTTAGTACTTAGAGGCACTGCCGAAGAATTAGATGCAGGCTTTTTTCAAAGCATCACCCAACCCTTAGAAGAAACCTCGTCTCTGCTTGTGAATATGGAGCAGTACATCGAGGCGCAAAAGCAAGCCCAAAGGCAATCAGCTATGGAGAAAGAAAAAGCCGAGAAACAACAAAAGAAATACGATGAGGCTATGAAAAAAGTAGCTGATTTAGAAGCACAGGGCAAGTACCGAGAAGCGTGGTCAAAACTACCTCCTCCCGATGAGTTCCCTAACTATGCCGATAAAATCCGCAAAAAAAGGTCAGAACTATCCACACACTTTGCCCCTACCTTGTTTGAAGAATAAGTATTAACCCCTAAAAAAAGTATTGTTATGCTCATAGCTACCCAACTGAAAAGAATGTTTGTCTTTGAAGAAAACCGACAAACTATCCACCTTGCCGACCCTAATCCATCGTGGTCAGTAGAGCAAGTCAAGAATTTTTACAGCACCCATTACCCCCTGCTCACCAATGCCAAAGCAGGCACACCTTACGTAGAGGGAGACAGCGTTGTCTATCCCCTACAAATCACAATGGGTACAAAAGGCTAAATCTCTATTAATTCTAAAGCTATGAGCCTTGTAAAACAGCTTAAAACAAGGCTTATAGCTAAAATTACAAACATTATCAAAAACTAAAACAAGCTAAAAATGTATGCAACAGCAATCCCAACAAAACCTCGCACCCATACAAAGCGAAGCACAGAGAGAACTCTACCGCAGGTTAAGAGAGTTTTCCAAAGCAGTCCAACGCCCAAAAGACCGCTCACAGATACGTCAAGAACAGCAACAAGTAGCCCCGAAAACTCTTTTGCCAATGGTTTTCTAAAAACGACCTTTCCTCCTAAAGTGTATCATTCAAGCAAACACATCATTTTTAGTGGAGAGGAGCAAGCACAGCTAAAAACTACTCTCAAGCGTTCCCTTGCTCAAATGGCAGACCATTACGGCTTTACTCCCTTTCCCATAGAGCAGTACGACCTTTCTTGTGGGATTGCCTTAGCCCTTTCTTACAGCCAAGAGCAAATCAAAAAGAGAGATACCAAAGGCACTTTCTGTGAACTAAAAGTATTGAAAGCTCCCAATGGCAATGCTTTTTTCTCTTGCGAAGAACGTTTTTATTTGCCCAACGAAGTGTTTTTTGTCCCTCTGCAACCGCTTTATAGACTTCTGAAAGTACATAAAAACAAACCACTTTATGAACTATTTTTATCGGTATATGCCTACCTAAACCAACGTGCTTTTATAGCAAACTATGTACAAGAAGATTGTTTTGTGGCTTATGCCTATGAAATGTTGCAGGATTGTATTAGCCAAGACTATGAAGAAATAGCGGAAAGAGACCACCTCCTGCACCTTTTAAAGCAGGCACAACAAATAGGTGCTATTCTTTTCAAAAAGATACGTAACCCTTGCCATTTAGACTTTTTTCAAAGGCGTATAGACCGATTTATTCCTAAGAATGATTTAGAAGCCGAATGCCTTGCCCTCTCTCAAGCCTTTTATACCTTGTGGCAGGATTTTCCTAACCACTCTATCTATAGCCATTTGCACAGAGCAGAGGACTATTATGAGCAAGGTGAAGAAGAACTTTTTGAGGTAGAGAAATACCTATCTTTTGTCTATGAAGACCAAAGCGACCTATTCCATACCTATCTTTTAGATTGGCTCAATGGAGAATACTCCCAATGTAGTGAGATAGAACTCCCTACCATTTACAAACATTTCAACAGCACAACACCCCTTGCTAACTTTGATTTTGAACAGCGTTTCTTTCCTCTCTTAACTGAACTTATAACCCTTTTAAACCGCATTTAAAATGAAATACACAGACCTCACCTCAGAAGTAGGGGAAGTATATCGCCCTACATCGGCACTTGTTTTTTACGAAGACAGTAACCGCTACAACCCACAGAGTTATGTAGAGTACTTACACCTTGATAGCAATGGTAACCCTACAAGCGCACAACCGCTTACCCTCGACCAAGCGCAAGCACTTGCCAAAACGCTCACCTGCCAAAAAGAGCAAGCACAAGCCTTTCTAATCTCTAAAGGTATTATTCCTCGCAGGGTGCTCCATCTATCCCATAAAGGCGAGGGGCAGGCTGTTTGGTACTCTAAAACACAAAAAAAGCAGTTATTTTTTGCCTCCTCCCTCGCTATAGAAAGCAAAGAAGTAAATCTACCTCCTCTGTTGTGGAAAGCTACCCCCAAGAGCCTTTGGATATATGCCTTAGCCAAAAACCAAAAGCCACACCTTAATACACCTCTGTGCTATGCGCCTTTTTTTAACGTTTATGAAAATGGCAATGTGTGTATGGGGTCAGTACAGGTAAATGAGCGTAAAGCCTCTTGCTTAGAAGACTTTATCAGCCAATGGGAAGATTATTTTTTCAATAGCTATTTTTCTCATCAATTAGGCTCATATCCTATAACCAAAATACCCTTAATAACCTTTTGGCAGGAACTCACTCAGAGTAATAAGCCTTTTCCTTACGAACTGCTTAATCCCAATCACCTCACCTTACAACAAATCCTATAACGATGAAACAGACCCTAAACACCTCAAACACCCTCAACCCTTTCAATACCTCTGTCCAAACACACAAAGAGCGGGTACATTTTACTGATACTGCTTTGCTCAACGCTACCAATCCTATTAAAGTACATCTGATAGGAGCAGGAGGTACAGGCTCGCAAGTAGCCACTGCTTTAGCACGTATCAACCACGCTTTGGTTGCTTTAGGACACGCAGGGTTATCGGTAACCCTTTGGGATAACGACCTTGTAAGCCCTGCCAATCTCGGCAGACAGCTTTTTTCGGCTTGTGAGTTAGGAATGTACAAATCCACTGCCCTAATAAGCCGTATCAATCGCTTTTTTGGTACAGATTGGAGAGCGCAAACACAGCTATTCAGCACTGAGACCTTTTCCTTTGAAGAAGAAACAATGAGAGGAAGTATTTACCTTTCGTGTGTAGATAGCGCAAAGGCACGCTTTGACATTGGGGAAGTACTCACTCATTTAGAACGAGCTCACCACTACCACAACAACCCTAAGTATTGGTTAGATTTTGGCAACAGCACCCATTCAGGGCAAGTGATTTTAAGTACTTTACAAGCCATTGAGCAACCTCATAGCGATACTTTTATTCCCATAGACACCCTGCCTACTATTACCCAAGCCTTTGGAGAACTATTAACACAATCCGAGCAGAATGACAATACCCCAAGTTGCTCCCTTGCCGAAGCCTTAACCAAGCAAGATTTGTTCATTAACGCCACCCTTTCACAGATGGGAAGCACCCTACTTTGGAACTTGTTCAGAGAAGGACTCACTCCTTACAGAGGCTTTTTCCTCAACCTCAAAGACTTTCGTACACAACCCTTAGCTGTATAAACAACAACACTGACAAGCATTTTTTATGACTGCTTGTCAGTGTTATTAATTGCCTGTCGTGGCTCACGACCTTCTTTTCTTTGAGAAAGAAAAGAAGCAAAAGAAAGACCTTACAGATAGATTTTTTGTTAGTTTGGGATAGAGAGAAATCTTATAAGATAGCTATTAAAGATAAAAAGAGAAGCTACTTAACATGAGTTCGATATAACGAAAGTTCCCATAAAGCCAGCGAGTGCCCACAGCTGGGTATATGAGAAATGAATTTCACTGATTTTATATGTTTACGGAATTATGCTGTTGCGATTTTCACGGATTAGATAAATAGCGGCAGACAACGGATTGTATGAAGCCATGCTATACCGTTGAACAAGGCATGTAGTGTTGTGGAGCAGATGATCGAGTGAGAGATGGACACCCTCTGTCCCTTGGAATCCTGTATTACTCAACAAGTAATATTATCTAAGAAAATAGTAAGCGAAGCCAAGGGGCACACTTACTCTGCTCTAAAAAAATCCTGATGGTATTGTTCAAAGAGGGTTGTCGCTCCTCAGGAAGAACCTATATTGACCCCGAAGTTCTTACCCTGTTCCCAGCCTGCCTCCTGCAAATATTGGTTTACATGTGTTTTTATGATTTTCCAAATTTTCTAAACGCCTGGATGGTTTGATAATAACCATATCCAATGAAGATACGACCAATAAAAAGGATAATATTGTTGAAATCATTATCTTGTACTAGTTGGATAAGTCCATTAGCGCTTTTTACACCATTATCAAAAGGTTTCATATCTACAATATTTATAACGTTTAAGAAAAAAGCAACAGATTCTTCCCATGCTTTCAGGTTATAAGGTTCAAATGACCAAAAATTGTAACTTTTTTTTAAAAGAATATATGAAGTTATAACTCCCATTATTACTATAAAAGAGACTCCCCTAATCCAATCTGTTCCAAATTTGTTTGAAATCCTATTCAAAAGAAGTAGAATTATGTCTTTTATATAGAACAAGAGTATAAAGGAAATAGGAAGAGCAAAAAAAAGTATATATATGATAAAAAATTTACTTTCGTTATTTAGAATCATTTTAAGATTAAAATACCCGAAAAATATGAAAAAAACTGAAAAGAAAATATATTTTATTTTTATATTCTGCCTTATAATATACAAAATTTTATCTAATCTATTATAACCCAATAAACTAAATTGTTCTCTTTGATAGACACTCATTTCATTTTTATACATATTTAGACCTTCTATTTTGTTATTTTCCATATAAAAATTGCTTTTAATGATTCTAAAAGTTTCACGGATTTTTGAATATGTAGTAGGGGTTATATTCTTTTTATCACGAGGATATTTACCAAAATCATCTATATATTTTTGATAGGTTTGAATATTCTCAATTCCTTCTATCTTTATATTCCAGAAATTTATAGTACATCTAAAATTAGCTCTCGATATATCTATACATCTCCAAAATATAGAACTTTCAAAGTTAAGATAGCTATCAGATTTCACTTTATTATATAAGAACTGTACTTCCTTTTCAAATGTCACCCCTGAGAAGATACAAGTTCCAAAAAAATCAGTTCTTAAGAATTGTTGCTCATTATGGAATATTGCCAAGTAAAAATCAACTAATTTCTCAAAAGTTGTATTTTCAAAATTAATACTAGAGTAAAAATCACAATGATGAAACCGAATATTTTCATAGAACTTAGCATTACTAAACGAAATAGTAATATCTTCATCCTTTACCCCAAATTCTCCCTCTGAAAAATTTAACTCTATATAATTATTACCACTAAAATATGTTTCATTTTGAAATTTAGCTCCTTTAAAAGTAAACTCCTTTTCTTTACCATTTGTAGTATCTTCAGATATTTTTTTTGATGTTATATTAAAAAAATAGGTTTTCCCTGTAAAAATAGCATTTTGAAAGGAGATATCATCATAAAATAGAACATTATGAAAATTTGCTTGTTTGGAGAAAATTGCTCTTTCAAATTTAGTACTTTTTATTTCTGTAGGATTTTCTAACTTTTCAAAAGAGACAGTTCTTTTAAATTGAGCTTCATTGAAGGTAACATTATAAAGCTTAGCCCCCTTAAAATCAACGATAAAAGAGTTTTCTTTAAAGACAGCTTTTGAAAAATCTCCACTATAGAACTCGGTCAAACAAAAATCAATCTCATCTCCTCCAAAAGTTACTTCTCTAAAAGAAATAGACTTAAAATCACTTCCTCTAAAAATAGATCTTTTAAAAGAAATATCAGAGAGAAAAGATGATTTATCAAATTCTGTTTGCTCTTCAAAAATACAATTATCAAACTCCATTTGCTCTTCAAAAATACAATTTTGAGCATCAATAGAATTTGTGAAAACTCTATGATGTAATCTTATTCCTTCCTTAACAAATAACACCCCTTTATAGCCTCCCTTCCAATGATTTCTCACATAATGAATCAAATCAAAGAGAATCTCTGAAGGAAATCTAGAAATACATATCTTTGGCTCCTTTTTATCTTTAGGAGTAACCTTATCTATGAAGGTGTTAAAGTGTCTATTTTTATTTTTCATTTTCTATCAACATTTCATAACTAGCTACAAAATTACGATTTTTCACCAAATCCTCCAAATAAAGAGCTACAAGATCCCTTATGATAGGCTCAAGAGAAACGCTCACGCCAGCGAAGGGCAAAATCTGTGGAAGCTTTCGTTATATCGAACTCACATTATTTCTTATAGTTAGCCTCCAAAATTTTTAGAATATCACTTTGTTTAAAGAGAATTTTACCACCAATTTGGATATAAGGAAAAAGCCCGTCATCACGGTATTGCTGTAGGGTTCTTTTGGTGATATGCAGCAGCTCACAGACCTCCTTTCCTGATAGAAATACTTCGCCGTCAAATACAGGACGGAAGTTTTTAAGGATAAAGTCCATTTGCTGTTTAAGGTTTTCAAGCTGACTTAGGTAAGAGCTTAGTTCCTGGTGTGTCTCTGTGAGTAAGTTCATCGGGTTTGATGGTTAGAGGTTAAAAGTTGTTCTACATCACTACGCTTAAAATAGTTCTTGCGGTGGATACTCGAGAAAGGCAAGAGCTTTTGGTCTTTGTAATACTGCAAGGCACGCTTGCTAATGCCCAAAAGCAGACAAACCTCCTGAGAGTCCAACCACTTTTCTTTTTGCCAAATCCCCTTATAAGTATCCATTACCACTTGCAGAGAATTGTTGAGTTGCTGTACATCTTTTTGTATCTGTTCAAAAACAGATTTTTCTATAACTACTACTTCCATTTGCATTATTTTGCGCAAAGGTAAAACGAAACAAGCCCACTTTTAGAAGTAGGCTTGTTTTGGAAGAGAAAGGAGGATTTTGGCTTTATATCTTTACTCTTTCTTTACATTAAACTCAAAATCAAGTTTTTGTTCATTGCCGAAGGAGTCGCTTATCCAAACGGAGAGAGACTGATTAGCCTCTGAGGCAGAAGTGTAGTAAAGCCTAAACGCTCCTTTGGAGGCAAGTGGATAAACATCATTAACAAGTAAGACTTCTCCTTGTGGAGAGGTACGCAAACTGCCTTTTCCCTCATACTGAAAGTAACGAATAAAATAGCGGTTCTCATCGTACTGGTAGGGAGAGTGCAACTCACAACGTATTTCTACCGTATCAGTTTTACCTATACTTTTAGGCACAGGCAATACCTTTACCTCAAAAGGAAAATTTTGTTGTACGTCCAACTCTTTTTTACAAGAGGTGAATAGGCTCACACATAGCATTGCGATGAGTCCTATTACAATTTTCTGATTTATTTTCTTCATCGTATTGTCTTTTTAAAGGTTAAAACATATAACGCAGTCCTACAGTAGCACAGGGGCGCAGTAGCTCAAAGGAACTTCCCCACAGAGCTGCTACCTTGCCAGAGCAAAGCACTAAAAAGTGATCACTTAGGTAAGTCTCTACCTGCAAGCCAATTTGTGCGCCATAGAGAAAATTATTTTCGTTCTTTAATAGTGCCCCATCAGGAAGGAGGCTTTTGCTGTGATTGACTACCTCATAGCCCAAAAGAGCTTCTGCTCCTAAGTTCAAAGCCACCGTTTTACTGCTGTCACTGACTAAGGCAAAGCTATAACCTCCTGCACCTATATACCTCTCAACGGGTATATTCAGACTCTTGTAAGGGTACAATCGCCTTTGATATTCAAGGGCAAAATGCTTGTAGTTACCCCTCTTAGCATTGATACTATAGCCCAACTGTACCCCAAAATCATCAGAAAAAGAGGAAGTAAAAGCCTCTGCAGGTGCAACCCAAGAGAGCGAGATACCTTTTTGCTTGGGTAACAATCGCTGTGCCTGGGCAATAGAGCCTCCTAAAAAGCACAGACAAATACAAGTGATAATTCTTAGCATTGGCATTAGAATTTAAGGTTAAACTGTTCAATAGGGCGAGCGGCTATAATCTCCTCGTTGGTGATGAGGAACGATTGGTAACGAGAGCCGTTCTTTTCAAAGATTTCTACCCGCAAAACCTTGTCATCAGAGAGAGTGAGTTGGTCTAACATATACACCCAGCGGGCTTCTTTATGCGCCTTTAGTAGCGATATAGGTTGGTATACGCGCAAGGGCTCAACAGGCACCTCCTGTACAATACTCTTTTTGGTGGTCTTCTTATCAATGATTTTAAAAGTGATAAAATCTACTTCAAAAGGCAGGTTAGAGCGATTGGACAATTGCACATCTACATAGAGTTTGCTATTGTGTACATAGATGCCTTTTAGTAGCCATTGTATACCTGCATTCTCTGAACCTATATGCTTGATATAATTCTTCTTCTGATGGTAGATAGACGACATAATAATCTGTGCCACCGCAGGTGATTCCCAGCCTGTATCAGAGAAGAGAATATCCGATTTCACATTATTGCCTTGGGGCATTCCTCTACCAAAATCAATGGTAAGAGGTTGTGGCGTGGTGTGATAACTTACCTCAAAGCTATAAAAGCCTCCGTCTTGAGTGATGACCGATAGGTTGGTGCTATCGGTAAAGTCTGTTTTAGCTGCCTTTACCCTTAGTACATTCTCGGCATCTTTCACCTTGTCGGCTACTAAGTTTTCACTGCCTAAATCCACATAGCGGATAGAAGCAGGAAAGATAAGATGGGTTGTTTGGTCATAAGCCACCTGTAAAGGATAAGGCACTACCTTTCCTGATTGTGCTAAAAGTTCCTTTTTCTCAGTACTGAGAGCTGTGTTTTCCTTTGCCTCATTCTGGGCTTGCACGGTAACGGTAAGCATTGTTACCGATAATAATAAGTGTAATTTACGCATAAATAAAATGATATTAAGTGTGTTTAATAGGTTGAAAAATAAATAATTGTGTTGTTTTGTGCTTTGTTGTGTGTTTATGGGTTTGTCTGAAAGGCTATTTCTTAGAGATGAGTAGGAGCTGATAACCTGCTTTAACCCTTATGGAAGGCTGTGCAATCTTTTTAGAAAGATAGGACGTACCTCCTTGCACGACCCCTTTGCTCAGCTCCGAGACAATTTGGTCTTTGGCGGAAGAGCTGAAGGTAAAGCTACTCCCTGAACTTTTGCTCATTCCTGCTGCTATTTCTCTAAAGGCATTGGCATCGGAAGAAGCGGGCAGGTATAACCCTTGTTGCCCATCGATATCGTAGGCAGCTATAGAGACAGGAATCACTTTGCCCTTGTATTCTAAGGATTTTACGGTGAGTAACAATCTATCACCACTCACTTTAGCAGAGGCTGTAAGCAGTTCTCCTTTAGGAATGAGTATGCCTGCTACTCGTATAGGCTCTAAAAGTCTTAGCTGCACCCTTGAGTTTTCTCCTAATAGCTGTTCGATATGTGTACAAGCGCGAATGCTATTCTTTAGGATACTACCTTGTGGCTTAAAGCTCTCGCCATTGAAAAAAGAGGTCTGTTGCTCCTTTACCCATTCTTGCAGAGCCTCCTTCTCGGACTGCTTGCGGGGCAAACGACTGACTACCTTTTCCTCTGGGGTATAGACAGGAGCGATGTTTTTACTCTGTTCTGCATTATCAGCTTCGCTACTATTGTTCCCCTCGCCCTCTTGTGAGCCTGCGCCCCCCATCATTGAAGGGTTTTGTTGTCCTTTAGGCAAATATCTTGAAGCCATTTCATAAGACTTTTCCATCAATGCCATTTGGGCATCTATAGAGGTAGGATCTTGCTTGTTGGAGAGTTGAGACTTGAGTGAGGCTATCTCTTCTTTGAGTCGTTGTTGCTCCTCGTAAGCACTATTGTCTTGGTAGAAACTGCCTAAAGTCTGGTGAATATCGCGATAAGACTGAGCAGAACGCTCAAAGGCATTAGGGGTAGCCTTGCGATAACGCGGAGTGGGTTCTTCTTCCTCCTCGATAGCTTCGGGATATTCCTCGCCTTCGTCTTCCTGCCAATAATCAGACAGTGCATTGAGAGAGGCTTTTTTATCAGCTTCTTTTTCTTCTAAGAGGGCTTCTTCATAGGCTTTTTCCTTATCAGAAGGCAAGAGGGTTTCGGTAGCTTGTGGTATTGCCTCATTGATACCTACTTGTGTTTGCTCTTGCTCACTTCCGCCACCAAAAAGCAGATACATACAAGCGAGGAAGATTATCCCCATTAGGGCATAGATGATGATTTTCTTGAGTTGTTGTTTTTTAGCAAGGGCTTTTTCCTCATTGCGCTCTTGTAGGGCTTTTTCCTCTTCTTCACTGACCAAGAAACTCGGTGTAGAAGAAGGAGCGTTAGCCTTATCTGAGGCAGGGGTATTACCGTTTTGCTCTGGAAGGGGTGTGTTCTTTTCCATTATTAAGTTGTTTAAAAATTAACGAATCCTTTTTGGGGGTATTCCCCTCAGTAGGTACAATAGCCTTGTTGTCAATATGCTGTATGGCAGGGGCTTCGCCTTGGTGGTACTCTTGGTAAGCGTGCCATAGTATAAAAAGAGTAAGTAGCGAGTAGACTGCAAAAGCTAAGAGTACCAAGCGTTTTCTTTGTGAGGAGGAAAGTCCCTGACAATAGCTTTGAGTTTGCTTTTTTAGAGAATGTATCTCTCTCTGGATTTTGGCTATCATCTCTCTACGGTTCTAAGGTCTTTGTTTTCTATTACATTGAACTGTTCGATGATAAATCCTTGAGGGTTATTATCAGAACGCACGGAGTTAATCAACCTGCAGGAGGTAATAAGACTCCTTTCGGTGATGTTGCTGGCGCGGGTGATGAACTGCTTGGCAAAGGTTTCCACCTGATAAGGATAGCTATTAAAGTTACAACGCACGCTATCGATGACTACCCGTTGGAGGATATTACCAGAGATGATGCGGTTGTAATAACCTTTTTCAGCCAAATCTTTATAGTAGTTAAAGGCAGATTTATCAGCCATAAAGAAGGCACGTTTGGTATTGTCTTCAATTGCTTTTTTATCGGGCGCTAAGTTGAAGAAGAGTTCGTGAAACCTGCGCACGTGTTCTTTAGCCTCGACAGGACGATTGATTTTCTCGTCTTGAGAGAGTGCCAGCATTAGTGATTTACCGTTGTCTAACACATAGATTTTCTCGCGCTGTTTCTCGGCAAAGTAATAGGCATAGCCTACAGCGAAGATACTCACGCCTGAGCAGAGCACAGCAAAGGCTATGGCGTACATACGGATTTGCTTGAATCCGTTTTCGATGTTTCTAAAGATTTTAAATTCCATTAATTTTAGTATTCAATTAGACTTGTTTTTACTTCATTAACCTACCTGTAATATTACCTGAAAGAGAGCCAGCTCCTGCACCTGCTATATTACCTGCATTGGAGGTAACTTGGTTTACATTTCTACCATAATTACCCATACCTCCTGCTTGTATGATCCAACCTGCCACAGTAGGAATGGTAAAATAGCCTATGATACCAATGACCATAAAGATAATGTAGGCTGTGTTGGTAGTATCAGGAATGAAACTTGGGTCGGAGAGTTGCTCTATGTCTCTTTGTAATATAAGAGATTGGATACGTGCTAAAATAGCACTAAACAAATCGGATACAGGAAGCCATAGATAGACACTTACATAGCGGGTAACCCATTGTAGTAAGGTAGATTGAAATCCATCCCATACCGAAATGGCAAAGGCTATAGGTCCTAAAATAGACATCACCACAAGAAAGAAAGTGCGTATGGTGTCAATCACTAAAGCGGCTGCTTGAAAGAGCATTTCGAGTAGTTCACGAAACCACGATCGGATGCTTTGCTTGAGGTCATACATCCCTCTTTCAATATACATTCCTGCCATTACAGCCATATCTTCGGGCATCCAACCTAATTCATCAATCTTTTTGTCAAACTCTTCATCTGAGACGAGGTAGGCAGTTTCAGGGTTACGCAATTGTGCTTCTCGCTCTAATCGGTCTTTTTGTTCTTGTAGTTTGTGCAAATCGAGTGTTTGTCCTTCTAAGATGCTATGGGTACCTGTTACCACAGGGCTTAACACTGTATTCATTGTTCCTAACACCAGAGTAGGGAAAAATATCACACACAGCCCTATGGCAAAGGGACGGAGCAAGGGATACACATCCACAGGTTCGGCACGAGCTAAGGCTTGCCATATACGCATTGCCACATAGAACAGTGCCCCTAAGCCTGCCAAGCCTTTGGCTATGGCAGACATCTGAGCTGTTAGGGGCATCATCTCATCGTATAAAGTACGAAGTATTTGGTGTAGATTTTCCATTTATCAGTCTTTTACCAGTATTTGAGTTCTGTTCCATAGAGTGAGAGTACCTTTTGTGCATCGTTTTGCTTCTTAGCTCGTAGGTAGCTTACCGAGATGTTCTTCTGGGTATAGTAGCGTACTAAGTTATAGTACTCTTTCACTTCCTTATGCACCTTGTCGATAATGTCCATACGCTCTTTGTCGTTCATAGAGAGTGAGGAACTATTGACAATTTGTCGCAGGTCTTTGAGTAGCTTAGAACTTTCACCCAAGAGCTTGGAGTAGCCATTGGCAATAGCCGATAACTCTTGAGAGGAGAAGTTAGGGTCTTGACTCATCTTCTTGAAGTTGGTTACATACATCTTGGAGATGTCGCCCACCAGTAGCACCGTTTCTTGTACTTTGCGGGCATCTTTTACCAAGTTATTTACCTTTTTCAGAGCATCGTAATATTCCTTGCCTTGGTTGTAGAGCTTTTCTACCTCTCGGAAGTTGTTGAGCATATTCTTAGCTGTTGAGGAGGTCTGCACTATCTGCTGGGTAGTGTTGATAATGCTCTGAGCAAAATTAGTCGGGTCAGTTACTACCCATTGTGCGCTTAGTTTGGGGCTTGCCAGCATAGCTATAGTAAAAAGCCCCGTTAATAACATTTTCTTCATTGACTTTAATTATTATGATTTACGTATGATTATTAGTTTATTACAGTCCATTAGCCATTTGTACGATGGCTTTTTCCAAATTGCCGTCTAACTTCTCGGAGAGTTCCATCACTTGGTGTTTTTCGCTCTCTTCAGTGGTGTAGGCAAAGTATTCTTCTCGGCTTACCTCTGTAGCATACACCGCAGAGTGTGTACCTCCTAAGCCTATCCACACTTCTTTGTATTTGCGACGAGAGTCGTTGGAGAGATTGATAGATAGGATTTGTGACTTCTCTTTCTCGGTAAGTCCTAACATCGCTTGGATAGCATCGAACTTGTTCATATACTTACGCTGGTCGAGCAATATCTTGCAATCGGAGTTGTTGATGATAGATTCCTTCACGATAGGTGAATGGATAATATCATCTACCTCTTGGGTTACAATCACTGCCTCTCCAAAGAACTTACGCACAGTTTTGAATAGGTACTTGATGTACTCCGCCATTCCTTCTTTGGCAATCGCTTTCCACGCTTCTTCGATGAGAATCATCTTGCGAATACCCTTCAGGCGTCTCATCTTGTTGATAAACACTTCCATAATAATGATAGTAACCACAGGAAAGAGTATCGGATGGTCTTTAATCGCATCAATTTCAAAAACGATAAAGCGTTTGGAGAGCAGGTCTAACTCCTTGTCAGAATTGAGCAAATAGTCATATTCACCTCCTTTGTAATAAGGCTCTAACACATTGAGGAAGTTAGCCAAGTCAAAGTCCTTTTCTCTTACCTGCTTCTCTTGTAGTATAGCTCGGTAGTCATTCTTGATATACTCGTAAAAGCCATTGAAAGAGGGCGTGTGCGAGGGATTGTCTTTTACCAATTGCAGGTAAAGGTTCACTGCATTGGAAAGGGCTACCTCCTCTGCTCGGGTAGGTGGCTCATTGTCTCGCTTCCAAAGGGTGAGTATCAGTGTTTTGATACTCTCTCGCTTTTCAATGTCAAACACCCCATCATCGGTGTAGAAAGGGTTAAAAGCAATAGGATTGTCTTCGGTATAAGTAAAGTAAATCCCATCCTTGCCTTTGGTCTTATGGTGAATAAGCTCACAGACTCCTTGATAGGAGTTCCCTGTATCTACTAAAACGATATGTGTACCTTGTTCGTAATATTGCCTTACTAAGTGGTTCGTGAAAAAGGATTTGCCACTCCCCGAAGGTCCTAAGACGAACTTATTGCGGTTGGTGATAATCCCTTTCTTCATAGGCTCATCGGAGATATCCAAATGGATAGGCTTGCCTGTGAGCCTGTCGGCCATCTTAATTCCAAAAGGACTGGAAGAACTTTGATAGTTGGTCTCCTGAGTGAAAAAGCACAAAGCGGGCTCTATAAACGTATAGAAAGTCTCTTCACTGGGAAAGTCGGCTGCATTGCCAGCTATACCTGCCCAATAGAGAGTTGCCGTATCAATGGTGTTATGGCGAGGCTTGCACTCCATTGACGCCAAAGCGCTACCCACATCGTTTTTAATGCTCCTAAGCTCTTGTGGGTTGTCCGACCACGCCATCACATTAAAGTGCGCTCTGATAGAGGAAAGTCCGTAAGAGTGTGCCTCATTGAGGTATTGCTCTATCCATTCTTTATTGATTTGGTTGCTACGGCTGTATCTTGAAAGCGAGTGCATATTGCGTGCTGATTTCTCAAACTGTCTGAGGTTCTCATCGGAATTGTCCAAGAACAGATATTGGTTGTAGATATGGTTACAACTCAGTAGCAAGCCCACAGGAGCTGCAAACGATAAACGGCAATCGCTCTTATCGGTAGAGAGTCGCTCGTAACGACTATCGGCTTGTACCTTAGAAGGCAAGTCTTCTGTATCTGATAAGGTATGCACACAGAGTCTTTGGTTACCAATGCGCATTTGCTCGGCGGAGAGGCATATATCTTGCAGACTCTCTTTCTCATTAGTGGAAAGACTGAGATACTGCTCAAAGAGTCCCTTTTTGTGGGGAGTGCCTATATAGTCCTCTGTTTTTAGCTGACGGAGCTTTATCAGGTTAGAGTCGTTTAAAATACGCTCTAACTGTGCTACCGCTTCCAAAAATTGAGTGGCGTGTTCTCGGTTAGTGAGCTCCTTAGGCAAGAAGTTTCCTTTGCAAAGGGAGGAAAAGTTGCTTTGGGCTCTCATTCGGTTTTTGGTGGTTTGGGTGATAAATAGGTAGCATCTGTGATTTAAGAACGGACGTTCGTTAAAATGCTTTTCGTACGAATGAGAGAGAAAACTCAGGTTCTCACCTTGCAGTTCAGGTTCGTATTGTTCCTTGATAAACCAGTCCTGTTTGTGGATAACGGTATACTGTGGCAATACTTTGATAGCCTTATGCCAAAGCGAGTGGAGTATCTCGTAGTCCTCACCCGAAATGGTAAAGAGCTCTGGAAGCTGCACCTCGAAGCCGACGCTGATGTCGGCTTCTTTGGTGAGCAAACAGTCTTGTTCTATGGCAAGAATAGGAAACTTACTCTCTAAGGTGTTGATTTTAGAACTATTTCTCATTGAGGGTTGTTTTAGGTTTGGGGTAACGAATAAATTGGCGTGGGGATCTTTGGTGACGTAGGTATTTGGGGTGGCGTTTGCGAGCTGCTTGTTTCATCAGGCCGTGTTCACCGTATTTTTGGTTCAGTGAAAAAGTCTGCCAAACCACAAGGCTGACCATACTAACGCCTACCCCCAAGCATACAAAAGAATTGACCCCTACCGTGTAGAGGATCATCACCAAGATGAGCACCGAGAGCAGTCCTCCTGCAAAGATGAAGAGGTATTGCGCTTTAAGTCCTTTGAACTCTACACTTCTGCCGATGCCTTTGTTGATAGAATAGCTGTTTTTTGTCTCCATAATCTATAAGAAGAACGAACGCAAGATAGTAGCCGCTACAATTAGGAAGATACAAGCCCCAAACCAACTGGCAGCCGTTTTGCTGGTATCGGGGTCGCCACTACTAAACTTGTTATACACCTTCACCCCACCGATGAGTCCCACCACAGCCCCTATGGCATAGATGAGCTTGGTAGCAGGGTCAAAATACGAGGTAACCATACGGGTAGCTTCGTTGATACCTCCTACACCATTGCCCTGAGCTAAGGCAAGGTGGCTAATACATAAAAATGCTGCTGAAAGCAGGCTTTTGCTAAGTGATTTCATAAAATGATGTTTTTTTAAATTCGGGGCAAAGGTAGGGGGATAAGAGGTAAGGAGGAAAAGGGTGGAAGTTTTTGGCTTCATATGGTTGTATATGGAAAAGTTTTTGTAATTTTGTAGACAAATTAATACGTTAAAAAACTAAAATGGGAAATAAATTATTTATATATCTCACACCAGAAGAAACGGCAAGTAAAGATAGTTGTGAATTCAGTCATATAGGTTGGGAAGGAAAAGGACCTCTTGCATTTTATCTGTTGGCGGATAATTACAAGAATGCAGCTGATATATTATTTGACAAAATGACTAAAGCTAATGGAAAATTTAGTATAGTTGATTCTCTTACCTATCCTCTATGTTTTTTGTATAGGCATTCATTAGAAATATTTCTAAAATATCTCTACTTAAAATACTCAGGATGTGATGAAGAAGGATTTAAGGCTTACTTGAATAAAGCACAACATAATCTATCGAAGTCGTGGTTAGAGGTGAAACCATTCTTATCAAAAGGGAAGAAAAAATTTGGTACAAAAGCCAATATAGGTTTAATTGAAGATTATGTCAAGGAAATGCAAGATTTTGATCAAGAATCAATGCGAATGCGCTATCCAATAAGTAAAAATTTAGAACCTCAGCATCCTACAGCTATAAGACTTGATATCTATAATTTTCATAATTGTATCGAAGAACTCTTTCATCATTTGAAACAGATAGATTATGATATAGATAAGGATAAAGAAGTAAGTTTTGAATATTCTGATGTAGAAATAAAGGAATATAGAAATAATTATGTTTCTGCAAAAAATAAAGTAGAGGAATATATTAGGTTGATAGAGCCTTTTGTAGAAAAGAAAAATGGTATTATAATGCATAGTTTAGATGATTTTATAAATAAAAAAACCTTTCAAAAAGGAGAAAAAGGATATAAAGCTAGTCTTGATTATATGAATACCTTATCTCCAAATGAGATAATTATAATAGAAACTCTATATTATACAGGAAGACATCTTAATGAAGAGTTAATACATCTATCCATAAATAAAGATGAAGGAAAAAAAGAGTTTATCAAAATGTGCCTTTACCATATGAAACTTAATGGATTAAAGTTTGATAGTGAAATTGATGAAACAAAGATAAATGCTTTTAGAAAAGCATCTTATTCTATTGTTCAGAATTTAAATAAAGCAATAGAAATATTAGGTTAATGATCTGAACTACTTGATATAGATTATTTTATAAGGGTAATATATTAATAATCAACTTTATATATCTATCCTAATGGATTTTATCTACTAATTACTACACAAACTCCCTAATATCAAACTCCGTTTTACTCTCTACAGTTTTAGGCAACGCCTTCTCCAAGAGCGTACTTACTTTAAGAGTCGCTTGAGGCAAGGCTTTTTCTATGGCTTCTAATAAGCTGGTGCCCTCTACTTTTTGCAGTAGCTCTATGTTCTCAGTGGTAACTTCTTCTTTGTCCTCAGAGAGGAAAGTAGCTACCTTTTCTAAGTCCTCAAATGAAAGTCCTGTGGCAAAATTATTGTCCTCTTCCTCTATTCGATAGCTGCGCAAATCCTCTTCTTCATCTTCAAGGTCTACGGTGGGTTCCTCTTCCCATTCTGTCAGAATATCCTGTTGCTCTTTTTCTGTTAAGAGGATAGCTGTAGTAGCTACCTTTGCAGGAGGCACAAACCTGCTTTCCCCCATTACCGATGTTGAAGGAGCTGTTTTGGGTATAGAGGTAGCTTTAGGTTTGGGAGCTCTCTTTTTAGAATGTGTTATAGGCATTTTGTCCGATAGCAACAACAAAATCACCACGATAAGTAGTAAAATGATAATCTTTTCCATTGTTAAAATATAGGTTTGTATTTCTGTTCAAAACTCTGCGTGATTTCCTCTTGGTACTGCTCAAAATGCGCTTTAAGTACATTGTCCAAATAGTTGTACAGACTGATCTTGTCTTCTCCTATCACTTGTACAATGCGGGCTATTCGCTGGTGAAACTCTGGGCGTATATACACCGATTTTCCTTCCCTTGCTGAAGTCTCTCCCTGCTCAAAAAAATAACTTTCATACTCATAGAGTTCTGCCTTTTTCTTTTTGGCAGGAGCTGTTTTCTGAGGTGCTTTTTCTGCCTCTATCGGAGCTGTAGCAATGGCAGGGGCAGGCGTGGGTTGCTTGCCTGCCATTAGCTCCATTAGTTCGTTTTCGTCTATAGGTTTTGCTGTTTTCATATCTTTAGGTTTTACTGAATAATCTGTACCAACTCATCGATAAAGTCGTCCAAATGACAACCACTCATCAACTTCTCATCAGCAGGCATTAAGGTAGAACGGAATACCAACCGTTGGTTTTCTGTGCCATCTTTTCGGAAACGCTTGCTATCAGAGATGTAGGCTTGCATCAAGTTCAAACCTAAATCAGCGATCACCTGCTCATAAATCTTATACAAAGGCGATTTTTCTCTCCCATCTACCTGATTCCAAAACAAATGCACGCTTTTAATAGTACTTTCGGTATTCTTAGCAATGATATTGGAAAGTACCTCAGTAAAACTCAAAGTACTTTCAATCACCACTCTATCGGCAGTGATAGGTGAGAAAATGTGATGCATTTGTGCCAACAGGGTCAATATTCCTGCGGTGTTTACTGTCCCTGGCATATCAAAAAGAATAACCTCTATAGGGAAAGGTGTCTCTGCAATGAGCTGTTGTGCCTTTTCAAGGGCTTCATTAGGCTTACATTGTATTATGGGATATGCCTTTTTGTTCAGCTCACTAAACTGTCTATGAGCAGCTTTCTTAAAATGCTCATTGTTCATCACTGTTTTGAGGTCTTGTTCTCGCATTCGGTGTAGGCTGTATTGTGGATAATCACAATCCATCACTGCTACATTGTAGCCCATTCGGTAATGTAGCAAGCTGGCTACTAAGGTAGTAAAAGTGCTTTTTCCTACCCCTCCTTTCTGGGTGGAAAAGCTAATGAATTTTGTCGTTGATGTCATATATATGTGTTTAAATATGTTTGTAATTCAGTGAGTATATAAGTGCATAGCTATTCAAATATAACTATCTGTATTTAAGTAATTATCTCTGTAACTATGCCGTTATATAAGTAATTAGCTAATTATCTAATTGACTAATTACTTGCGTATGTACATACTTCTGTAGCTTTATAGCTTTGTAGCTACATAGCTACCTAATTGCATTTTTACTTTCGTACATACTTGCTTTGGTATGCGGGTGCAAAGGAACATACAAATATACATATAGCCCTATGTAGGGTTGTAAATGGCTTTGTAAGGAAGTGATTGGCTTTATGTTACATACAAATCCTTTGCTAAGAAATCACTTGTTTTGCACCCTGAAATCACTTTACCCGCTTGTAGTGTTAATTCCTCTCTTTATGGCTAATTAAAATTCGACCGTTAGGGAGAATTTTCTGTTCACCGGAACAGAGCAAGTTGTGTTTTGAGGCACGCATTAGGCGTGTAGGCACCTCAAAACCACTTGCCCTTGGGGAGCTTAAAACACACTCCGAAGTCGTGGTTTTTTTACTAACACTGAATTTATATGACCTTACAGAAAACAACTCACAAACGCCCCATAGGTAGGAACAAAAAGATAAATCCTACTTCTTTTAGATATGTTTTTCGATTGAATGAAGAAGAAAACAATCAGTTTCTCTCGCTTTTTGAGCAATCAGGAATGAAAGTCAAAGCGCATTTTATCACCTCTTTGCTTTTTAACCGAGAGATAAAAGTGGTGAAAATTGATAAATCTGCTTTAGATTATTACACCAAACTCACTGAACTCTATGCGCAATTTCGTTCGGTAGGGGTCAATTACAATCAGATTGTAAAGATACTCTACCGTAATTTTTCGGAGAAGAAAGCGGCTGCTTACCTCTATAAATTGGAGAAAGAAACTACCCAAATGATTGCTATCTGCAAACAAATATTAGAGCTTTCGCAGCAAATGGAGCAAAAACTAAGGTAGCTTTTAAGAAGAAAACAGCGAGTTATGATAGCAAAAATACATCGAGGAGGACAGCTGTTAGGGGTACTTTTGTACAATCACAACAAGGTGGATAAAGGACAAGGTGAGGTGTTATACGCTCAAAAAGTGATACAACCTCTGCAAGGAAGTGTAGGCATTTCGGAAGTATCTCGCTCCTTTGCGCCTTATCTCTATGCCAACATAAGGACAGAAAAACCTATCCTGCATATCTCCCTCAACCCCGATCCTAATGATAAGGTGAGCGATGAGACCTTTGTAAAGTTGGCTACTGATTATATGCAACAGATGGGCTTTGGCAACCAACCCTTTGTGGTTTATAAGCATTCGGATATTGAGCGCAAACATATTCACATCGTATCGCTGGGGATAGATGAGTATGGCAAGAAAATTCCTGATACTTTTGAAAAAATACGCTCAATGAAAGTATGCCGAGAGTTGGAAACGAAATACCAACTTATCCCTGCTATCACCAATGATTCACAGCTAACAGATGATGAGCTCTTGCCTTTGTCTAAATTAGTCCCCTTAGATTACCGACAAAACGACCTTAAAAAGCAACTGATTCATACTGTAAAACAATTGCTAAAACACTATCATTTTACCTCGTTAGGAACGTTCAACGCCTTGCTCAATCAGTTTAACATAGCGGTAGAAAAGGTAGAAGGCGAACTACAAGGTATTCCTAAAAAGGGCTTGGTATATGTGGTATTGGATGAAAATGGCAATAAGGCAAGCCATCCTTTTAAAGCCTCCAAGCTCGGCAAAACACTCAGCTTACCTTATATCGAAAAACACTTGCAAAAGGAACACGATTACTTAAGAGGACAAGACACTACTTCCTTAAAGGCACATATCACTTTTGCTAAAGAAAAGGCTCATAGCAAAAACGAATTTGTTCAGGAACTAAAAGCAAAAGGTATTGAGGTTGTCTTTCGTGAAAACAAAGAAGGGAGAACCTACGGGGTAACCTTTATTGATCACAACAGTCGATGTGTGTATAATGGATCTCAGCTGGGGAAGGAGTTTTCTGCCAATGTTTTTCATCAGTGGCTAAAATCGTTAGAAGAGCCTGCTACGGCTTTAACCTCTCAGGTAAATATGCCGTCTGTAGCTCCTTATGCAAGTAAAAATAACAACAATACTAGCACTGTTGAAGAGGATACTTTTATTGACACTTCTTGGACACATTACCAAGAGGATTTTGGCAAGGACTCAGCATTAAATGCTTTCTTTACTCTTTTCTCTTTGGATGATCAAGGGGTAGATTACGAAGAAGAGGATTTTACCAGAAGAATGAAACGTGCTACTGCCAAACGGCGAAAAATGAAAAACAAATCTTAAGTGTAGCCAGCTCATTGGCTCAGCTAATTATAAAATATTGACAAACACTAAAAACAGAAATAAATATGCAAAATGATGATGATTTAAGAGCATTAGCCAAGATTATGGCTTTTATGCGTGCAGTAAGTATTCTCATAGTACTGATGCACCTCTATTGGTATTGTTATGGCTTTTTCCAAGGCGAAAAATGGATATTAGCCGTAGTGGATAGAATCCTGACCAACTTCCAACGAACAGCAGGGCTATTCTCTCACCCGCTATACACCAAATGCTTTGCTCTCCTGCTCTTAGCCCTGAGCTGTTTGGGAACAATAGGTGTAAAAAACAACAAAATTACTTGGCGAAAGATTTACATCGCTCTGGGGGTAGGAGCTGCTCTTTACTTTGGTAACTTTTGGATTTTATACCTGCGCCTTCCTGCTTCAGTGGTTGCCTTTTTCTATATCCTTACTCTATCTTTGGGCTACATAGCTCTTCTTATGGCAGGTTCTTGGATGAGTCGCTTGTTAAAAAACAACCTTTTAGACGATGTTTTCAACAATGAAAACGAGTCGTTTATGCAGGAAACACGCCTGATGACAAACGAGTATTCTGTGAATCTACCTACTTTGTTCTACTACCGCAAGAAGTGGAACAAAGGTTGGATCAATGTGGTAAATCCCTTTCGGGCAACCATAGTGCTGGGGACTCCTGGTTCTGGTAAGTCTTATGCCATTGTGAACAACTACATCAAACAACAGATTGAAAAGGGTTTTGCAATGTACATCTACGACTTCAAGTTTGATGATCTCTCTACCATTGCCTATAATCACCTACTAAAAAACTTAGACAAGTACAAGGTAAAGCCTAAGTTCTATGTGATAAACTTTGATGATCCTCGCCGTAGTCATCGTTGTAACCCTATCAACCCCAACTTTATGAGCGATATTTCCGATGCCTACGAGTCTGCTTATACCATTATGCTCAACCTTAACCGCTCGTGGATACAAAAGCAAGGGGATTTCTTTGTAGAGTCGCCTATCATTCTCTTGGCTGCTATTATTTGGTTTTTGAAGATTTACAAAGAGGGTAAGTACTGTACCTTTCCACACGCCATCGAGCTATTGAACAAGCCTTATGCTGATGTCTTTACCATTCTCACCTCGTATCCTGAACTTGAGAATTACCTATCGCCTTTTATGGATGCTTGGCAAGGAGGTGCACAAGACCAGCTACAAGGGCAGATAGCCTCAGCTAAAATACCACTCTCCCGAATGATTTCGCCTCAACTCTATTGGGTGATGACAGGTGATGATTTTTCGTTGGATATCAATAACCCTAATGAACCTAAAATACTTTGTGTGGGCAACAATCCTGATAGGCAGAACATTTACTCGGCAGCTCTGGGACTCTACAACTCTCGTATTGTAAAGCTCATCAACAAAAAAGGACAGCTCAAATCCTCAGTGATTATTGATGAGCTACCCACGATTTATTTTAGAGGATTGGATAACCTGATAGCCACTGCCCGAAGTAATAAGGTAGCAGTGTGTTTGGGCTTTCAAGATTATTCACAGCTCACTCGTGATTATGGAGATAAGGAAAGCAAGGTAATACAAAATACTGTGGGGAATATTTTTAGCGGACAAGTAGTAGGGGAAACTGCTAAAACCCTTTCTGAACGTTTTGGAAAGGTATTGCAGAAAAGGCAATCTACTACTATCAACCGCAATGATACCTCTACCTCCATATCTACACAATTGGATAGTTTGATTCCTGCCAGCAAAATATCCAATCTTACTCAAGGGATGTTTGTAGGAGCTGTTTCTGATAATTTTGACGAGCGTATCGATCAGAAGATATTCCACGCTCAGATAATAGTGGATAATGAGAAAGTAGCTGCTGAGACCAAAGCCTACCAGAAAATACCTCAAATCCTCTCCTTTGAAGACGAAAACGGAGAAGACCAAATGCAACAACAAATCCAAGCTAATTACAAGCAGGTAAAAACTGACATCATCCAGCTCATCACCGATGAGCTCACCCGCATTGAAAACGACCCTGAATTAGCACATTTGATAAGGAAAGAAGAGGGAGTATAGGGAGAAAGATTCTTAAAAAATAGTTTAGGATAGTATTTGTTTTCCTATTTCAGTAAAAATTCTCCAGTAACAATGTAATGTTTAATTTTATGTCCTTCTATAGTTCTAAATTTCTCTTCCACTTCAAGTGTAGGTTTACAGACCATTCTTATATTATAAGCCTTATGAGTAGAAGCAATTTTTTTCTTTTCATAAGACCAATTTGACTTATAGGTTTTATCAGCAATAATGCTATCATTTTTAAAGAAATAAGTGGTTGTTTGATACCACTCCTTATAAGGTGCCCGTTCTTTGGTTAAAGTGTATAATACACTATCTACCAACTTGAAATCTGCATACGACCACAATTCTATAGGTTGCTTTATCCTGACTAAAGTATCACCTATGATATCCATAAAGCGATTATTGATTGTAAACTTGTTACGATACATTTCTCCATCATCTGAGAACAGTACCAAATTCATCTCTCCATAGTTGTAAAAATAAACAAAGTTTATTTTTACATATGGATTTTTTAGTAATTTTTGTCGTTCCTATTCTTGAAGATATTCAAAATGGTCTTCATAGTACCTTGAAAATACTTTTACGGTATCAGGATCTATTCCGCGAGATATTAGATAATTCATAAATCTAACATTTTTGCGATCTTCTTTTCCTGTTCTGCAACAAACAAAAAGCAGCAGGAGTATAAAACTTATTGTGTAAATAATCTTATTTTTCATTTTCCTCTATTAAATTACTATATATGAAACAATTTTGCGCAACTAATATATTCTCTTCTTAAATTCAAGTATTAAAAGTGACTGATTTTAACCAGCTCTTTCTCCAAGAGCAAATGACCTCACTTACTTAGCTTGCCTCTGTATCTGTTTATGCTGATTTTCCGCAAACCATTTCTGATTGACTAAAAAACACCAACTTCTATTTATACCGCTTAATTATTTCTTTAATAGCTTCATTTCTACCATCTATGAAATATTTTCTTTTCTCTCCTACCTCTTCTCCTAATATTATACTCGTTATATGATATTCGATGTCAGAGAAAATACGAAAGAAAGGAACTATTTCAGGATAGCAACTTTCTTCTATCATCTTATCATAATCAATACTAACTTCAAAAGGATGAGTCCAAAAGACTCTTATACTTTCTTTATTTTTATTATAGTATAGAACTGTATTACATGATAGATAGGCCTTTTCACATTCAGGAGCAATAAATTTATAATGTTTATTATTCTCTAAATATTTGGGGGGAATATAATTAAATATCTTTGAATCATAAAAAGTATCATTCTTCCATTGTCTTTTTTCTTTTAGCTCATACAATTTTCCTTTTTTCTTTCTATAATGATATAAATAAAGAGAATCTTTTAAAAAATCTATTGTTCTTATGACAGAATCTTTTATATATTCTTCGTCCTCATAAGAAACAATATTTACATCTTCTATACATGAATCGATAAATTGAATTTCTATTCTTGTAAATAGATAATTGTTTTTAGGATCTCTTTTCTGAGAGCAAGAAGAGATTATAAAAAGAAGCAATATGAGAAAAAATTTATCCCTAACTTTTTCCCAAAAGCCTTTTGTACGATAATCATCATACGTCTTTTCTATTTTGCTACTATTTTGCATTATATCCCACTGCCATTTGAAAAAGGAGATTCTTTTATTAGGATTCGTTTTTACAACTCCTTCTACCTTTTTACTGTCATAATCCATAAAATTATCAGTACTTACATCGTCATATAAAGGAAGAGAAGTTGCTTTTTCATCATTATCTTCATCTATAAAAGAATGATCTAATCCTAAAACATGTCCTATTTCATGGATAATTGTTCCATTTTTTAACAAACCTCCCTTATTTATAAAAATAATTTGATCATTATATTTAAAACCCAACGATTCTGCTTTTGTTTCTTTTCTTATTCTATTATTATGATAAATAAGATAAATATGATTACCTTTAAAACTTGATGTAAAAGGATAATAAGTCAATAAAGTTCTAATTTTTTCCTTAAAATAATCCTTAAATATTCCGTCTTTATTTTTTAATTCTGCAAGAATTTCTCTTATAGCTGCTGTTTCTTTTTCATATTTAGTCAGATTATACTCTTGATGTTTAACAACTTCTACACGTAAAAGAGCCTGATTAAAAGATTGATATTTGAGGGCGTATTCAAAATCTTTAGAAAGTGAAAAATCTTTATTATCGTTATCTGTAATCATTTTTACTAATACGATTCTAAGTTTAGGAATAACATTTGCTTTATAAATCATTAACATCCCTACTTGCTTTGTTGTACTGCCTTTTTGTGCATATACATTAATAGGAGTATCTTTATTTAAAGCTCCCAAACATTTAATATTTATCTTTTTAGGTAAAACTCTATAAGTTATAGGTTCATTATCTATATAACGAACTACTTTTTGTTTATTTAATGCTTCTGATAAAGAAAAAGAAGAGGGTTCTATCTTTAGGAGGTTTTTGTCTCCATCTATTTCAAAGAATATTTTGGTATCATCAGAAGTCAGATCGTCTATTTCTTGTATTTCAACATTTAAATTGGCTCCATTTTTATTAATAGAAGACCCATATTCAAAAGAACTTGAGTAAGGTAAAAGGGCTAACCAAGGGCTATAATAATCTATATTGTAAATTTTTTTAGATTTATATTGTTTTTTTACTATTTCTTCATCTTTACAAATAGGAAGATTTGCATTATGTATATAAATATACTCATCACGTATCCAATCGAACCCAAACTCTCCTCTATAATCATCAGGTCGTCTAAAATGCACCAAAAATTTGGGAAGACTATTTCCATCTCGCTTTGGTTCTTCATCTTCATCCACAAAACGTGGTTTTCCAAAAGTAATACTCATAGTTTTATTATTTTTAAAGGTTAATATTTTAATCTATTACGCATATAATGCTTGATTTGTTTATCAGATAGAAACTGGGAATAAACAGTAATAATTTTCTTACGTTTAATTATTCCTTTTTCTAAATATATAAATATATAGTTATTGGTGTAATTTTTGCTATAACTTATACCTTCAAGATGAATTACAATATATGAAAAATCCCCTTTTTTTCTGCAGTATAATGTAGATGGTACACTTGATTCTATATGCTCTATATTATCAAATTCTACATACTGCTTATTAATATATCCAAAAAAGGTTTATTCTTATCTATTTTTAAAACATTATTACATTTATTCTCTGCTAAGCAACCGATTGTTGTATTAATAAATATCTGAATAGGATAATTTAATATATTACCATCAAAAAAATATTGATTAAAATCATCATTATATTTTATCCAACAGAAGGAACTTACAATTGTTTTTTCTTCAAATATTTCTTTATTTTGTGCATTAATACATGCAAAAAATATTAACATTGATATAGTTATTAATTTCTTCATAATAAATTGTATCCTTTTTTTGTTGTTTTATAAAAAATTGTTGGCCCATATGCAGATTTTTCATAGTGTATAGAGACAGAAACAAAATAACAATCTTCTTCAGAGTGACTATTTTCCCAGTTCTCAAAACCATATATTTTATTATTTTCTATCCTTATATAGTC
>ERZ773054.489-NODE-489-length-30696-cov-11.551026_pt1 | contig 30696 bp, 16 predicted proteins | sample MGYA00580630_ERZ773054 | MGnify/ENA primary metagenome ERZ773054 (study PRJEB29015, sample SAMEA2737994) | human oral metagenome | biome: human oral; feature: human-associated habitat; material: dental | place: China | collected 2115 ... | reverse complement strand
ACGAAAAGCTCTCCAAACTCACCCTCAACCTCAGTAGCGATTACAACGTAACCGACTTTCTGCGTTTTGGTTTCCAAGCCAACGGCTCACGTATCCTACCTGCCGACGGGCGCGGTGTAGAAGCAGCGCTCAAAGCGGTTCCTATTGCCCCCGTGAAAGATGAAAATACAGGTTTGTTTTACGATATGCCTAACTTCCAAAATGCACAGGTATACAATCCTATGATACGTATAGAAGAACAAGCTAATAATGCCAAAGCTTCTATTCACCGTTTAACAGGGAACATCTATGGAGAATTGAAGTTCTTGAAAGACTTTACTTTCAAAGCCACTTTCTCCGCCGATTATAACGTGCACGAAGAACGCAAATTCGACCCTCTTACCTATGTGTATAGTCCTTTAACTCGCGATAAAAAACACATAGGAGGACAGTATGAAACCCTTTCACAATCTAAGGCAACCACTTTGCGCACTCAGCAAGATTACATACTTTCGTTTAAAAAGCAATGGGGAAAACACAATCTCAATGCAATGACAGGGCTTACTACTGATTATAAAGAATATTCTAAGTTAAATGGAGCGCGTAGTCAGCATATGGACGATATTATCTTTTCTCCTAACGGCAATACCGATAAATGGTGGCTTTCTTCTTTTGGAGCTAAGAATTCTTCCAATGGTTCTTCACAAAACAGACGCTTCACGATGTCTTATCTTCTTAGAGCTCTTTATAATTACGACAATCGTTATTTGCTCAACGCTTCTTATCGCCGTGATGGAGCTTCAGTATTTCATCGCTTGGGCAATACGTGGGACAACTTCTACTCCTTTGGCGCAGGTTGGGTACTCAGTGAAGAAGCCTTTATGAAAAACCAAAAAGTAGTAGATTACCTCAAACTAAAAGGTTCTTGGGGTGTGCTGGGTAACCAAAACACAGGCAATGACTACCCTCTTTACCCTAGATTAGTAAGTTCAAGTAGTGCTGTTTTTGGCGACCGCATTATTACAGGCTATGTACCTGCCTATTTAGTACAAAACTTAGGTTGGGAAAAAACTTATGCGTGGGAAGCCGGTGCCGAGTTCCGTTTCTTGGGCAATCGCCTCAGTGTAGAGCCTGTCTACTATCATAAGAAAACCAAAGACCTTATTGTAAATCTGCCTAGTCTTGCAGGTACACAAAACTCCTTGGAGAACCTCGGTGAGATAGAGAATAAAGGATGGGAGATTTCAGCCTCTTGGCAAGACCAACTCAAAGAAAGCGGATTTAGTTATGGTGTAAGTGCCAATATCACCACTATTGATAACAAAGTGCTTTCATTAGGTCGTAATGCTGAGTATGCCGTTTATAGTGGTCCAAACGACGTAGCGCGTAGCTTAGAAGGCTATCCTATTGGTCATTTTTACGGCTACAGAGTGATTGGTGTATATCAAAACTATCAGGACATTGCCAATTCTCCAGTAAATTCTTTTGGAGCTAAACCTGGTGACCTTAAATTTGCCGACCTCAACGGTGATGGCGTGATAGACACCAAAGACCGTGAGATGATAGGTAATCCTACCCCAGACCTTACCTATGGTTTTAGTCTCAACCTCGGCTACAAAGGCTTTGACCTTTCAGCAGAGTTTATGGGAGCTTATGGCAACGAAATCTATCGCGGTTGGGGCGAAAGTGGTTATGCGACCCTTAACTACCAAGCACACCGCTTGAACCGTTGGCACGGCGAAGGCACTTCTAACTGGGAACCTATTGTAGATAACAGTCGCCCCATCAATCGTATGAACTCTTCATACTATATAGAAGATGGTAGCTTTTTCCGCTTACGCAACGTGCAGTTAGGCTATAGCTTGCCACAAGACGTATTACAACGTCTAAGAGTACAGAAATTGCGCTTCTATGCCAATATGCAAAACCTTAAAACTTGGCATAAAAACACAGGCTATGTTCCCGAAATAGGAGGTAGTGCCTTATCTTTCGGTATCGATACGGGTACTTACCCTATGCCAATGATTATTACTTACGGTGTAAATATCACTTTTTAATTAACAATTATGAAAAAGAAAATAAACCATATTATAGCAATAGGATTAATGGCAACAAGTGCTGCCCTCTTCACCCATTGCAACAAGTTCGACCAAGAGCCTCAAGGCGAATGGTATGAAGGAGAACAAAAAGGAGCCGCTGGTACTTATGAAGCCGAAGTATTCGGGATGTATGGTAAAATACGAGCTTCTTCTATCACATCAGGATTGCCAGCTTTGGCGGTACACAGCTTCCGCAGTGAAGATGCCGAAAAAGGCTCTAACGCAGGAGACTCTGCTGATTCTAAGAATGTAGACGAATTCAATTACGTAGCTACCAATGCTCTTGTATCACAGTATTACGACGGAAACTATGAATTGATTTTCGCAGCAAATACTGTAATTGACAAGATTAATAACGCTGATCAAGCCTCTTTGGCAGAAACAGATAAAGTGAACAGAGGAGAAGCTCATTTCTTCCGTGCTTATGCTTTTTTCAATTTGGTGCGCGCCTTTGGTGAAGTACCTCTTATCAACTTCTCGGTGAAAAGTAGAGATGAAGCCAATAAACCAAAAGCATCAGTAGAAAACATTTACGCACAAATTGATGCTGACCTCGCTATTGCCGAGCGCGATTTACCACGAATGTGGCCTACGATGTTTGTAGGACGCCTTACTTGGGGAGCTGCTCGCGCCCTGCACGCTCGCACCCATATGATGCGTAGTAATTGGCAAGAAATGTATACCGCTTCTGTGGATGTAATTAACTCAGGATTGTATAATCTAAGTGCCGATTACAATAAGATTTTCCGTGAGACAGGCGAGAATGGACCCGGTTCTATTTTTGAATTGCAATGCACTTTTGATAAGGCATACAAAGCAGAACAAGTAGGAAGTACTTTTGCCCAAGTACAAGGAGTACGCGGTTCTGGACAATGGGATTTCGGTTGGGGTTTCAACTGTCCTACTCAATACTTAGCTGATGCTTTTGAAGCAGGTGACCCTCGCAAAGATGAAACTTTGCTTTATTTTGCTAAAAATATAGCAGAAGCTAACGCTATGCAACCAAACACACCCTATGGCGAAAAACCTATCGCTAATAATGATGTAGTGAATAAGTATTACAACAAGAAAGTATATACTGATCCTGCTTTGCGTCGCACCAATAGCAAGTTTGGTTATTGGTTCAATATTCGTCTTATTCGTTATTCCGATGTACTCTTAATGGCTGCCGAAGCAGCTAATGAGCTTGGCAACAGCGCCGAAGCCCTTACCTACTTGGAACAAGTGCGCGCCCGTGCAAGACGGACTAGTAGTACCCCCGTGCTTCCTGCCGTTACTACCACCAATCAAAGTGATTTGCGTACGGCTATTCGTCACGAGCGCCGTGTAGAACTGGGTATGGAGTTTGACCGCTTTTATGACTTAGTACGTTGGAATATAGATGTAGAAACTCTTCATAATGCAGGAAAAGCCTCTTATCAAGTAAAACATCGTTTATTCCCTTTACCACAAACACAGATAGACCGTTCTAACGGTGTACTCGTTCAAAACCCTAATTATTAATTGAGATAACAGGTCTAAACTTAGCCAAAGTTTCAAACTTCGGCTAAGTTGAAAATCTAAAATTTACTACAATGAAAAAATATGTATTATATATCAGTTTTATGGTGAGTCTGACAGCCCTTACTAGCTGTTTCCAAGACTTAGACCAAGACCCTGCGTTTAATTATCCCAAGCAACCTCCTATCTTAGACTATGTAAAACCTAAATTGGCTTTTACTTTTGAGGATAATAGTGAGGATATGAGTGTGTATAAAGCAACTACTCAGGTAGTAGGGAATGCTTCTTATACACAAGGAAAAGTAAAGAAAGCTTATCAAGGAGCTGATAATAGCTATATACTTATCACGCCTCCTACTACTCCCCATAATGGTGGTAAATCGTTGCACGATGTATTGAGTAACTTAGGTAGTTTTTCTATCGCTTTTTGGATAAATGCCGAAAAACCTACTAAGGCAACAGGATTATTTTCTTTAACCAATAACAAAGGCTTTTGGAGTTATATAGACCTATTTATGGAGCCAGGTAATTCAACACAAACCAATGGACGTTTTAAACTGCATTTGAGCAACGGTACCAAAGATGGTTGGGTAGATAAGATAATTCCAGAAACATTAGGCAAATGGGTACATTTGGTCTTTCGTTATGATGCTACCACAGGTAAGTTTACTATTTTTCGGAATGGAGCAGAGGTACATTCGCAAGAGTTTAAGACTTTGGGAGGCATAGCGTGCCCCAACTTAGGTACTCTTGTAATAGGAACGCTTCCTTTTCAAACTACTCCTCCGCTCACCACTGGAGCTGGTGCACAAGGATGGGCAGGATTCTACAAAGGTCAGTTAGACCAGTTTTATTTCTTTAATGAACCTATTAATGATGTTCAAATAAAAACATTAGCGAGTGAAAAATAGATATTTAATAATTTTTATCATCTTTCTTTACAGCATCAGTATCAGTGCTCAGAATGAGGCGTATACCAAAGGCGTATATGTGGATAAGCAAAAGAACAGTATGCCTTACCGCTTTCTTCAACCTAAAAAAATGGAGAAAGGCAAGAAATATCCTTTGGTGCTCTTCTTGCACGGAGCTGGCGAAAGAGGGAACGATAATGAGAGTCAGTTGCGCAATGGGGGCACGGTGTTTAGCAATCCTGCGAACCGAGATAAGTATCCTTGCTTTGTGCTCTTTCCGCAGTGTCCTGAGGGGGCATATTGGTCGCTTGAAAAGCGTCCTGAAAAAGGTTACAAAAGCGGTAATCCTTTGCCAAAGGACGCTCCTATTACCAGTCATTTGCGGTTGGTGAAGGAACTTTTAGACGAGACATTGGCTACTTACCCTATCGACCCTAAACGAGTGTACATTATGGGCATTTCGATGGGTGCGATTGCTACTTTGGATATGGTGTATCGCTTCCCCGATACCTTTGCCAAAGCTGTCTCGATATGTGGGGCGACCAATATAGAGCGTATGCGTGAGTTCAAAGGGAAGACAAAATTCCGTTTCTATCACGGTGATATTGACGATGTGATACCGGTGACTTACTCGCGTGAAGCCTATGAGGCGTTGAAAAGCACTGGCAAGAAAGTAGAATACATAGAGTTCTACGGAGCCAATCACAACGCTTGGCACCCTGCTTTTAACACCAAAGACTTTTTAGAATGGAGTTTTAGGTAAGGGAAATGAGGTGCGAGTCGCACGGGCAGTGTGAGCCACACGGGCAGTCGTAGCACGGCAGGCAGGGAAAAATTAGCAAATTAGAAAATGAGAGAATGAGGTAAAAGCTAATAATGCCAGAAATACCAGAAATGCCAATAATGCCACCAAGGGGAATGGGCGGGGCGGACTTTTCAGACGAGTCGGACAGTTTAGAGGAGGGGTTGGAGGATTCGGAAGGAAACGGAGAGATTCGGAAGGAGTGATTTAGGAGAGAGGTAAAAAATGAGCTGTAAGATGGGTGGGGTTAGCTTATAGAGAGCTTATAGGAAGCTTATACGAATCTTGGACGATTGGTATAGAAAGGGTATATAAATAGTTGATTAATAGTATAATACAGCGACACAAAAAATGGTAAAAACGGGGTTTCGAGGCGAAAGAAAGAGGAAGAGGTGATAGGCCTTAGGCCATAGGCACTAGGGGATAACCTCCCCCTAACCCCCTCCAAAGGGGGAATGTACGGACGGAAAATCAAAAGAAACCTCCTCCTAGCCCCTTCAATGAGGGGGAATGTGACGAGTCATTTATTCGGTAAGCCCCCGAACCCCCGAAGGGGGACAAGCTGTAAAAGGAGACAAACCTCTACCCTTACACATACTTTGCTTTCGTGGGGCACATACCCAGCTATTGCTGGCTACTTTCAAAGGGAGAAATTAGTGATGGATAGGAACACGAGCTACAAGCTTGCGCTAGCGAGGAGATAAGTAGCTGATGTTGTTAGATTGCACAGATTGCAATATAAATATAACTGTAAATCGGTATTAATATTATATTGAATTGATGTTAAAATAGAAAAATATACAAAATATGAAGCATTTCAAACAGATAAACAGAACATTTTTTGTGCTTCTTATTGCATTCTGCGCGTCCTGCAGTTGCAGTAAGGACAGTAAGAAAGGCGGTAATACGCCTACTCCTAAACCACCTGTTGAAAAGAACCGTCCGATGGAATTTGCTTCCGACGATGCTTTCTTGGATTATATTCAGCGTTTGCACCTCAACTATATGTGGGACGGTGCCGAACCTAACTCGGGGTTAGCCCCTGAGCGCATTCATATAGATGTCCCTTCCGATGATGCTCATATCATCACTACGGGAGGTTCGGGCTTTGGGATTGCAGGACTATTGGTGGGTGTAGAACGCGGTTTTATCCCTCGTGTACAAGCGGTAGAAAGATTTACTAAAATCGTAACTTTCTTGGAGAAAGCCGACCGTTATCACGGTGTATGGTCGCATTGGATAGACGGGCGTACGGGTAAGACCAAACCTTTTGGACAAAAAGACAATGGGGGAGACCTTGTGGAAAGCGCTTTCTTGATGCAAGGATTGCTTTGTGTACGTCAGTATTTCAAAGACGGGAACGATACCGAAAAAGCCTTAGCTTCTCGCATTGATAAACTATGGCGCGAAATGGAATGGGATTGGTACTTAAACGGACAAGATGTGCTCTATTGGCATTGGAGTCCTAATTACGATTGGCAGATGAATTTTCCTCTGAAAGGTTATAACGAGTGCCTAATTACCTATATTTTGGCAGCTTCTTCGCCAACCCACACCATTCCTGCTTCGGCTTATCACAACGGTTGGGCACGCGGAGGAGCTATTAAAAGCACTCAGGTAACTTACAATTTGCCACTTATTCTCAAGCACAACGGAGCAGAACAATACGGAGGTCCGCTATTTTGGGCGCATTATTCGTACATAGGGTTGAACCCCAAAGGGCTCAGTGATGATTATGCCAATTACTGGGATTTGAATCGCAATCACACCCTTATCAACTACAAATATTGTCTAGAAAATCCTAAGAAATACAAAGGTTATGGAGCAAACTGCTGGGGACTTACCGCCAGCTATTCAGTAAAGGGCTATTCAGCCCACAGCCCTAGTAACGATTTAGGGGTGATAGCACCTACCGCTGCACTTTCCAGTTTCCCTTATACGCCCCAAGAATCTATGGCTGCGCTCAAGCATTTCTATTACGATTTGGGCGATACTATTTGGGGTAAATACGGCTTTTACGACGCTTTCAGCCAGCAAGCGGTATGGTATCCTAAGCGTTATTTGGCTATCGACCAGCTCACTATTGCTCCGATGATAGAAAACCACCGCACGGGTCTCATTTGGAAACTGTTTATGAGTTGCCCCGAAGTACAACAAGGACTCAAAAAACTAAATTTTAAGGTGCAGTAAAAAAGATAAAAGGTAAAGCCCAGCATTATCTTATATCTAACCTAACCAGAAGTTTATTACTAACAGTGTTTTGAAAATTGGGTTTTAACAAAGGGCGATGTGTGAACATCGCCCTTTGTTTGATTAATGACTAAAAATAAAGAACCCCAATTTTAATACAATAATACCAAAAAAGCCAATAATACCAAGTCAGAGACGAATGATGAGGGAGAAATATGCGAAAAGAGACTTTCATTGAAAATAGAGGATGTTTTTTGGAATATTCAAAATAAAATAGTTATCTTTGCCAGCAACTAAACTTTAATACCTTATGCGTATGCGTGTTTTTCTGTGTGTTTTGATGGGGTGGTTTGTAGGGACGATACACGCTCAGTTATTACCACCTATCTATAACTACGCTCCTTCGGTATACTCGGGTGAGAGTCAGAATTGGAAAATATGTCAAGCGATAAATCAAAAGATATATTTTGCTAACAATATAGGTCTATTGGAGTTCAATGGGGTGGTATGGCAACATTACCCCTTGCCCAATGGGGCGATAGTGCGTGCCGTAAACGCCAAAGGTAACACTATCTATACAGGTGGTTTTGCTGAATTTGGTTATTGGCAAGCAGATGCTTTCAACCGTTTGCAATATACTTCACTAAGTAAACGCTTGCCACCTAAGGATATAGAAGACGAAGAGGTATGGAAAATTGTTTTTTTTGACCATTGGGTGCTCTTCCAGTCGTTGCACAAACTTTATATTTACGACTCTCAGCACGACCGCTTTCATATTGTGCATTCGCAAAACAACCTACCTAAAATCTTCAAAGTGGGCGAGCATATCTTCTTTCAAAAGATGAATGAGGGGCTTTTTGCTCTTGTGAATGGTAAAGAGGAGTTGCGTTCGGGAGCATCTCTTTTCCGCGAGCATATTGTTATTAATATCTTCCCATATAAAGGTAAGTTTCTATTTGTTACCCAAGATAAAGGCATTTACGAAGGAACACCTGCTGAGGTGAAACCTTGGCAAGTGAGTACAGGAGCGCTTACTTCTTCCCTAAACATTTACAGTTGCGAACAACTCTCTGACGGTTCTATCTTGTTGGGAACGATTGCCAATGGTGTATACCGATTATCACCAGAAGGACAACTGTGGGAGCACCTTCATCAGAAGCAAGGCTTGCAAAACAACACGGTGCTTTCTATCTTCGAGGACAAGGAACACAATGTGTGGTTAGGCTTAGACAACGGCATTAGTATGGTGAATTTCTTTTCGCCTTTCCGCCAGTATAAAGATAACGAAGGAGTGTTAGGAGCCGTTTATACCTCTATTGTTTACCAAGGTGATTTGTATTTGGGTACCAATCAGGGGCTTTTTTATGCGTCCTTTCCTTTGAAAGCAGGTCAGCCATTTCAGTTGGTTGAAGGTACTAAAGGGCAAGTGTGGCAACTGAAAGAACTACAAGGCACTTTGTTTTGTGGGCACAATTCAGGTACGTTTGTGATAAACAATCATCGTGCACAGTTGGTGTGTAATCTTTTGGGTACTTGGGATATTAAACCTGTGGAAGGGCACCCTAATTGGCTCTTGCAAGGGAATTATGAAGGTTTATGCCTTTTGGAACTGAAAGAAGGGCGTTGGCAATACCGCAATAAGATAACAGGATTCAACGTATCGAGTAGGTTTTTTGAGTTTATTTCGCCTACTGAACTATTGGTAAGCCACGAGTACAAAGGCGTGTTCCGGTTGCAACTCTCCCCTGATTTTACCAGAGTACTCCAAGTACACAAAGAGGCTTCTGCTCCAATGGGACGCAAGTCGGCGATTGCCAAATACCGCAATGAGATTTGGTATTTTACTGAAAAAGGCTTGTTTAAATATGATATTACCGCACGTAAGTTTGTGCAAGATGAAAGCCTTACCCATCGGCTATTCGACCAAGATGCCTACTTATCGGGCACTATGTTACGGGGTAAAGAGGACGGATTGTGGTTTTTTACCCAATACAATATAGTGAAGGTGAGTCAGGGTAAGTTAGACAAGGCACTTCAGCTGAAAAAGATGCCTCTCTCGGCTGCTTTTCGCAAGGATTTGGTAGGGTTTGAGAACCTCAATGAGTACCGAGAAGGTGATTGCCTTTTAGGTACGAGCACCGGCTTTATGGATTTTGCGTTTAATCCGTCGCACCATACTGCTTATGAAGTGCATATAGACCATATAGATAAAAGCAAAGTGGAAGGCGTATGGCAACCTATTGCTCTTAATAGTACTGATAACCGCTGGGCACATAACCAAAACAATCTGCGTTTTAGCTATAGTGTACCTGCCTATAATGTGATGTTTCAAACTGTATATCAATATAAATTGGAAGGACTTTATGAGCATTGGAGCGACTGGAGCAAGGAGGCAAGTGTGCAGTTTGATAATCTGCCTGCGGGTGATTATACCTTTTTGGTAAGAGCCAGAGTGGGAAATGCTGTTTCGACCAATACGGCTACTTTTCACTTTGTAATTGAAAAGCCTTGGTATGCCACTAATGTAATGATAGCCACCTATATAGGACTCTTACTGCTTTTGCTTTTTATTATCCACCGAGTGTATAGAGTTCATTATAAGCGTCATAAGAAGAAAGTAGAACAAGAAAAAGAGAAAGAACTCGCCCTATTGCAATTGGGGAACGACCGTACGGTAATGAAACTCCAAAACGATAAGCTCCAGAGTGAAGTGGAGAGCAAGAACCGCGAGCTGGCGGTGACTACGATGAACATCGTGCGCAAGAATGAACTGCTGATGAGCATTAAAGAAGCTCTTTTGAATAGTGGCAATAGCAAAGAAGTGTTACACATTGTGGAAGATAACATCAACAGCGAAGGCGACTGGGAGCATTTTCAAGAAATCTTTAATCAAACTGACCGCGACTTCCTTAATCGGCTTAAATCACTTCACCCTGACCTTACTCCTAATGACATTAAACTGTGCATTTACCTGCGTTTGAACCTTTCGAGTAAAGAAATTGCTCCACTACTGAACATCTCTACCCAAAGTATAGAAATAAAACGCTACCGCTTGCGCAAAAAGATGCGTTTAGAGCGCAACCAGAACCTTACCGATTACATTCTAAAACTCTAAATTAATGATTAATGGTTAATGATTAGTGGTGCGAGCCACACAGGCAGATGTGAGTCGTACGAGTGAGTAGAAAACATAAATTGATTTTCTTAAAAAAATATATACATTACCTATACAACACCTCTTTTTAAGAGGTGTTTTTTATTTGTTGTTACCTTTACATAGATTTTTTGCATATAAGTTTAAATGTAAGATTTACAATGGTTTGTTTTGTAATTCTCGTTAATAGCAACTATACATTTACATTAAAAATACTCCTTGTATATTTTTTGTATAGGTAAAATATTTTGTGTGTTGAATAATTGCGTTTATCTTTGTTGCGTGATTGAAAGAGAAATAAAAGAAAGAGAAGGTAATACCGAGTTAATGCCAAAAATGCCAATAATACTGATTGAAAAGTATAAATTTAGAGAGAGTAGGAAAAAGCAACTGAAAAAGGTGATTTGTTGTTTTGAAATTAAGGCTGTAATTTATCCTTTTTGAGATAAAACTTATCAAAAGTTACCACGGGGAATGGAAGAACGAAAGCGCACGAAAATTATTCTTAACTTTATCCAAAAAAAGAGACGGATTTTTACTAGATGAATGATGGACTTAGCTTATAGAGAGCTTATAGGAAGCTTATACGAATCTTGGACGATTGGTATAGAAAGGGTGTATAAATAGTTGATTAATAATACAATACAACGATGCCAGTAATATCAGTAATAGGTAGAGAAGCGAAAGTAAAGGGAAGAAAAGAGCAAGTTAGAAACAGTTTAAACCTAATATAATACATTAACATACCATTTAAAAAGAGCAATTCAGATGAAAGTATTTATTTTACCAATGTTGCTATTTTTATGTACGAGTTTGGCAGTGGCACAAACTTATAACATAAAAGGAAATGTGAAAGAAGCTCCTAACAGTCCGATGATGGGGGTTTCGGTGGTTGTAAAAGGCACTACCCACGGGGTCTCTACCGATTTCGAAGGGAATTTTGCCTTAGACAATGTGAAGAAAGGTCAGGTTCTGGTGTTTTCGTATGTGGGTTACATCACTCAAGAAATCACTGTGAACAATGGCAATGCGCTGAACGTTACCTTGAAAGAAGATACCCAAACCCTCGGTGAAGTGGTAGTTATCGGGTATGGAACTCAAAAGGTAAAGGACGTAACAGGTTCGGTATCAGTAGTAGATGCTAAAACCATTACCGAACTAAAGCCTGTGGATGCGGCTACTGCCCTACAAGGTACTACCTCAGGGGTGAGCGTAAACAAGGCTTCGGGCTCGCCTGGAGGGAAGATAAACATTCTCATTCGCGGAGTGAGTTCTAACGGTAGCAACGAGCCTTTGGTAATTATCGACGGTTACGAAGGGGCACTGAACAGTATCAATCCCGAGGACATCGAGAGTCTTACTGTATTGAAAGACGCTCAAGCGGCTATCTACGGTATTAAAGGGGCGAATGGGGTAGTACTCGTAACTACTAAGGGTGGACGCAAAAACACACCTTTGGAAGTGAAAATTAGCTCTTATACCGGTATTCAGCAAACTACCAAAAAGTTGGATTATATGAATGCTACCGAGTATGCTGCCTTGCTCAACGAGAGTTATGCTGCCAACGGACAGGCGTTGCCCTTTGGCAATTTGGCTTCTTTAGGCAAAGGCATTGATTGGCAAGACGAGGTGTTTAAGAATTCTGTTATTTCAGATATGACAGCTAGTATCTCGGGTGGAGGTGAGAAATTTAGTTATTACTTAGGGGCATCACATCTTACCCAAGACGGTATTGTAGCCCCTGAAAAATCCAACTTCAAACGCAATAACGTGAAAGTGAGTTTGGGAGCTGATATTACCTCTAAACTCAAAATGAATTTCACAGCTAACTATTATAACAACAAGCGCAAAACCATTGAGGAAAACGGCTTGGGAGCAGTGCTTTTCAACGCTTTGAACTTTTCGCCTACCTACGGCTTGCACGATGAAGATTTAACGGGCTTTTTGGGTAATGAGGTAATTAACCCTTTGGCACAAATAGACAATACCTATAATCAGTATGACGGCAATGGATTGGAGGGGAATTTCCAGTTGAGCTATAATCTCATAGAAGGCTTAGACCTTACTTCACGTATTGGGTTTAAAACGTATAGTGATGAGAAAAAAGATTTTCAACCGCTGAGCTTTTTTGGTACGGGCAAAATCTTCAACCGCAGTCGCAGTACGGTAACTCAGGAAAAGAACGAAACACACGCTTATACGTGGGAAACTTTTGCTACTTATAACAAAACTTTCTGGAAAAACCACAACACTTCACTCACTGTGGGAACCAGTGCGCAACGGAACTGGGGCAGTGGACTCAGCGCTACGGGTTACGATGTGCCTAATAACTCTTGGGATTTTGCCGATATAGGTCTCACTACAGGTACGAACAATAGCAAAACTGATAACTCGTATATGAACGATTCGCGTCTTACCTCTTTCTTTGGTCGTTTGCAATACGATTATAAGAGCAAATACCTCCTGTCAGCAATGTTGCGCCGTGATGCTTCTTCAGACTTCCCGAAAGATAACCGTGCCGACTTGTTTTCATCAGTAACAGCAGGTTGGAAAGTATCCGACGAAAGTTTCCTAAAAGATAGCAAATGGATAGACTTCCTCAAATTGCGCGGTAGTTACGGTACACTCGGTAACAATGCCGGCAAGAATCTCTATAAGGCAATTTTGAACGGGGAAGCTGTGTACGTGTTCAACGGACAGATAGTGCGCGGAAAAGCTGTAGGCAAATTGCCAAACCCAAGTGCCAAATGGGAAGTAGCCGAAAAGTTAGATGTCGGTTTTGACTTCAATACACTTGGCAACCGCTTGTCGTTAGTATTCGATTATTTTATAGAAAACCGCAACGATTTGCTCATTTCTAATTTCCCTGTCTCAGGTATTATAGGAACGGCTGCACCAGGGGCTTCAAACCCTACTGTGAATGCAGGGAATACCCAAAATAAGGGTTTTGAGGTAGCCTTAGGTTATAGAAGTGATGCAACCAAACCTTTTTCTTGGGGCTTTAACTACAATATCACCCGTTTGGACGGCAAAGTGGTCTCAATCAATGGTGATGTGATTCCAGAAGGAGGGGCTTTTAGCGTCGGTCAGTTAGCGCCTGCACGTATGGAAGTAGGGCAACCTATTGGCTACTTCTATGGTTTGCAAGCCGATGGAATTTTCCAAAACCAAGCTGAGGTAGATGCACACCCTTCACAACTCGCCTTAGGAGCTCCTGCCAAACCTGGCGACATTCGTTATAAAGATGTGAATGGCGATGGAGTCATCGATTTTAAAGATCGTACTTATTTGGGTAAACCTACCGCTACTTACTATATGGGCTTGAATCTCAATGCTAAGTATAAAAACTTTGATTTCTCAACCTATATGTATGCTGAGTTAGATAAAGAAATGGTGCGCAACTATGAGCGTTCACAACCTAACGTAAACCGTCAGCGTTTGTATCTTGATCGTTGGCGTGGTGAGGGCACCAGCAATAGCGTGCCTCGTGTAACCACAGGCGCAACTACCAATAATTTATTCTCAAGTTTCTTTGTAGAAGACGCCTCATTCTTGCGTGTTCAGAATATACAGTTGGGCTATTCTATTCCTGCATCGGTATTAGAGAGTGTGAAGATGAAGAGCTTCCGCGTGTATTTTTCAGTAAACAATGCCTTTACGTTCACTAAGTACAAAGGTTATGACCCTTCAGCTACCTCTGGTGATGCCATTGGTGGAGGTATCGATTACGGCTTTTATCCACAAGCCCGTCAGTTTATCTTAGGATTTAATACTTCATTCTAAAACCCATACAAACAAATGAAAACGATACATAACATACAGAAATGGACTATAGGGCTAATGCTCCTCGCCTTTGCCCTTGCTTGTTCCGACGATTTTCTCGACAAAACCAAACAGTACGAAATCAATTCGGAGACCTATTTCAATTCAAAGGAAGACTACCAAAATGCGCTGATTGCAGCTTACAATTTGTTACATTCTACGTATATAAATGTATTGATGGGCGAAATTGCCTCCGATAATACCCTTTGCGGAGGGGAAGGAGCATCGGATGTAATAGGCTTTCAGCAAATAGACCAGATGATTCATACTCCTGTCAATGCACAACTCAAAGACTTGTGGGACTGGATGTTTGCTGGTGTAAACCGCACGGCTTATATCTTGGAATTCCAAAACAAAACAGCCTTTGAGGGCAAAGAGGTGATCATTGCCGAAACACATTTCCTTCACGCTTATTACAATTTTGAACTCGTGAAATGGTTCGGAGCAATTCCTCTTAAAGAAAACAAACGCTTTGAGCGTGGTGACGAACAAAAAATACCCCGTTCCCCTGTGAGTGAGGTCTATGCTTCTATTGAGAAAGACCTTTTGGCTGCCATTCCTCACTTGCCTACAACACCCCCCGACGGTCAAGTAGGGCGTGCTACCAAAGGTGCGGCTCAAGCCCTCCTCGGCAAGGTATATTTATACCAAAACAAGTTTGCCGAAGCTGCTCAAGTATTAGAAACCGTGATACACAGCAATACCTATTCTCTTGTAACCGACTATGCGTCTATCTTTGAAAAAGAAGGTGAAAACGGTGCTGAATCGGTATTCGAGATACAATACACCGATGCTGAAGGTGCGAGCTTCGACTGTTTGCAATGTAGCAAAGGGAATGTAGCGGTAGGGTTTAACAGTATCCGCAACTATAATGGACCTACTTTCGATTCTGGCTATAGTTTCAATGTGCCTGTGCAAGAAGCTGTCAATGCTTTTGAAGCAGGCGACCTCCGCAAAGATGTAGCTATCTTGGATATCGTAGCGTGGGCAGCAGCGAACAACGCTACTTATGCCGAAGGTTACAAACATACGGGCTATTTCAATAGAAAATATATTGCTCGCAAAGGCGACCTCAATAGCCCCGACCAAAACCTTACCAACCCTAATAACTATCGTGCCATTCGCTATGCCGATGTACTCTTAATGGCTGCCGAAGCGCTCAACCGTGGTAATATCAGCGATGAACGTGCTCGTGACTATCTCAACCAAGTGCGCAAACGTGCCTTTGGCGATGAAAATCATAATATTACGGTTTCGGGTACTACCCTTACCGAAGCAATATGGAAAGAACGCCGTGTAGAGTTCTTAGGTGAAGGCTTGCGCTTTTTCGACTTAGTCCGCACCGGAAAAGGTACCGAAATACAAGGCTTTACTGCCAATAAAAACGAAGTCTTCCCCATACCCCACGAAGAAATTCGTTACGCCAACGGCAATTGGCAACAAAACCAAGGATATTAAAGACGATTTACGAATGACAAATTACGAAGTAAGTCTCTTTTGCAGCTTGTCCCCCTTCGGGGGTTCGGGGGCTAAAAAATCTTATCTCTTACCTCTTATCTAAATTAAAATGAAAGCACTCAAAACCCTAATAGCACTACTGCTCCTCATTGGAATGGTAGCTTGCGAAAAAGATAAGGACGATCTCAGTTTCGTCCAAAATGCAGCTGCTCCTACCGATGTCTCAGCTAAATTTCAGGTGAGCACCGATAACACGGGAATAGTAACCATCACTCCTTTAGCTACGGGGGTAGCCACTTATAAGGTCTACTTTGGCGATAGCACTGCAACCCCCACTGTGGTAAAAGCAGGAGGTTCGGTAACACACACTTATGCTGAAGGTAGTTACCAAGTGAAAATAGTAGCCGTGAACATTGCAGGCAAGGAAGCCGAAGCAACTTTGCCTTTAGAGGTGTCTTTCCGCGCCCCGGAGAATGTAGAAGTAACCGTAGCTAACGATCAAGCGGTTTCTAAGAAAGTGAATGTAACTGCTAAAGCCGATTTTGCGATTACCTATGATGTGTATTTCGGTGAGAGTAGCGACGAAAAACCGGTGTCTGGCAATATAGGTGAAGTTGTTTCACACATTTATAAGCAAACAGGTACTTATACCCTTACGATAGAGGTGAAAGGTGCTGGTAAACAAACTACCAAAGTGCAAAAATCGGTACGAGTAATTGCCTTGCAACAGCCAACTACTGTGGCTACTCAACCTCCAATCCGCAAAGCACAAGAGGTCGTTTCGCTTTTCAGCGGACGATATACCAATGTAGCAGGCACTGATTTCAACCCTAATTGGGGTCAAGCCACTGCTTACAACCTCTTTAAGTTGGGCACCGATGAAATCTTGCAATACGCTCACCTCAATTATCAAGGTATCCAATTTGCCCGAGAAATCGACCTATCAGCGATGGAGTTCTTGCATTTAGATGTTTGGACTGCCGATGCTACAGCTTTAGATATCTATTTGATTAGCAAAAGCACAGGCGCTGACGGTGAGAAGTTCGTCAAAAAGACCCTCACTGCCGATAAGTGGACAAGCATCGATATTCCGCTAAGCGACTACACCAAACAAGGATTTGTAATCACCGATGTACACCAAATCAAATTGGTAGGACAAGGTACGGTATTTATTGATAACTTGTATTTCTACAAAAAATCGAATACCGTAATAATCGAAAACTTTGAAGGTACAGCTCCCGAATTTACTACCTTTGGCAATATGGCAAATGTAGAAGTAGTAACCAACCCTAAAAAAGTGGGTAATACTACAGCCAAAGTAGTAAAAATGGTACGCACCAAAGGTTGTGAAACGTGGGCAGGTGCGTTTTTTACTTCCGAAAATTTGGATATGAACGCTCATAAAATCCTTAAATTGAAAGCACTATCACCTAAAACAGGTATTGTTGTAAAAGTAAAATTAGAGAATGCTGCAGGTAATATTTCTAAAGAAGTAGATGCTCGTATCACCAAAAAGAATACTTGGGAAGAACTTTCGTTTGATTTTACTGGCATTGATACCAGCGCAACCTACACTAAAGTAGTTGTTTTCTTCGACTTTGGTGAAAAAGGAGATGATACCACTTATTACTATGATGAAATAACACTTAACTAACGTCAGTTCAATATAACAGGATATTGATTTACAGATTTGTAACATAATATATTCACAAAATAATTCACTGTCAGGTGAAAATTCGTGAGATAATAAAAAATTGTTAAATAATTACTTACGCCGAACTCACGTTAACTAAATTGAATAGAAATGAAAACCTTAAAGCTTTTAACCCTATTAGTAGCTTTTGTCTTTATAAGTTGTAAAGATAAGCACGAGTTTGGAGACCTTACGCCTCCTTCTAATGTAAATGCCTCATTCAGCATCGTGGGGGCTGATAACTCTCATCCTCACGGCGACGGCACGGGTTTGGTGAACTTTGTAGTAACCGCCCAAAACGCCATTTCTTACCGTGTCGATTTCGGCGACGGAAAGACCGAAATGGCTCCCTCTGGTAAAATCCAACACCGCTATACCAAAGTAGGTACTAACAAATTCACAGCGGTAGTAAGTGCTGTAGGTGCAGGAGGTACAATGAGTTCTGTACCTTTAGAATTGGAAGTATATAGCTCCTTCTCCGATGCCGAAGCCGAAAATATGCTTGCTGGTAAGAATGTAGGCGATACTAAAACTTGGTATTGGGCTGCCAATGTAGCGGGATATGCAGGCTTAGGCCCTCAAGAAAGTGGCGATAATGGAGAATATGGTTACCCCGCTTGGTGGCAAGCAACACCATTTGACCCTACTCGTACTTGTATGTTCGAAAATTCCTTCATCTTCACCCGTACAGCCAATGGTATTACCTATAAACAAACTGCCGATCACGTGTTTATACCAGGAGCTTACGCTGAGGTGTTAGGTGTAGCTAAAGACCAATGTCACGGCACCGATGTAGTCCCTACGATTACAGGCGAGAAACAAGTGTCCTTCGTGCCTTCTACTTCTAAAGCCGCTACCCAAGGTAAGTACGACAACAAAGCCTATCGCGGTACAGCTATTGAGCTCTCCAATGGTGGTATGCTCGGTTGGTGGGTAGGAGCAAGCACTTATGATATCATCAGCCTTACCGATACACAACTTGTCGTACGTGTAATGCAACCTAATAGTCAGTTTGCTTGGTATCACATTTTTACCACTACCAAACCTTCCGAAAATAGCTTTACGAACCTTGTGTGGTCTGATGAGTTCAATAAAGCGGGCACCCCCGATGCAACAAAATGGACGTATGATTTAGGCAAAGGTAATAACGGTTGGGGCAATGGTGAACTCCAAAATTACACCAAAGAAGCTGAGAATGTAAAAGTAGAAAATGGTGTGCTTAAAATCACTGCTAAAGCCGATGGCAGTGGAGGGTATACTTCTGCACGACTCAAAACTGAAGGTTTGTATGGTTTCAAATACGGCAAAGTGGAAATCAAAGCCAAATTGCCTGCTGCCAAAGGTACCTGGCCTGCGATGTGGTTCTTGGGCAATAACTTCGCTACCGATGGCTGGCCTAAATGTGGCGAAATAGATATGCTCGAACAAAAAGGTAATAAAAAGACCCATATTCTCGGCGCTTGCCATTGGTACGACACCGATAACAACCGTCAGGGTGATTACGACAAAGAAACTGAATTTGCAAACACTTCTGCAGATTTTCATATCTATACGATGACGTGGACAGAAAAAAAGATTATCTTTGCAGTCGATAACAAGAACTATTTCGAAATGGACAACAACGCTAAATTGCCATTCAACCAAAAATTCTTCCTTATTCTAAACGTCGCGATGGGAGGAACATTGGGAGGTCAGGTAGCTAATAATTTTACCGAAGATAGCCTTGAAATCGATTATGTGAGAATTTATCAGTAAATTAATTATTATGAAGAAAATAACGTATTGTATCGCTATGGCATTAGCTGTAGCAGCTTGTAACAATTCGTCAAAAACCGACGATAAAACCCCTGTGAAATGGGAGTCCTTCAGCGGCGATAAAAATATCGAACGCAAGGTAGATTCTTTGCTATCGCTGATGACCTTAGAGGAAAAAATAGGACAACTTACTCAGTTTGCCGCTAATTGGGATGTTACAGGCCCCGTAATGTCCGATGACTTTCAGCCTTATCTCGAAAAAGGTCTCGTAGGCAGTGTGTTCAACGCTGTTACCGTGCCTGGAGTGCGCAAATTGCAGGATATAGCTGTCAAGAAAACTCGCTTGGGTATCCCTATTCTCTTTGGTTACGACGTGATTCACGGTTATAAAACCATATTCCCTATGTCGCTTGCCGAAGCCTGCTCTTGGGATTTAGACCTAATGCGCCAAACCGCTGCTATTGCTGCCGAAGAAGCTGCTGCCGATGGCATCAAATGGACGTTTGCCCCTATGGTCGACCTCGCTCGCGACCCACGCTGGGGGCGTGTGATGGAAGGCGCTGGTGAAGACCCCTTCTTGGGAAGTGAAATCGCCAAAGCTCGCGTACAAGGTTTTCAAGGAGGTTCCGACTGGCATTCGCTTAGCAAAACCAATACTGTCTTAGCGTGTGTAAAACATTTTGCTGCCTATGGTGCTGCCGAAGCAGGACGCGACTACAATACTGCCGAGCTCTCTCAGCACACCCTTTGGAATGCCTATCTACCACCTTATAAAGCAGCAATTGATGCTGGAGTGGGCACCGTAATGGCTTCCTTCAACGAGGTGAATGGTATCCCTGCAACTGCCAATCGCTACCTAATGACCGATATCCTTCGCAAGCAATGGGGCTTTAAAGGCTTTGTAGTAACCGATTATACCGGTATTAACGAACTGGTTCCTCACGGTGTTGCGGTTGATAATAAGCACGCTGCCGAGTTAGCAATCAATGCTGGTATTGATATGGATATGACAGGCGCTAACTTTATCAAGCACCTCAAAAAATCAGTTGAAGAGGGTAAGGTAAAAGAAGAGACTATCAACACCGCTGTACGCCGTATCTTGGAAATGAAATTCGTATTGGGCTTGTTTGACGACCCTTATAAGTTCCTCGATGAGAATCGCGCCAAAACAACCCTTATGAAACCGGAGTTTTTGCAAGTAGCCCGCACTGCCGTTGCTAAATCGGTGGTATTGCTCAAAAATAACGCCGAGGTATTGCCTATCACTCCTGATATGCCGAAAAGGGTAGCCCTTATAGGCCCTATGGTAAAAGATTCTATCAACCAAAATGGCGAATGGCAAGGTCGCGGTGATCGTACACTCAGTGCATCTCTTTTCAAAGGATTACAAGAAGTGTATAAAGATAGTAAGGTGCAGTTTAGCTATGCCAAAGGTTGTACTCTTACTGCCACTACTTCTGCCAATATTGCCAAAGCAGTAGCCACAACACGCGCTGCCGATGTAGCAGTGGTAGCCTTAGGAGAAGACTATAACTGGTCAGGTGAATCTGCTTGCCTTACCGATATACGTTTGCGCGCTCCTCAACGCGAATTGCTCCGTGCGCTCAAGCAAACAGGCAAACCTATAGTGTTATTGGTGTATAGTGGTCGTCCGCTCGATCTCAGTGAAGAGAGTGAATTAGCCGATGCTATTTTGCAAGTGTGGTTCCCTGGTACTCAGTCAGGTTATGGTATCGCCGATGTATTAGCTGGTAAGTACAACCCTTCAGGGCGTTTGGTGATGAGTTTCCCTCGTAATGTTGGACAAGTGCCTATCTATTACAATCACAAGAACACCGGTCGTCCCGTAGATCCTAATAACCCAATGGGTGATTATCGTTCTAAATACGAAGATGCACCTATCACACCGCTCTATCCTTTTGGTTACGGATTGAGCTACACCACCTTTAATATTAGTAATGTACAGCTCAGCAGTGCCACCCTCAACAAAGGAGGCAAACTCACCGTTACAGCACAAGTAGCCAATACCGGCAAGCGTGATGGTGAAATAGTCGTGCAATTGTACATTCGCGATTTGGTGGGTAGCGTAACCCGTCCGGTCAAAGAGCTCAAAGGATTCCAAAAAGTGGCTCTCAAAGCAGGTGAAAGCAAACAAGTACAGTTTGAAATTACTGAAGACCTCTTAGCTTTCTACAACGCCGATTTGAAAAAAGTAACCGAACCCGGCGCTTTCAAACTCTGGGTAGCCCAACACTCCGCCGATAACAGCAACGAAAAAGATTTTGAGCTAAAGTAGATTTTTTCCTTTCATTACACGCAAAAAGGATTGCCCTACAAGAGCAATCCTTTTTTTGTTTTAGTGTATGATATCTTATTCGCTAATCTTAGCCCACGTATCTTTTAAGCCGACGGTTTTGTTGAACACCAATTTTTCGGGGGTAGTATCAGGGTCTACACTGAAATATCCCAGACGTTGGAACTGTACCGTGTCGCCTGCTTGGGCGGTCTTGAGGCTTGGTTCTACATAAGCAGTTACTATTTTTAGAGAATCGGGGTTGATGTAGTTTAAGAAGCTATCTTCTTGGCGGTCGGGTTCAGCAACGGTAAAGAGGCGGTCGTAGAGGCGCGCTTCGGCTTCTACTGCGTGAGCTACTGATACCCAATGCAATGTGCCTTTTACCTTGCGCATACTCGCTTCGGTACCACTACCGCTACGGCTATCGGGGTCGTAAGTACAATGTATTTCAGTAATATTTCCTTGAGCGTCTTTCACTACGCTTTCAGCTTTGATGATATAAGCATTCTTCAAACGTACTTCACCTCCTAATTTCAATCGGAAATACTTTTTGTCAGCCTCTTCTCTAAAGTCATCTCTCTCGATATAAATTTCTCTACTGAAAGGCACCTTACGATAGGTCATAGGGGTTATCTCGGGATTATTTTCGGCGTCAAGCCATTCTTCTTGTCCCTCAGGATAATTGGTAATCACCACCTTTACAGGGTCGAGCACAGCCATTACACGGTTAGCTTTTTTATTGAGGTCTTCGCGCACGCAGAATTCCAATAGCGATACATCTATTAGGTTTTCGCGTTTGGCAATACCGATGGTATCGGCGAATTTGCGAATGGCTTCAGGGGTATAACCACGGCGACGTAAACCTGAGATAGTAGGCATACGGGGGTCGTCCCAGCCAGCAACATAGTTTTCGGTTACCAATTGCAACAACTTACGTTTACTCACAATCGTATGACTGAGGTTACGGCGGGCAAACTCACGTTGTTTAGGACGGGTACGAGTGTTGTCGTATACCTGGTCTAAAAACCAATCGTACAACTCTCTGTGTGGTAAAAACTCCAATGTACAAAGAGAGTGTGATATTTGTTCGAGATAGTCGCTTTCGCCGTGCGCCCAGTCGTACATAGGGTAGATATGCCATTTGTCGCCTGTGCGGTGGTGTGAAGCGTTCATAATACGGTAGATGATAGGGTCGCGCATTAGCATATTAGGCGATGCCATATCAATTTTGGCGCGGAGTACATACGTGCCGTTTTCGAACTCACCGTTTTTCATACGCTCAAAAAGGGCGAGGTTTTCCTCAGGAAAGGTATTGCGATAAGGGCTCTCGGTTCCTGCTACCGTTGGCGTGCCTTTTTGAGCGGCAATCTCTTCCGATGTTTGTTTATCTACATAGGCTTTCCCTTGTTTGATGAGCATTACTGCCCAGTCGTAAAGTTCTTGAAAATAGTCGGAAGCATAGCATTCTTTATCCCATTTGAATCCGAGCCACGCTACATCACGGCGAATCGCATCTACATATTCTTGTTCTTCCTTAGAAGGGTTGGTGTCGTCAAAACGCAAGTTTACAGGGGCGTTGTAGCGCAAGCCCAATCCGAAGTTGAGGCAAATAGAACTCGCGTGACCGAGATGCAAGTAGCCATTCGGTTCTGGGGGGAAGCGAAAGCGCAAAGCGTTGGCGGGAAAGCCTTTCGCAAGGTCTTCCTCAATGATATTTTCTATAAAGTTATTAGAGCGTTGTTCTTTTAATTCTTCTGACATCTTTTTTAATGATTAATGATGAATGGTAGATAGTTAATTCTTGTTTTCAAGGTGCAAAGATACAAATAATTTCCTAATTTACTAATTAACCAATTACTCTCATTCTTTTGGCGAAGGCAATAGCTTCCACATTATCAGCGTTTGTTTTCTCTTAGGATATTTTGCCTATAACGGTTTACGGTATGTACACTGATGTTCAATTTTTCGGAGATTTCTTTGCGAATATTTGTCATTTCCCTAAAAACACCTACCTTTGCCATCTCAGTAGCACTAATCATTATACTTATGCCTACTTACAACAAAATATTCGAAAACAATCGTCAATGGGTAAAACACCGCAAAGAGGGCGACCCTCATTTCTTCGAGAAACTCGCCGAAGACCAGAACCCCGACTATCTTTATATAGGTTGCTCCGATAGTCGTGTAGCTGCCGAAGAGTTAATGGGTGTAGGTCCTGGCAAAGTGTTTGTACACCGCAATATTGCCAATGTAGTAAACACCCTCGATATGAGCTCTACCGCCGTGATACAATACGCTGTCGAACACCTGCAAGTAAAGCATATTGTCGTATGTGGTCATTACGATTGCGGAGGTGTAAAAGCTGCTATGCAAGCCAAAGACTTTGGTTTGCTAAACCCTTGGTTACGTACCATTCGCGATGTATACCGCTTGCATCAAGCAGAACTCGATGCCATTACTGATGCCGACCACCGTTACCGCCGTTTGGTAGAACTGAACGTAGAAGAACAGTGCTTCAATGTTACCAAAATGGCAGTTGTGCAAGAAAGTTATCTCAAACACCAATACCCTGCTGTTCACGGTTGGGTATTCGATATTCACACCGGCGAACTCATAGACCTTAACCTCGACTTCGAAGCCTTCCTTCATAAAATCCAAAAGATATACGACCTCACCGGACAAGAATGGTATAAACCCTACTAATTTCACTCAATAGTCAAAAGTCAAAAGACGTCATATATCAGCTCCAACTATTCTCTGGCTACTTTACAACGAACTTATATTAAATACAATTTCTCTCAAAAACTTCTTTATAAACACCTATTCTACCACGTCTATCTTTTCGCTCCCCTAAGTCTCTCCGATAGCACCCACTTTTTTAACCTATCTCATAAAACTTTTTCACCGCCTCATCGCGTCATTCGTCCCCAGTCATTACTTCCCTTTTCCGTCACACTCCCTTCTAGTGCCTATGGCCTAAGGCCTAGCACCTCTTCCTCTTTCTTTCGCCTCGAAACCCCATTTTTGGCATTTTTGGCATTGTTGTATTAAGCTATTAATCAATTATTTATATACCCTTTCTATACCAATCGTCCAAGATTCGTATAAGCTTCCTATAAGCTCTCTATAAGCTAACCCCACCCTCCTAATAGCCTTTTTCCATCAAAATCTCTCTTAACTCTCTTCCGAACTTTTCCGTTTCCTTCCGATGGCTCAGATGTGTCACTTTTAGGGGTACACACTTTGCCAAAGTTTGAAACTTTGGCAAAGTTAATCTCCTATGTTGCAAGCTTGTAGCTCGTATCCCATTTACCAATTCCCTCATTTTCTCATTTTCTAATTTGCTAATTTTCCCCGCCCGTCGCGCTACGACCTCACACCCGCCTGTGTGGCTCACACTTTCTTCCTTTTTCTTTTGAAAAGTGTTAAAATTAATAATAATACACTTTCTTTTATTTTCTCCTTATCTATTGTAATTCATATGATTATCCTCTCTATTTAACGAGATATATAAAATTTTTTAAAAATATTAGCTATGATTATTTGGTAGATATAATAAATAGTGCTACTTTTACGCCGTAAATTTCATTTAATAGCCAAACTTATGAAAGAAAAGTATTTAACATTTGTTATGTTTGTGTTAAGTTGCTTTTTAACAACTCTTATGGCACAAACCATCTCAGTAAAAGGTAAAGTTACTGACGATAAGAAAACGCCTTTACCCGGAGTTTCCGTAGTGGTTAAAGGCACAACGCAAGGTACATCTACTGATTTTGACGGTAATTATCAAATCCAAGCCAAAGCAGGCGATGTGCTTGAGTTTAGCTTTGTAGGGTTTACTACCCAGACTAAAAAAGTTGTAGGGGGTGGCAATTCTTATACAGTTAATGTACAACTAAAAGAAGATACCCAGCAACTCAGCGAAGTAGTAGTGGTGGGATTCGGTACCCAAAAGAAAGTAAACCTTACGGGTTCTGTCAGTTCCGTTGACTCTAAAGCTATCGAAGCACGTCCCGTAGCTACCGTCACTGAGGCTTTGCAAGGTATTGTTCCGGGGCTGAACATCTCCACTTCCACCGCTGGCGGTCAGCTCGATGCTACCAAAAGCTTTAACATTCGTGGAGCAGGTACCATTGGCGATGGCTCTAATGCAAGCCCGTTAGTACTTATCGATGGTATGGAAGGCGATATGAATGCCCTCAACCCTAATGATATCGAGAATATTTCAGTGCTTAAAGATGCTGCTGCTGCTTCTATCTATGGTTCAAGAGCTCCGTTTGGGGTAATCCTCATAACTACTAAAAAAGGAAAATCTGGTAAAGTAATAGTAAACTATACTTCTAATTTGCGTGCTGATTCTCCTATCATTCGCCCTAAAATGGTCGATTCTTACTCTTGGGCTACTTACTTTAACGACGCCGATGTAGGCGGTACGCAATTCCAAGATTGGAAACTTCAACAAATAAAAGACTTTCAAGAAGGAAAGATTACCAAATCAATGTTCGAAAACTCTTCTGGTAAATGGGAAGCTTGGGACGCTCACGACTTGCTCCCTATTGCAAATACCAACTGGATTGAAGAACACTACAAGAAAGCTTATTATTCTTATGAACACAACCTCAGTGTAAGTGGCGGTAGTGATAAAAACCAGTATTACATCTCTGCTAACTACTTAAACCGCGATGGACTTTTCCGTTATGCCTCCGAAGACTTCGACCGCTATACTCTTACAGGTAAAATAAACGCTAAAATTAATGACAAACTCTCTATAGGCTATAGTTCTCGGTTAGTGCGTCAGAATTACGAAGCCCCTTCCTACCTTACTCACAATGCCGTATTCTTCCACGATATCATTCGTTATTGGCCTATTATCCCTCTCAAAGACCCAAATGGCAATTATACCCGTGAAAGTAAAGTACCATACCTGAGAGAGGGTGGTAAACAAAAATCTGAGAAGGATTGGTTGTATTCTCAACTCACTGCCAATTACAAAATCACTGATAAATGGGACGTGGTAGCTGAGTTTAACTACCGTATCTATACAGAGTTCAATCACACCGATCATCTTACTACTTATGCTAAAGATGTCAAAAATCAACCTTATATTGTAGATAACGAGACTTCTTCTATATATGAATATGCTAAGAAAGAAAACTTCTTAAACCCTAACGTATTCACAAATTATCACATCAATTTAGAAAGTGGTCATAACTTTAAGCTTATGGCGGGCTTCCAGTCCGAACTTCTGAAGAGTAGAGATTTATCAGGCGATAAAAAGAATGTGATTACCCCTTTAACTCCTACCCTAAATACCGCTTCTGGTAAAGAAGTGACCAAAGGAGGCTATAGCCATTGGGCTACCTTAGGTTTCTTTGGTCGTATCAACTACGATTACCAAGGTAAATATTTGTTAGAGGTAAATGGTCGTTATGATGGTACTTCTCGCTTCTTGCGCAATCAACGTTGGAGCTTCTTCCCTTCTTTCTCTGCCGGTTGGAACGTAGCTCAAGAAAACTTCTGGGAACCCTATCGCGACTATGTGAGTACCTTCAAGATTAGAGGCTCTTGGGGTGAATTGGGTAACCAAAATACCAAAAACTGGTATCCTCTTTATACTATAATAGATTATAGAACCAATGCAGGTAACTGGGTTTTAGGAGAATCTCGCCCTAATATTGCAGGTATACCTGCACTTATCAGTACTACTTACGGCTGGGAAACCGTACGTTCTTGGAATGCAGGTCTCGATGTAACCGCCCTTAAAAATCGTTTGAACTTCACGTTCGATTACTTTGTCCGTGCCACTTACGGTATGATAGGACCTGCTCCCGAGCTACCTCAAACTCTTGGTGCAGCAGTCCCCAAAACTAATAACTCCGATATGGAAAGCCGTGGTTTTGAAGTAATGCTCAGCTGGAAAGACAAAATCGGTGAAGACTTTCGCTATGGTCTTACCTTTACCCTTGCCGACTCTCGTCAGAAAATCCTTAAATACCCTAACCCTTCTAAGAGTTTAGGTGACAAAAGAGATAATTGGTACGAGGGTCGTTATGATGGTGATATCTGGGGATACACCACCAAAGGAATCGCTAAAACACAAGCCGAAATGGACGCTCATTTAGCTAAGGTGAACCAAAGTCAGTTAGGAAGTAACTGGAGTGCGGGCGATATTATGTACGAAGACCTTAATGGCGACGGTAAAATATCTAATGGTAAAAACACTGTCGATGACTCCGGCGACCTTTCTATTATAGGTAACAAAACCCCTCGATATAACTATGGTATAACCCTCGATGCCTCTTACAAAGGGTTCGACTTCCGTCTCTTCTTGCAAGGGGTAGGCAAACGCGACTTTGCCACCAGTGGTTCTTACTTCTGGGGAGCAAGTGGCGGTAAGTGGCAAACCGTAGTCTTTAAAGAACATTTGGACTATTTCCGCGATGACCCTAATCACCCATTAGGACAAAATCTCGACTCTTACTATCCTCGTCCCGACTGGGGTTCAGGGAGAAACCGCCATACACAAACCCGCTATTTGCAAAATGCCGCTTATCTAAGGGTGAAAAACATACAGCTCGGATATACACTTCCCCAAGAAGTAAGTGAGAAAATAGGTATTAGTAACTTACGTGTCTATATTTCAGGTGAAAATATCCTCACCTTTACCAAGCTCAGCAAACTTTACGACCCCGAAATGTTAGGTATCGGTTATGGCGACGAAGGTGCTAAAACTTATCCTATCTCAAAAACTTGGGCAATTGGTTTAAATATAACTCTTTAATTTTAGTAAACTATGAAAAGATATTTAAAATATATAGCTTTATCAGCAGGAGTATTACTCGCCTCTTGCGATAAGTTCTTAGATAGAGAGCCTTTGGATAAAGTAACCCCCGATAACTTCTTTAATACCGAAAGCGACTTACTCTCTTATGCTATCAAACTCTATCCCGATGTAAGTTTCTCTACTATTCCACCAGGACAATACGGGCTTTCCGTCTTCAAATCGGACGATGCAACCGATAACCAAGTTGCCCCAGCTGGTAATGCTCGATTCTTACCCGGTGAATGGCGTGTGCCTAGTACTAGTAAAGAATGGAATTTCGAGTCTATCAGAAAATGTAACTACTTCTTTGAGAAAGTACTTCCTAAATACCAAGCCAATGAAATTAAAGGAAGCCCTGCTAATATTAAGCAGTGTATAGGAGAAGTCTATGCGCTCAGAGCACAAATCTATTTTGTAAGACTCCAAAACTTTGGCGACTTCCCCATCATTACTGAAGTATTGCCCGACGAGAACGCTATCTTAACTGAGCAAAGCAAGCGCCGTCCTCAAAATGAGGTAGCCCGCTTTATCCTTTCCGATTTAGACAAAGCCATCGCCCTGCTCAGCGAAAGTACCCCTAATGGCAAAAATCGCATCAATCTCAACGCTGCTTATCTCCTCAAGTCTCGTGTAGCACTCTACGAAGGTACTTGGCTTAAATACCACAAAGGTACTGCCCAAGTGCCAGGAGGAGCTGGCTGGCCTGGTGCTCAAGCAAGCTATTTGAGTAACTTCAGTATCAATATCGATGATGAAATTAAGTTCTTCCTTACCGAAGCCAAAAACGCTGCTAAAGTAGTCGCCGATAAGATGGTAAATAACCTTACCCCTAACTCTGGCGTGCGTGTAGCTCGCGATGCCAGTATGGCTATTAAGAATCGCTATTTTATGATGTTTGCCGATGATAATATGGAATCTTATGACGAGGTTATCTTCTGGCGTAAATATTCTAAAACTGAACAAACGCATAATATCCAAATGGAATTAGCTCGTAACGGAGGTGGCTCTGGCTATACCAAAGGGCTCGTAGACTCTTACCTAATGAAAAACGGCTTGCCCATCTATGCATCAGGATCAGGCTATTTAGGCGATGAGACTCTTTTCAATACAATAGAAAAACGCGACGACCGCTTGCGCCTCTTCACTAAGTTAGATAACGACACCTTGTATTACCACGAAGGGACTCCTGTAAAAGCACCTGTGCCCGAAATCCTTAACCCTGCCGAAACCCGTGCTACTACAGGCTATCGTGTGAAAAAAGGATTGAACTATTCAGAAGCCGATGCCACTACTCACGACCACGGTATTACAGGCTCTATTGTTTTTCGTGGTGCCGAAGCTTTACTCAACTATATGGAAGCTCAATATCTCCTCGATGGTACCCTCGATGGCTCTTCTCAAACCTATTGGCGCGCTCTTAGAACACGTGCTAACGTAGATCCCGATTTCCAAAAAACCATCAATGCTACCGATATGGAGAAAGAAAAACTTGGCGACTGGGGAACTTACTCCGCAGGAACTTTGGTGAATACAACGCTTTATAATATCCGTCGCGAACGTCGTAACGAGTTTATTGCCGAGGGTATGCGTTGGGCTGACCTAAAACGTTGGCGTTCTATGGAACAGATTAAAAACACTCCTTATATTGTCGAAGGATTCAAAATTTGGGGAACTATGAAAGATTGGTATAAAAACCAAGATGGCACTTCCAAATTAGTAGTAAGCGACACCGATAAAGGGAATGTAAACCCACAATCCAATAGCGTCTACTTGCGTCCTTACCAACGCAATAAAGTGAACAATCTTTATTACGATGGTTATAAGTGGAATGACGCTCATTATTTCGAGCCTATCCCTATGGACGCCTTCCGTCTTACTTCTCAAAATCAAGCCAATTTAGATGGTTCGGTAATCTATCAAAATCCAGGCTGGAGCAAAGTAGCCGGCGAAAGTCTAAAATAACATCTTTCATAACATAATTTTTATTGCTTAAATAGGAAAAGCTACCCCTCAAAGGTAGCTTTTCCTATTTTATAGCTATTTGCTATAAACTTTTTCATCGCCCCACCTTTCGTCACTCATCATTCGTCCCCCGTCATTACTTCCCTTTTCCGTCATACTCCCCCCTATTGCCTATGGACTAAGTCCTAGTATCTTTTCTCTTTCTTTCGCCTCGAAACCCCGTTTTTACCATTTTTATACTCGTTGTATCAT
>ERZ773054.488-NODE-488-length-30735-cov-9.204596_pt1 | contig 30735 bp, 30 predicted proteins | sample MGYA00580630_ERZ773054 | MGnify/ENA primary metagenome ERZ773054 (study PRJEB29015, sample SAMEA2737994) | human oral metagenome | biome: human oral; feature: human-associated habitat; material: dental | place: China | collected 2115 ... | reverse complement strand
AATAAAGTGAGTTACAAACTTTACAGACGAGGATGTCCAAAGCGTCAGTCCACCATGCTTTTAGGTGGACAAGCGAGTTCCGCAGTCTGTATAAGTAAAGTCGAAACTTTATTAACGGTACTGCGAGTATGATTGAAATAGGGAGTGTTTCTGTTTAATTATGCTATTTAATTGTTTATGTTGCCGACTGCTCTATAGCAGCCAGCCTTTCCTTTTGCTCTTTCTTGACTTCGTCAAGTAACTTTTCATCCTGTATAAGTGAAAGACCGAGTTTTGCAAGTACCACAGCTCCTATGTAAAGTGCCTTGGTTCCTACCTCTGATACAGTGGCATCAGCCATTTCAATAGAGTGTCCTGCAACCTCACTGTCGGCTATTTTTATATATCCTTGTATGGTAGGACAGACATAACTTACAGCACCTACATCTGTAGAACCGCCGGAATCGGTTTCTATAGGTTTTATATCCTCTATTCCTTCCTCTATAAACTTCTCTTTTAAGATTTCTCCAAGTTTATAATTAAGTACGGTATCTTCGTAAGGACATTCATATACGGAAGTTTTTAATGTAGTACCTGTAGCAAGGCAGGCACCCTCCGCTATACTTGTTGCTTTTTTTGCAAGCTCCATGGCATAGCTGATAGTCTTTGCCCTGAAATAATACTCCATAGAAGAGTAGTCAGGTATAACATTGGCAGCCTCGCCTCCATTTTTAATAACACCGTGTATAAATACTCTTTGCTTAGGCTTGGCAAACTGCCTAAGCATGTTGATGCCCTGATAAGTCATAACCGCAGCATCTAAAGCCGAATTACCCATATAGGCATTACAACTGTGGGCGGTTTTACCGAAAAACTCAAACTTAAGCGGATATAGTGCATTGGAGTCGGAGCCCAGACCGTTTTGGGTGGCAGGATGCAGCATTAAAGCTGCATCTATATTATTAAAAAGCCCTGCCTTGGACATGGATACCTTGCCTCCGAAATTTTCCTCAGCCGGAGTGCCGAAAACATATACCTCGCCACCGACCTCGTCTATTGCCGACTTAAGTCCCTCGCCGGCGGCAACACCTATGCCGGCTATAAGATTATGCCCGCACCCATGCCCTACTACGGGAAGGGCGTCATATTCACACATAAATGCTATCTTGGGTCCTTCTTTTTTTGAGGAGTATTTTGCTACAAAATCAGTTGGAACGGCTACACCGCTTTGTACTTCAAATCCTGCCGACTTAAGGTAATCTGTAAGAAGTTTTTGTGCTTTGAACTCCTGATTGCCAAGTTCCGGATTCTCATATAATGTTTTGACTATTTTTTTGTAAGACTCCATGTTATTTTCTATGGTTTTTTTAATGATTTCTTGCATATACTTCCCCCTATTCGACCACTGCCTGCTTTGCCTGCTCAACTGCCTCTGCACGCCACTTTTCAAAACTGCCGTCAGAATTTGCCTTTTCTATTGCCTTGTTTACAACCTCAAGGAAGGCTTTATTCTCATCACCGCTTGCTTTTGTAAGCAGTGCAACATTTACTCCGTAGAAACTGTCAGGGTCAAGGTTAAAACCTTCTTGTGGAAGTATCATAAGCTCAGGGAAGGTACTTAACATACTTGTGGCATTGTCGGTTGAAATTATAACTGCATCAATATCTTTTGCATTAAGTGCCATAACCAAGGCATCAAGTGTACCCATTTGCTTTATTTTACTTACATCGGTAAGCTTTTGTGCCATTTCATATTGTATGGAGCCTGCCTGAGCACCCAGAGTAAGTTTTGCATTCTTAAAATCATCCAGTGTTGCATACTTCTTTGCATCTTCTTTGCGTATCATAATACCCTGCCATCCATGCTTGGATTCCTGATTATAGCCGATAGAAAAGTCCATGACCTTAGCCCTTTCCTCGGTACGGGAAAAACCTGCTATGCCTATATCCACCTGATTGGACTGAATATTCGCCTGAACACCCTGGAAGTCGGTAGCCTTGATCTCAAGTGTTACTCCTATTTCATCGGCTATAGCCTGTGCCAAGGACATCTCATAACCTACTATTTTTTTATTGCCGGATTCGTCAATTATGTAAAACTCTGCCGGCGGATAGTCGGGAGAAGTACCGACTACCAGTTTTCCGGCTGCCTTAACCTTAGCGAGTTTGTCATTGCCGGCTGAGCCTGTGCCCGTGTTTGATGAACTGCAAGCTGAAACAAGCATCATAGCTGCGATAAGTGATACAAATATTTTTTTCTTTAACATAATACTACCTCCATATTTATAAATGACATTTTATATTGTTATTAACTATCTGCAAACTGATATAAACCTAACAGTTGATTCATATATTTTTTGTTTGCCAACAAAATGGTAATCAGTGTGAAAGTATATAACTAAGTAGGGATTCATTCTAATAAGTTACCTTATTTAAAAACATACGGGTTCTTTCTTCCTTAGGCTGTGTAAAAATTTCCATAGGACTTCCTTCTTCAACTATAAGTCCCTGATCCATGAAGATAACTCGGCTTGAGATATCCTTTGCAAAGTTCATCTCATGGGTTACTATAACTGTAGTCATTCCTTCAGATACTAGCTCTTTTATTACCAACAGCACTTCTTTGACCATCTCGGGGTCAAGTGCCGAGGTTGGTTCGTCAAAAAGCATAAGTTCCGGCTCCATAGCCAAGGCTCTTGCTATTGCTACTCTTTGTTTTTGACCGCCGGAAAGCTGTGATGGGAAGGCATTTATTTTATCTGAAAGTCCTATTTTATCAAGTAGTCTCTCGGCAGTTTTTTTGGCTTCGGAAAGTGATAAACCTTTGGCTTTCATAGGTGCTAAGGTAATGTTGCCCAGTACATCCATATTTGGAAAAAGATTAAAGTGCTGAAAAACCATTCCCATACTTGCCCTTACCTTATTAATATCAAAGTCTTTTCCTTCTTTTTCGCTTAGTTTTTGTCCTTTGAAGTAAACTTCTCCAAAACCGGGTATTTCTGTATAATTAAGACAGCGAAGGAAGGTTGACTTGCCTGAGCCTGAAGGACCTATTAAGGATACTACCTCTCCTTTTTTTATTTCTGTGCTTATGCCTTTTAAGACTTCAAGCTCCCCGTAATTCTTTTTAAGATCTATGGTTTTAAGCATCGGTTTTTAATCTCCTTTCAAGTAGCCCAAGCAGCGATGTGCATATATTTGTCATTACAAAGTATATCAAGGCTATGGCAATAAGCGGCTCAAATATCGAATAAGTACTTGCCTTTACTATATTGCTTGTATACATCACATCAAACACACCTACAGTAGAAACGATTGCGGATTCTTTTATCATTTGTATAAACTCATTGCCGAGTCCGGGAAGTACCACCTTTATCGCTTGGGGTAGGATAATGTACTTCATGACCTGACTTCTTTTAAGCCCTAAAGATCTTCCGGCTTCCATCTGCCCTTTATCAATTGAATCAAGACCGCCTCTTAAAAGTTCACATACATAGGCACCGGAATTAACGCCCAAGGCTATGATGGCGGTTAAGAATTCTCTTGAACCGAATACATCTCCAAGTGCCGGTATAGAAGGAATCTGTATACCGAGAGGAGGAAATGCGTACAACCAGATGATTAATTGCAGTATCATAGGTGTTCCTCTTATAACTTGAGTATAGGCGCTACCTATCCATCTTATAACTTTTCTATGACTTCTTTTCATCGTAACTGCAACTAAGCCCAGAATAAGTCCGAGAATAACTGAAAGTAATGAAAGAACTATAGTATTAAAAGTTCCTTCAATAAATGCAGGAATCCAAGGTATTAATTTTGAAAAATTTATATTAATCATCCTGTTCCTCCCAAGTATTTTTTAATTAAGAAGCATATTTATACATATAAACTTAAATTTGATGTATATTAATTGGTTTTTATAAAATATTTATGCATAATTATACAGAAAAAAATTCAAATGTCAATATGTAAAATAAGTTGATTTTTATAAGTTTTTTTAATATGATACACAGTATATAAATCGGTGTATCATTTCTTAATAAGTACTGTAAATAACCTGCATCAACAGATAGGTAAAGTAATAAGATCAAAAAGAGGAGGAAGGCAATGATAAAAGTCTATGGCATGGATACCTGTCCGGACTGTGTAGAAGTACAAAAGCAGATAAAGGGTAATGAAAACTTTGAGTTTATTGATATCGGCAAGCATGTAATGAATTTAAAAGAGTTTTTAAGACTGCGTGATAAGGAGGCTGTATTTGATGAGGCGAAGGCAGGCGGCTATATAGGAATCCCCTGTTTTGTTTTAGAGGGAGGAAGAATAAGTCTTGATCCTAAGGATGCAGGACTTAAAAACTTTGAGTAAGATACATCTATGCACCTGAAAGCAAGGTTTTATTTGTGTTAAAGTTCAGGCAGGTCATTCATCTTCGTCAAAAAACTAAAAATATTTAAGTTTATTTATAAGTTAGACGAAGATGAATGCAGGCAGTAGCCTGTCAGATATACATCTGTAATATGCATCTGAAAGCAAGCTTTCATGCGGTATATTACAGATGTATATCTAACTATCAAAACTATGACTTTTATGATAAAAATTGTATAATACATCTATACAGGCACTTGACAAGTATGATAATATAGTAGTACTTAATTAATATTGTGTGCATATTAGGTTACAGTTCAGGCAGCTTGGATATATATGTATAATATGCTAAATGAAAGCTTGCTTTCAGGTAAATATTATATATATATCTAACAGGCTACTGTCAATATTCATCTTCGTCTAGCTTATAAATAAGGTTAAACATTTTAGGTTGTTTTGACGAAGATGAATGAGCTACCTGAACTGTAACTATATTACTAAAGTAACTAAAAATTAAGCGAAAATTAAAACTTTGATTTTGCATTAAGTAAAGTTTTATGGATTTCAGAAAGGATGAAATATGTCAAAATTGTATGATGTAATAATATTAGGTGCAGGTCCTGCCGGTTTAAGTGCCGGATTATATGCAGGAAGATACAAGCTCAGTACTCTGATCATAGAAAAATCACAAGACGGCGGTCAGATCTCTATTACAGATGAGATAGAAAACTATCCGGGACAGGTTATTGATACTGATGAATCAGGTTCAAGTCTGGTTGCAAGAATGACTGCACAGGCTGCTAAGTTCGGCTGTGAAAGAGCAAGTGCCAACATAGTATCCGTAGAGCTTGAAGGAGAGGTTAAGAAACTTACCGATGCAAATGGAAATGTGTACGAAGGTCGTACGGTTATTATAGCATCAGGTGCTCATCCAAGACCTATAGGCTGTAAGAATGAGTCTGATTATGTAGGAAAGGGAATATCTTTCTGTGCCACCTGTGATGCGAACTTCTTTGAAGATCTGGAAGTATATGTAGTAGGCGGTGGAGACTCTGCGGTAGAAGAGGCTATATACCTTACCAAGTTTGCAAGAAAGGTTACTATTATACATAGAAGAGATGCACTTCGTGCTGCCAAGTCTATTCAGGAGAAGGCATTTGCCAACGACAAGATAGAATTCATGTGGGACAGCATTGTAGAAGAAGTTTCAGGAGATGAAATACTTACAAAGATGCTTGTAAAGAATGTAAAAACAGGCGAGATCACAACTATAGAAGCCGATGAAGAAGACGGACTTTTCGGATTATTCGGATTTATAGGTTTGATTCCGAATACAGAGCTTTTTGCAGATAGCAAGCTTAACATGGAAAACGGCTATATAGTTACCGATGAAGATATGCATACAAATATAGAGGGTGTGTATGCTGCGGGAGATGTAAGAAAGAAGTCATTGCGCCAGGTAGTTACAGCAGCGGCTGACGGTGCGATAGCATCTTCTCAGGTTGAACACTATTTAGCATAAACAACAGATTCGGTGTTTATAAAATAACACTAAAATACTTTATAAAATTAAGATAAGGCTCATAACATACAAAATGAAGTTTTTTGTAACTGTTATGAGCCTTTTAAAGTGACGATTGAAGGATTAAACTTTTAATTATCAAAAGTCAACATTGCAGTCTTGGGGTCAATTACTTTGTTAAAACAGCACAAAACTTAAAATGCAAATTTGTAAAATTGATTAATATAGATAAGAATAATAGCTGTGCAGAACATATGTATACAATATTTTGGTTAAAACAAGATTTTATTGGTTATATTACACATACATACTTTACTTTTTGAACTTTATCAAAGCCGGAGTAAATATTAAAAAAATATCATAAAAGTACTGGTTAAAATTTATTAACTATGTTAAAATGAACAGGTGCCTTGATATATAAAGTAAAAAACAAGGAAAGAATAATTACACATTATAAGTTAACATAGCTGTATAGTAATTTGGAGGGAGTTAGGTAGCTGGTGCGCCTCGCGGTCTTCAAAACCGTTGTGTGGAGTTAAGAGCTTCACGGGTGGGTTCGATTCCCACCACCTTCGTTTTTATAAATTATAATAAGCACAGATGGAGACTCTTATATGACTAAGATACAAAAACTTTTACGCGAATTACCGAAAGTTGATGAAGTGCTGCTGAATGAGCAGCTTTTTTTATGTAAAGATGTAGCAAGACCTGTTATAGTTGACATGGTAAGAGATATCATAGCAAAAGCCAGAGAAGAGATACTATCCGGTGAGAGAGAAGAGGAACTTAGCATAGAAGAGGTAGTTGAAGTAACTTTAGCTAAGGTAAAAAAAGTTAAAAAGAAACTCAGAAGAATTATTAATGCAACCGGAGTTATACTGCATACCAATCTCGGAAGGTCGGTATTAAGCACTAAAGCTCAGGAGGCTATAATTGAGGTTGCTTCTTCTTATTCAAATCTGGAATATAATCTGGATCTTGGAGCCAGAGGAAGCAGACATGACATAGTAGAACATATAGTTAAGAAAATAACCAATTCGCAATCCTGTATGGTGGTTAATAATAACGCCGCCGCAACTATGCTTGTACTTGCAAGTATGGCTAAGGGCAAGGAAGTTATTATATCAAGAGGAGAACTTGTAGAAATAGGAGGTTCTTTTAGAATACCGGATGTTATGCAAGAGTCCGGCGGTATACTTAAAGAGGTCGGGGCTACCAATAAGACAAGGCTTGCAGATTATAAGAATGCTTTTGATGAAGAAAGAACGGCAGCCATACTTAAGGTGCATACATCAAATTATCGTATAGTGGGATTTACGGAAGAAGCTGAGTTAAAAGAGCTGGTAGAGCTTGGAAAGACGCTTAAAACACCTGTAATATATGATATGGGAAGCGGACTTATCTCAAGTATGCAAAGATACGGTATAAATGAACCGACTGTTTCAGATGCTCTTAATATGGGAGCGGATGTCGTGCTTTTCTCAGGAGATAAGTTGCTTGGAGGACCGCAGGCAGGTATAATCATAGGTAAGAAAAAATACATAGATATGATGAAAAAACACCCGCTTGCAAGAGCTTTCAGAGTGGATAAGTTTACTTTAGCCGCACTTGAGGCTACGCTTACTTCATATCTTGATATAAATGATGCGATAAAAGAAATACCTACATTAAATATGATAGCTATTTCCAAAAAAGAATTGTATAATAAGGCTGATACACTTAAGACCATGCTTAGCACTGCGCATGAAAGTCTTACTTGTGAAATAGAGGAATGCATAGATCAAGTGGGTGGAGGAAGTGCTCCGACAGACAGGCTTGAGGGCTTTGGCGTAAGTGTAAGAGATGAAAAAATAAGTCCTGAGAAATTGGAAAGAAGACTCAGAAAGGCTGAGATTCCGATTATAGCAAGGATCAATCATGACAGATTATTCTTAGATGTAAGAACCATAAAGAATTCGGAATTTGAAGAAGTAGTGAGAGGTTTTAAATATGCTTTAGAAGGAGGACAGGATGCATAATATTATAGTAGGTACATCCGGGCATGTGGATCATGGTAAAACTTGCCTGATAAAAGCTCTTTCGGGTTTTGATACGGATAGATTAAAAGAAGAGAAAAAAAGGGGTATTACTATAGATTTGGGCTTTGCCAACCTTCCTAATGATGCCGGTTTGCATATAGGCATTATTGATGTGCCGGGGCATGAAAAGTTTGTAAAGAATATGCTTGCAGGTATAGGAGGAATAGATCTTGTGCTTTTGGTGGTGGCTTTGGATGAGGGAGTCATGCCGCAGACAGTAGAGCATTTTGAAATTATTAAAATGCTTAATATAAAAAGAGGTATAATAGTGCTTACAAAGTCCGATCTTGTAGATAAAGAGTGGCAGGACATAGTAGAAGAAGATGTTAAAAATCTTGTTAAGGGAAGTTTTTTGGAAAATGCACCTATTATAAGAGTATCATCCTATACCTCGGAAAATATAGCAAAGTTAAATGAGATGATTATAAATATGGTTTCCGATATCGGAGACAGGAAAAATGACCCGGAGCTTTTCAGACTCCCTATAGACAGAGTATTTACTATGGAAGGTTTCGGTACCGTTATAACAGGAACATTGCAGGAAGGCAGCGTGTCTTTGGGAGATGAGATAATGCTTTATCCCAAAGAAAAACTTCTTAAGATAAGAGGCATACAGTCCCATGGGCAAAAGGAAGAAAAAGCTTTTGCAGGACAAAGAGTTGCTCTGAATCTTCTTAATATCAGAAAAGAAGAGCTTGAAAGAGGAGACATACTTGCTTATAAAAATTCAATAGTAAAAACGAAGCTTATAGATGTATGGATAGAACTTTTTGCCACAAGTACCAGAGAACTTAAAAACGGCGACAGGGTGCATCTTAATTACGGATCAAAGCAAACTATAGCCAAAGTGGTGCTTTTAAGTAAGTCAAGCTTAAGAGCTAAAGAAGGCGACTACGCACAACTTCGATTTGATGAGGAAGTATGTATAAAAAGAAATGATAGATTTATAGTAAGGTTTCTATCACCAGTTGAAAGCTTTGGCGGAGGAAGAGTTATAGATACTATTCCGCTTAAGCACAAAAGAATGGATGAGGCTGTACTGAAAGTTTGTGAAGAAAAAGCAAGTGCAGATATAGAAAAAATCGCTGCCATAAAGATAAATGAAGAAAGTCATAAGTACTATAACAGGCAGAATTACGCAAGCATACTTAATGTTTCAAGTACAGAATTAAAACAAATACTTGACAAGTTACTGGAAGATAGGCTTATAATAGAGCTGAGTGATTCATCTATAATACATATAGATTATTTTAATAAGGTATCGCTATACAGCAAGGAGTTGCTTAAGCAGTTTCATCAGGAAAAGCCCATTACCGAGGGCATGGATAAGGAGGAGTTCAAGTCAAGACTCAGTGAAAAGTTCAGACTGACCGATCCTAAAAAGTCCGCACTTTTGCTTGCAGAGATGGTTAGAAGAAAAATCTTAAAGACCAGAGACAAGTATGTGTCCGATAGTGAATTTACTGTAAGTTATTCAAAAGAACTTAGCGGTATGCAGGAGACTATAAGGCAAAAGTATATAAAAGCAGGTGTAGAGGCTCCGGCAACCAATGATGTTGTTGCAGATATCAAGGAGAGCAAAAAAGCAAGGCAGATCATAGAGGATATGTATAAAAGCGGTGAGCTTATTAAGATAAGTCCGGCTGCATATATGTATAGTGAGGCTTATGAAAAAGTACTTAAAAGTATTAAAGCATTAGCAGAAAAATCAGAAGATAATACTTTTACTTTAGCTGAATTCAGAGATGCACATGCTACTTCAAGAAAATATGCTATGGCTGTCTTGGAGTATTTGGATAAGAAAAAGATAACCAAGTTGGTTGGAGACAGAAGAGTGTTACTATAAAGAATTATTTTAGTTTAACAAGTAAGGCAGGAGAGGAAAATTTTTATGAAATTGATAAGAATTGCGGTATCCGCTGTGTGTTTAAGCATGGGACTGAGCTTTACTTCCTACTGCGCTGTGTGGCAGCAGGATGCTAAGGGTTGGTGGTATATTAAAGATGACGGGAGTTTCATAAAAGGAGACTGGCTCAAAGAAGGAAATAATTGGTATTACTTTGATCCTGACGGCTACATGGCTACAGGCTGGGTGAAGGTCAATGATAAGTGGTACTGCATGGATGATAACGGAGTTATGTTAAAAAACACGGCAAAAGACGGTTTCAACTTGGCTTTTGACGGCAGTTTATTGACATCTGTGCGTAGTCAGGAAAAGTCAACTCTTACTGATGTGCAAAAAAGAGTTATAGACAAGACTATAGCAAGTTTAGTTGATTGGCATGTTGATAAAAACGGACTTAGCGAAGGTGCTGTATATAAAAAGGATGAACTTAGCCAAAACAGCATGGGAATACTGTTTAATGTGTTAAGGCACATGGATTCTCATGAACTGTTTAAGACTAAGAAGGCATTTGTTTCCGAGACTGACAGCGACTTTATGTATTCTGCTATAAGTACTGATGAGGCTATAAATGTAATGAACAGCCTTTATGGCTCTGATTTAAATAAGGAAAAGCTTATTGAGGGTATAAAGTCTGTACAAAACAGCGGAAATGGCTTTTTCACATTTGATAATTATTCTTATATTTCTAAAGAGGGATTTTTTGGAGGCAATCCTATACCTAAAGTGGAAATAGAAAAATATGATTTAAAAGACGGGTATCTTAGAGTTTCCGGTAAAGTATCTGCAATAGCCTATGATAAGAATACAGGTGAGACAGGAAAGAAAACCTATAATTTAGTTGCGGGATTTGGACAAAATCCGAGTTCTGTAAGCGGATTTACTTTGGATTATATATCTTTAAAGTAAGAGGGTGTTTTTAATAAGTTATTTATGCTATACTTCACTTTAGTATGATACCGTGTCGGTGTGCTGATTAAATTTTACATATATAAGGGGTATAGATAGATGAACAAAGAGATTAAAAGTGAAGCCTCTGAGCATTTGTTCAAGGCGATACTTACATTAAATACCGTTGAAGAGTGTTATAAGTTTTTTGAAGATCTATGTACGGTCAATGAGCTTTTGGCTTTGTCACAAAGATATGAAGTTGCAAGAAGACTTAAGCAAAAGCATACTTTTTCCGAAATAGTGGAACTTACCGGTGCATCTACTTCTACAATAAGCCGAGTGAACAGGACTCTTAATTACGGTAGTGAGGGTTACAAACTGGTTTTTGAAAGACTGGGTGAAGGCAAGGAGTAGGATAGGCTCTATAAAAACTGTAGGTAAACTTGTAAAAAGAGCGTGGTTTTACTTACAAACTGTTAATATAAGAAGCTGTCGCATAGAAGAACAGTACTTTATATAGTGGTCATTTGTATTATTTACCGCTGTATTTGCATGTTTTATTCTTTCTGCGACAGCTTTTTTGGTGTTGAAAAAATACCAACGGTACTATAGGTATGACTAAAATAAGAAGTATTTATGATACAATATTAATAGTATTGTCTTTTGACATTGCTATAAGTACTGTGATATATTTAAAGCTGATAAAACTATGGGTAAAGAACTCATTTCAAGCAATTGGAGGAATGTAATATGCACAGCAGAAAAAAAATTAATAAAAAAACAAATACCGCTTGGGTAATTACCGCTGCTGCAATATCCTTATCTATGATAACATTGTCTTTAACATATGTAGTACTATTAAATACTAATGTTGAGGCGGCACAGTTATCAGGTGATAACAGCGCTAAGGCAAAATATATGTCGCTAGCACAGGTAGTAGGAAGAGAAGCCTTGGTAAATCCTGCAGGCGTAAAGAGTAAGGAAGCTTCGCAGCAATCGGAAGCAAAGAATCCTATTAAAAATGCGGAAACCGTTAAAATTACAGAAACAGTCAAATCCACAGAGGCGAATAAAACTTCGACAGGTGGTGAAAAAGGAAGTGTTAAGGAACATAAGTTATCACAAAACTCAAGACTGGTAAATTATATGTGGCATCCCAAAGAGGGAGAGATACAGGATGCTAAGGTTTTCATATATGAGCCGGAGCAGTTTAACGGTCATACAGTGTGCGTAGATGCAGGGCATGGTGCCAATTCACATCCTACGGCTACACAGAAAAAAGAAAAGGTATATCCCGTAGAGGATTCAAAATTAGCTTCTATGAATACAAGTATGGTTGGGGCTAAGGCGTATGATTACGGTGTTGAGGCAAGAGACTCAAAAAATGTATATGATAAAAAGGAAACTGAGCCTGAGTATACTCTTAAGGTTGCTCTTATGGTCAAGGATAAGCTTCTTGCCAAGGGCTATAGGGTGGTACTTACCAGAAACGATGCTTCACAAAATCTTTCAAACGGTGCAAGGGCTGTGCTTGCAGGTGAGACCTCAGATATAATGGTTTCCATACATACTAATGCAAGTACGAGTAAAATGGCAAGCGGCACTCTTACTTTTTACCCGGGAGATAAAGATTATATGGATGGCGGGATGCATCCCGGCTATACTAAGATTATGGGTATAGATAAAGATGTTGACAAGTCTAAAAGGTTAGCAGAATTAATGGCTGATAATGTGTCAAGTTCGGCAGGATTCAGCAATAAAGGTGCACATTCGGCAATACTTAGAATATTCTCTTATTCCGGTATTCCGGTAAGTCTTGTAGAAGTAGGTTTTTCCGATTATGCAACAGATGCTAAAATTTTAACCGAGAGGAAAGAACAGGTTGCAAACGGTATAGTTAAAGGAATAGACGAGTACTTTAGCGGACAGTAAGACTGTAACTACTGTTTTATGTGTTTTGTAAAAAAAACACCTGTGCTATTGATTTTGATATTAATAGCCCGTCAGTATGGTATAATTTATATTTTTAATTAAATAGATCAATTTGCTTATTAGTATGGTTATATTGGGGGGATAGAACTGTAAAAATAGGAGGTTGTGAGTATGGTATGTCCTAATTGCAAAAGGGAAGCTGATGAGGGAAACAGGTTTTGTAAATATTGCGGTTATTCATTTAGTGATAATGTATTAAGTTCAAATAATAATGTTGCTTCGGTAAACAAAAGCTCGGACGATAAAGCACCTGCAAAAAAGTCCAATACGGTTGCAATAGTTTTAACTATATTGGCAGCCGGAGTTTTGCTTTCTGCCGGTATCATATTTATAGGATATAATATGATAAAAGGGCGAAGTCTGGAAAAATATGCTGAGGAAAAAACTGTTGATAATAATAATGATGATGATGGGGATGAGAAAGTAGTTAAGAAAAAGAAAAAGAAAAAAGTTAAAGAAAGTAAAGAAAAAACTGATGAAAAAGAAACTGTTAGCAAAGAGAGCAGTTTAGAGACAATCAGGGAAACTGAATATGAGACTTACTCATATGAGGAAACTGTTATAGCACAGGAACCTGTATATACTACGCTTTATGTAGTAAATTGTGATAAGAGCATATCACTTAGGAATGCGCCGTCTACGAAGGCAACTTCCATAAGGCAAATTCCTCTGGGGGCTGCGGTAAGTTTTGTGCAAAACTCTACTGATGGCTTTTATCAGATAAGTTATATGGGAGATACAGGCTATGCTCTAGCATCCTACTTATCAAGCAATCCTGCTTCAAGCTACAGACAGCCTGAAACATATAGTGCTTATAATGATTATTATGATTATGATTATTATGAATATGATGATATATTCTATGGATATGTAGTTGATTGTAAGGAATCGATCACCTTAAGAGAAGCTCCAAGTACAAGTGCAAAAGAAATAATTCAGATACCTCTTAACTCAGTCTTGCTTGTATACGGTTATGCAGATTCAGACTTCTTTTATGTAAGTTATGGTGATTACTACGGTTATGTTTTGGCAAGATATGTGGAAATTTATTAAAAGTAATATTTTAGCTACAGTTTGGGTAGGTCATTCACCTTCGTCGAAAATTAAAAAAGTTTAAATTTATTTATAAATCCGGTAAAGATATGGAATATTAAAAGGGCTGTTGCAAAATAACTTATTTTCAGTTATGATGCAGCACCCCTTTTGTATTATCCGAAGTATTTAATTATGCATCTCCACCTTAGATATGGCATAAGTACCCTTTGCAGTATCATAGTATATTATGTTACCGGTAAAATAAAACTCATCGGGATTTTGACCGTTTTGGGCAAAAGTTTCTCTAAATGAATTATGATAATCTTCAAAAGTAGTTTCAACAGGTGTTTCATTCGGATCATCCGTTTTGTATATATCAAGCTTGGCATCCTTTGTTACATAAAGGGAGCCGGAGTATATCATAGATGAAAGAGGAGTTACTCCTGCATCAGGGGTTTTGCATCTGAGAACATACCTGTCGTTTCCCTCTCTCTTAACAAGTTTAATTTCAACATCAGGATATCTTGACTGACTAAGCCCTATACATTCTCCTTTAAACTCCTCATTATATCCTTCTTTTCCGGTTACGGTACAGAATAAATTAGGTCCCTTTAGATACATACTGTATCCGGCTTCCATAGGAGCTACCTCCTCCTCAGAGAATGAAGTTGTAGCAAATATATTGGCATTGGTAATTTCATACACCTGCCCTCTGTCTATAACATTTGAAATCTTATCACCTTTATAAAAGCCTTCGGCAACACTGTCATTATACATATCAGTCTTAATATACATTCCTGCAAAGGGATATTCAGCATATATGAACTTAAAGGGAGCGATAAAATCACTTACCGTACCGTCCAAGCCTACAAAGTAGCCGTCAGGCGTATATTCTTGAGAGTACATCCTGCCGTCCTCTCCGAAATAATAGTTCTTACCGTCTATATTCTTCCAGGAGTTTTTGTAAAGTTTGCCGCTTTCATCATAGTAAAGGAAATCCGTTTTATAAAATCCTTGTACTTCAGGATTATAAAATGGAATAGGAGTTTGGTAACTTACCCAAGCTCTGTTAAGAGGCTCAGGATCTAAAAATATATACTCATCGGAAATTTCACCATCAGCACTTACCTCTCTTTTATAAGTGGGAACCAAACGTATGTTTTCAATCTTTTTGGCTGCGGTATTTTCCAATGTTATTTTTGAGTTGTCAACAAAACTGTAGTATATTGCTTTGTCTGTCATACCGATAGAGTTTGCATTGTCTGATATTGTAATAAGATTACTTCCGTCAAGCTCACATGAGTGTAAATTTCCGTAAGAATCGGAAGTATTCGGTTCAGACTCGCTTAATATAAAAAGTTTATCATTGAGTACAAAAGCAGTGATGTCATATATCCATGCCTCTGTTCCGGTATAGATAAGTTCATCATCACTTCCGTCTAAAAATACTCTTCTGATAACATTTTCATCATGTTTACCCTTTTTAGACCTGCTGTAGTATACATAGCCGTTATATATAGTATAATACATTGCATCTAAGTCCTTGATGACAAGTTCAGCCTCTTTACTTTCCGGGTTGAGTTTTTTAAGCCCTTCCTTGTCATGAAAATATAAGCCATCATTTGTAACATTTACAAGTGGAAATTCCGTAGCAATATCTGCCGGTATATTGTACAAAAGCTGTACATCAAGGGTTTCCAAATCCATTTGATAGATACTCTTACCGTCTGCGGCTTCTTTATTAAATGTAAAATAAAGTTTTCCGTCATAAAGAGCATCAAGTACCAAGTAATATGTATCCGTATCAAAAGGCATAAGCATTTCTTCGGAACTTCCGTCCGCTTTTGCCCTGTAGATGGCTACGGAACCGGGTACATTTTTATCATCTACCGAAGCACTGTAGTATATATAGTCTTTATAGTAATACATCTGTCCCGGTGAATGTCTGCTTATAGGATTTGAATTTCCCGTACCTGAGGTATCCGGATATGAGTAAAGTTCAAAGTTGTTATATTGACTTTTTATAAAAATATTTGTGCCGTCAGTAACGACATAACTATTTCCGAGAACATTACAAGGCGGTGCTGTATCGCCTAAAGAGCTTATTTCACTAAGATGGCTGTCTTTTTTAGTCTTTTTAGTTTTCTTATCTTTCTTATCTTTTTTATCCTTTTTATTTTTGCCCTCCTTTGATATACTCTCTTCCTCAGTTGCAGCTTCTTTTGAAGAAATATAGCGTAAAGCGAAAAAGCCGGTACCTGCTATAACAAGCAAAGTAAGTAAGGCTATTATAGATATTATTATTACCCTTCCGGTTTTTTGTTTATTGTCTGGATAACTCATAAAAACCTCCTTTATAGTAAGTGTATTATATATACTTTAAAAATAATTTTGCAACAGTTAGGCTATATACAAACCAATAATAAAAACTATAACTTATATATACGAACTATTACACAATTCTTAATGTATAAACAATATGAGTTTAACATAGACTGAATTACATAACAATAAACCTGAAAAATATTAAGTTATTAATTTATAAAAATTAAATAATAAGTAAAATTAAGTGAAATAAATAAAAACCGCAATACTTACTTGGCTAAAAAGTCTCTTTCCATATCACTGAGCACGGACAAAGGAACTCTAAGCCCTCCGTAGCCAACACCTATATCTATATCCGGTTTATTTGAGCCGTGAAAATCACTGCCGCCGCTAATACCAAGATTATATTTTTTGGCAAGTTTTTTTAACATTGTGCTGTCGCTTGGTTGCTGTGAAGAATGGTAAACTTCGAGTGCGTCTAAGCCCATTTTAGTCAAATCCCGTATAAGTTTTTCCAAGTCAGCTTCAGATAATTTATATCTGCATGGATGGGCAAGTGAGGTATAGAAATTAAATTGTTTAAAAAAGTCCATTACATCTTTTACGAGTATTGACTTTTCGGGTATATACTTTGAGTCATCACTAAGATACTTTTCAAAGGCAAAGCTTATGCTGTCTGCATAATTTTTCCTAATAAGAGCCTTTGCGATATGAACCCTCGTTATACTTGAGCCTTCGGACTCTTTTTCAAGCTCCTCAAAATCTAAGATTATATTGTCCTTACGCAGCCTTTCTACAATTTCAAGGTTTCTTTGTTTTCTTTTATCACTAAAGTTTTTAAGTGCCTTGTCTATGGCTTTGCATTTGGCTTCGTAATTATCAAACACATAGCCAAGTATATGTACTTCTTTCTTACCGTATACCGCTCCCAGCTCAATAGCCGGAATAAAGCGTATATTTTCACTCTCAGCCGCCTTGATTGCCTCTTTAATTCCTGCCATAGTGTCATGGTCGCTTAGGGCTATGGCTGCAAGATTTTTTGAAGCGGCATATCGTATAAGCTCGGATGGGCTAAAAGAACCGTCTGATTTATTGGAATGTGTATGCAGGTCTATAAAATTATTGTTAAGATCCATATAAATATCCTTTCACATTAACAGTTTGGCTAAGATACCAATACTTAACTAAAACATAATAAGTTAAGCCTGCTATACTTATTTTGCGAACAATGCACTCGCAAAATCGTGGGTATAGCAAGAAAATACAGTTTTGATGATACACTATTTTTTGATAAATTGCAAAGCGTATGAAAATTCAATGATATAAAATACTGAAAATCACCAATTCCCAACTGTTACTATTCAACAAAAAAATTTATAAAAAAAAATGTACTTAGTTCACAATATAGAAAAAATATGGTATAATAAAATCTGTTTATAGCAATCTTAACTTAAAGTTTTCAGGCAAATTCTTCAGAAAACTTAAGTTAAACAGTAATATAAGGTATAGACTGTGAGGTGGCAAGATGATAAAAAAAGAGATGATTGCAATGCTTTTGGCAGGTGGTCAGGGAAGCAGATTGGGAGTACTTACTCAAAAAGTAGCGAAACCGGCAGTTTCATTTGGCGGTAAGTACAGAATTATTGACTTTCCTTTGAGCAACTGCATAAACTCAGGGGTCGATACGGTAGGTGTTTTGACACAGTATCAGCCGCTAAGACTTAATGCTCATATAGGTATAGGTATACCATGGGATCTGGATCGCAATGTCGGTGGAGTTACTATCTTACCGCCTTATGAAAACTCTAAGGGAAGTGACTGGTATACAGGCACGGCGAATGCCATATTCCAAAATCTTGAGTATATGGAGTCATATAATCCGGATTATGTACTTATACTTTCGGGAGACCATATATATAAGATGGATTATGAAATAATGCTTGATTATCACAAGGCTAATAATGCCGATGTAAGTATAGCTGCTATGACAGTGCCTATAGAAGAAGCGAGTAGGTTCGGAGTTCTTATAGCTGATGATAAGAACATGATAATGGAATTTGAGGAAAAACCTGAAAATCCGAGAAGCAATCTGGTGTCAATGGGTATATATATATTTAGCTGGAAGGCTTTAAGAGAGGCTTTAATATACCTGAAAGAAGAGCCGGGCTGCGATTTCGGTAAGCATATAATTCCTTATATACATTCAAAAGGAGACAGGGTATTTGCCTACGAATACAGCGGATATTGGAAGGATGTAGGAACTTTGGAGTCATATTGGGAAGCCAATATGGAACTTATAGACATAATTCCGGAGTTTAATTTATACGAGGAATATTGGAAAATATTTACCAAGAGCGAGATCATAACACCTCAATATATATCAGATAAGGCGTATATCAGCAGAAGTATTATAGGCGAGGGTGTAGAAGTTTACGGTACGGTAGTTAATTCCGTAATAGGTGCGGGAGTGGTTATAGAAGAGGGGGCAGAGGTCAGAGATTCTATAATTATGCAGGGTACGCATATAGGAAGGAATACCAAGATACAAAAGTCTATAATAGCCGAATATGTGGAAATAGGTGATAATTGTCTTATAGGTGAAGGAGAGTATGCTGAAAGCAAGTATGATAAAAAGGTATATAATTCGGATATAGTTACGATAGGTGAAAAAAGTATTATACCAAGGGGGGTAACAGTAGGTAAGAATACGGCTATTATGGGAAAAACCGTTATAGAGGACTATGAAAATGCTGTATTGGCAAGCGGAGATTATATAGTAAAGGCAGGTGGAATAAGATGAGAGCGATAGGTATTATTTTAGCCGGCGGTAATTCCAAGCGTATGAGGGAATTATCAAGTAAAAGGGCGATATCCGCCATGCCTATAGGCGGAAGTTTCAGAAGTATAGATTTTCCGCTTAGTAACATGAGTAATTCAGGAATCAAAAAGGTAGTTGTGTTTACTCAATATAATTCACGCTCCCTAAATGAACATCTGAGTTCTTCAAAATGGTGGGATTTCGGTAGAAAACAGGGCGGACTTTATGTATTTACCCCTACGATAACTGCTGAAAACTCCGATTGGTACAGGGGAACGGCGGATGCATTGTACCAAAATATAAACTTTTTGAAGAGTTTGCATGAACCTTATGTTATAATATGTGCGGGAGATGGAGTATATAAGCTTGATTATAATAAGGTATTGGAGTATCATATAGAGAAGAAAGCGGATATCACCATAGTCTCCAAGCGTATGAATGACGAGGATGACGATATAAGAAGATTTGGTGTGCTTAGGATAGATGATGACGGAAGAGTGTCCGATTTTGAAGAAAAACCTATGCTTGCACAGTCAAATAATATCTCCTGCGGTATATATGTTATAAGGAGAAGGCAACTTATAGAGCTTATAGAAAGGTGTGCCGAAGAAGATAGGTATGACTTTGTAACGGATATACTTATAAGATATAAAAATATTAAAAGAATATATGCTTATAAGTTGGAAAGTTACTGGAGCAATATAGCTTCCGTAAGTTCGTACTACAGAACCAACATGGACTTTTTGAAGAAGGATGTGAGAGATTTCTTTTATAGAAGCGGTTCTAAAATTTATTCAAAGATTGACGATTTGCCGCCCGCAAAGTATAATCCGGGGGCGGATGTCAAGAATTCACTTGTTTCAAGTGGCTGTATTATCAACGGTTATGTTGAAAATTCGGTGTTATTTAAAAAAGTATATGTGGGTAATAACTGCTCCATAAAAAATTCTGTAATACTAAATGATGTATACATAGGAGATAATTGTATTATAGAAAATTGTATAGTAGAGAGCAGGGATACCATAAAAGCCAATACACATCATGAAGGGACTCCGGAGAATATAAAGGTAGTTATAGAGAAAAACGAAAGATATACTTTATAATATATAATTTTTAAGGAGGAACTGTACATGCAGATTACAGATGTCAGAGTGAGAAAGTTAGATAGGAGTGATAGAATGAAGGCTATCGTATCCATCACTATAGATGACGAATTCGTAGTACATGACATTAAGATCCTATCCGGAGAAAAGGGCTTGTTTATAGCCATGCCGTCAAGACTCGCATCTGACGGAGAGTATAAGGATGTAGCTCATCCTATAAAAACATCTACTAGAGAATACATTAAGCAGACTATATTGGAAAAGTATGATGAGCTGTTTCTTGATGAAGGCTAAAGAGGCACAGATTAACTAAAAAAGCTGTTATAAGATAAGTATTTAAAGGCTTAAGTCGTCTTTATGTATCCTGTCTTCTAACAGCTTATTTAGTGTAAATTTTAACATAAAAAAAGCCTGGAATAATTGCTGTAAACATGATAAAGTTATAGACGGCGTTTTATTGCCGAAAAGTTATTATGTTTAGAAGGAAATATATGTTAGATAGAAGTATCTTGGAGTTAGAAGCTGATAAAAGAGATAAGCTTATTATAGATATAAGGCGTAAGGAAGAGTATGAGAAGGATACTTATCCGGATGCGATTAATATTTTTTGGGATGATATAGACGATCATATAGAGGAGCTGCCTAAGGACAAACCCATATATCTGATATGTTATTATGGAAGAGAAAGCTCCATACTGGCAGAAAGTCTTAGAGATGAGGGTTTTGATACCTACAATGTGAGCGGCGGCTTTAGAGAGTATCTTAGAATTAAACTTGAAAGGTATTTCAGTACCGAGGGTAGTGTAAGGGATAAGCATAAGCAAATAGAGCAAAGTATTATAAAGAAATTCAGAAAAGATATCTGGAAAAAATTTACAAAGGCGATAAACGAATATAAACTTATAGAGGATGGCGACAAGATAGCGGTATGTATATCGGGAGGCAAGGATTCCATGCTTATGGCAAAGCTTTTCCAAGAGCTTTATAAACATGGAAAGCAGAACTTTGAACTTATTTTTTTGGTTATGAATCCGGGTTACAATGACCTTAATTACAAAACCGTGCTTGATAATGCGAGGTTGCTTGACATACCTGTTGATGTGTTTTCTTCGGATATTTTTGATATAGTTGCCGAGCAGGACAGATCACCTTGCTATCTGTGTGCAAGAATGAGAAGGGGACATCTATACAGTAAGGCTAAGGAGCTTGGTTGCAACAAAATAGCACTGGGGCATCACTTTGATGATGTAATAGAGACTATACTTATGGGGATGATATACGGTGCGCAGATACAAACCATGATGCCTAAGCTAAAAAGTACCAATTTTGAGGGAATGGAGCTGATACGCCCTATGTACCTTATAAGGGAAGATGACATAAAACATTGGGTAAATTATAATAAGCTACACTTTATACAGTGTGCTTGCAGGCTTACCGAAAGCTGTGCATCTTGCGGCGGTACGGAGCAAGGCTCCAAGCGTGCCGAGATCAAAGAACTTATAAAGTATATGTCAAAGAAAAGTCCTTATATAGAAAAAAATATATTCAGAAGCGTGGAAAATGTAAATCTTAAGACTATTATAGCCTATAAAGACACAGATGGAGAGCATCATTTTTTAGATAATTATTAAAAATGGAAAATAAGAATACATTTAATTTAATATATGAAGAAGTAAAAAAAATACCCAAAGGTAAGGTTGCAAGTTACGGTTACATAGCGAAAAAGCTTGGAAGACCGAGGCTTTCAAGGGTGGTAGGATATGCCCTGCATGTAAACCCCGATCCTGATACCATACCCTGTCACAGGGTAGTGACTAAAGACGGTCAGGTAAGCAAAGCCTTTGCCTTCGGAGGTTTGAATAAGCAAATAGAGTTGCTTGAAAAAGAAGGTGTAAAGCTAAAGGACGGCAAAGTTGATATGTCGCTATACGCTCTAAAAGAAGTACCTTGGGATGAAGGAGATTGATACAAATGGGAAAGACCAGAATATTGACCATACAGGATATATCCTGTGTGGGAAGGTGCTCACTTACTGTAGCACTGCCTGTAATATCAGCCTGCGGAGTGGAGGCTTCTATACTTCCGTCTGCGGTATTATCCACACATGTGGGTTTTGAGGATCCGTTTTGCAGGGATTTGACGGATGATATAGAAGATATATATAAGCACTGGCTTAAGGAAAAAGTCGAGTTTTCGGCAGTGTATACGGGCTATCTTGCCAATAAAAAGCAGATAGAATATGTTATAGATATTATGAACTCCAAGTTGGTAGTTAACGGCAGCAGGATAGTAGACCCTGCCATGGCGGATCACGGAGAGCTATACAGCGGCTTTGATATGGAGCATGTTGAGGAAATGTATAGGCTGTGTGAATATGCCGACATAGTACTTCCCAATATCACCGAGGCTGCACTTATGACAGGCAAGGAATATAAAGAAGTGCATGATAAGGAGTATATTGAAGATCTGTTAAGCGGTTTTGATAAACTGCCTATAAAGTATGTGGTGCTAAAGGGAGTTTTATTTGATGAAAATGAATTTGGAATTGCCATATATGATAAGCAGAGTAAAGAAGTAAAGTACTATTTTCATGAAAGAGTTACCAGATCATATATAGGAACCGGAGACTGCTTTGCATCCTGTTTTTGTGCCCTTTTCGTAAGAGGCTTCAGTATATATGAAGCTGTGAGTATTGCGGCGGACTTTGTGCTGGCTGCGATAAAGAGTACAGATGTCAAGTTAGATAAAAGGTTTGGCGTAGACTTTGAGCTTGCTATACCTTATTTAATAAAACGAATATATAGTTAGGAGGTTTTTATGGCAAAGGAATATGTGGTATGTATAGACTCGGACGGTTGTGCGATTGACTCTATGACAGTAAAGCATATAAAGGGCTTCGGTCAGGCATTCGTAGAGGTTTTTGTACCTGAGGAAAGAGCTGATGAGGGTCTTGAGAAGTGGAAAGAGATCAATCTTTTTTCAAAGACCAGAGGCATAAACAGATTTAAGGGTTTGGCTTTGATTTTGGAAGAGATGGATCTTGAAAAAGACACAAGAGCCGACTATATACAGTGGACTAAGGATAATCATAAGTTTTCCAATACGGAGCTTGAGAAAGTATGCAGCACGGCTACCAATCCTATATTTGAGAAAGCCTTGAGATGGTCAAGAAGGGTCAATGAGATAGTCGAAGCCCTTCCCACACCTACAGCTTTTAAGTATGTAAAGGAGTGTATAGACAAACTTCACGAAAAAGCTGACATCATGGTGGTTTCTTCTGCCAACAGAAAGGCTATAGAGACTGAATGGACAGACAACGGTATCATAGATATAGCAAGTCAGATATTTTCACAAAGTGATGGAAGTAAGACAGCCTGCATAGGTGTGATAAAAGAGGGTAAGGATCCCGATAAGATGCTTATGCTGGGAGATGCCCCCGGAGACATGGAGGCGGCATTCAAGAACGGTATACATTTTTATCCCATAATAGCAGGTGAAGAGGAGAACTCTTGGAAAGAGCTTTTGGATACCTATGCCGATATATTCTTTGAGAAGGGATTTGACAAGGAGTTACAGGATAAGCTTGTAGAAAAAATGAATAAGAAATTATCTATATAATCTGTTATGTACGATTTTTTCCCATTTTACATTAATATACAAAAAAAATATTTTCTTATAGTAGGTGGTGGCAAGATAGCTTGCCGCCGCCTTAAGACCTTGCTTAAGTTTGATGTAAATGTAGTGCTTATTGCCCCTGATATTTCGCCGGAAATCAAGCTTATACAAAATGAGAGGTTAAGACTTTACGAGCAGGCATTTGAGGAAAAGTTCCTTGATAAAATCAACTATTTGATACTTGCTACGGATGATAAGGATTTGCATAAAGCCGTATCGGAACTTGCAAGGAAAAAAGGAATCATTGTAAATGATGCCTCTTGTAAGGAGAATTGTGATTTTTACTTTCCAAGCATAATTGATAAGGATGAATTATTGATCAGTGTTACAAGTCTTGGTAATAATCATAAACTTACACATAGGATAGCAAATATTATAAGAAAGTATATAAATAAATTTACTACACAAACCAGAAGTTTGTAATTAACAGTTTTAGGAGGATAAAGCAAAGAAATGTTATATAGAGCCAGAAGGATAAGAGGTGGAGATATTATAAGGAGGATGGTAAGAGAGACCAGAATAGATGTAGCTTCACTTGTGTATCCTATGTTTATAGTGGAAGGAAGCAATATTAAAGAAGAGATAAACTCTATGCCCGGACAATACAGATATAGTAAGGACAGGTGTTTTGAAAAGATAGATGAACTTTTAAGCGTAGGGGTGAGAGCGGTGCTACTCTTTGGTATACCTGAACATAAAGATGAGATAGGCTCTGCTGCATATCATGATCATGGAGTTGTGCAGGAAGCGGTAAAGGCAATAAAGGAAAAATATGCAGATGAGGTCTATGTAATTACTGATGTGTGTATGTGTGAATATACCTCACATGGACATTGCGGTATTATAGATAATTTTTATGTGGATAATGATGCTACACTTCCAAGTCTGGCTAAGATATCCGTATCACACGCCAAAGCCGGGGCTGACATGATAGCACCTTCCGATATGATGGACGGAAGAATCAAGGCTATAAGAGAGGCGCTGGATGGCGAAGGATTTAAGAATGTTCCTATTATGAGTTATTCAACCAAGTATGCTTCAGCTTTTTACGGACCGTTTAGAGATGCGGCAGGTTCTGCACCGGCTTACGGAGACAGAAAAAGCTATCAAATGGATGTGCACAATGCGGTTGAGGGAGTAAAGGAAGCCTTACAGGATGTAACAGAGGGAGCCGATATACTTATGGTAAAACCGGCTATGTCCTATCTTGATGTACTTTACAGGGTAAAGGAGGCGACTAAGCTTCCGGTAGCTACTTATTCGGTAAGCGGTGAGTATGCCATGGTTAAGGCGGCAAGCAAACTCAACTACCTTGACGAGGAAAGGATCATGTGTGAGATGGCGGTTGCGGCATACAGAGCCGGAGCGGATATTTATATAACATACTATGCCAAGGAACTTGCGGAATGTATAAAGAAAGGGTTAATAGGATAAGATATGGAAAATAAGGCACTGTTAGTAGTAAGCTTTGGAACCACACATGAAGATACAAGGATAAAGAACATAGATCTTTTGGAAAAGGAGTTACAGGAAGCTGCAGGCGGTATCAAACTCTATAGGGCATGGACAAGCAAGATTATTATGGCAGTACTTAAAAAAAGAGACAATATTCTTATAGATGATGTTAAAACCGCTATGCAAAGAATGCTTGATGACGGCATCAAAGAAGTGTATGTGCAGCCTACCCATATAGTAAACGGTATAGAGTACGATATGATGAAGGCTGATATTGAAGCTTATAAGGATAAATTTGAAAGAATCGTCTGTGCTTCTCCTCTGCTTACACTTGATGATGATTACAATGAAGTTGTAAAAGCCTATGCCAATATTATTGACAACGGCGAGTGGAATCTTGAATTTGAAGAGGGCTTTGTATATTCCAAGGATGACACCGCAGTAGTATTTATGGGGCATGGAAGCGATCATCATGTTAATTCCGTATATGCGGCACTTGATTACAGGTTTAAGGAAAGAGGACTTGATAATGTATTCGTAGGAACAGTTGAGGCTTATCCTGACTTCGATACAGTACTTAAAGAACTTAAAAAACATAATTATAAGAAGATAGTTCTTACTCCATTAATGCTTGTAGCGGGAGATCATGCCAAGAATGATATGGCAGGTGATGACGAAGAGGCTTGGAACACTCTTCTTAAGAATGAAGGTTATCAGGTTGCTGTAGTACTGAAAGGTATGGGAGAGTACGAAGGCATCAGAAATATATATATAAGACATATACTTGAGGTAATTGGAGATATGAAAAAAGATGTTGCATAAGCCTAAGAAAATACGCATAGGAACCAGAAAAAGTAAGCTTGCGGTATGCCAGACAGAACTCGTGGCAAAGGCTATATCAAAGTATTATGACAGTGATATAGAATTTGAAATAGTGATGATGTCAACTATAGGCGATCAAATGCAGGACAGACCCTTAAGCGCTATAGGAGGTAAGGGGCTTTTTACAGCGGAGCTTGAGGAATCCATACTCTCAGGTAAGGTTGACATGGCGGTACATTCGGGAAAAGATATGCCCATGGAAGTAAGAAAAGGGCTTGAAGTAAGTCCGGTACTTAAAAGAGAAGACCCTTCGGATATGCTTGTATCCGATGATGACATTGACTTAAGTTCGGATGTATCGGGGCTTTGTCTTGGAACCTCTTCGCTTAGAAGAAAGATACAAATAAGCGGACTTAATCCGGGCTTTGATATTAAGGATATAAGGGGTAATGTACTTACGAGACTGACCAAGCTTGTAAGGGGAGATTATAACGCCATAATACTTGCAAGTGCAGGTATAAACAGACTTGCAGATAAGTTCGGTACGGATCTTTATGACGGTTTTCATATGAAGCGAATGGATCCTAGGGTATTTCTTCCGGCAGCGGCACAGGGGATACTTGCACTTGAAACCAGAGAGGGTGAGTTTAAGGACTTGATAGCCGCTATAAGTGATAAGGACAGTAATTTGGCGTTTTATATTGAGCGTAAATTTTTAGAAAGCATAGATGCAGATTGCAATGCACCTTATGGGATTTATACAGATGTCATAGATGAGGAGTTTGTGCATATATATGCTATGTATGCTACAGATAAGCGCAGATATCTTGACAGGAAAGTAAGAAAAGATAAGGCGGTAGCAGAGGCTGCTGATATGGCAGAGGAATTGTTGAATGCAGGCAAATAATATATGTAGACCTTCGGTATCAATAGTAGGAGCAGGTCCCGGAAATATGGAGCTTGTTACGAAAAAAGCCATGAAATGTATACAAGAGGCAGATGTAATAGTATATGATAATCTTATAGATATCTCCTTGCTTAACTATGCAAGTCTTAATACCGAGCTTATATATGCAGGTAAAGAGGCGGCAAATCATTACCTAAGTCAGGGGAGTATTATAGAGCTTTTAATGGACAAGGCAAGAGAGGGCAAGTATGTTGTCAGATTAAAGGGCGGAGACCCTTATCTTTTCGGAAGAGGCTCTGAAGAGGCTTTGGCTCTTAAAGAAGCTGGAATAAGTTACGAAATAGTATCGGGAGTAACTTCGTCAATTGCCGTTCCCGCCTATGCGGGGATACCGGTTACTGACAGAAGGTTCGTATCTTCCTGTCATATAATTACAGCCCATAGAGAAGACGAAGCCGGTATAGACTTTGAAAACATATCAAAGCTTGAGGGAACACTTGTATTTATGATGGGGCTTGCCAAGCTGCACCACATAGTACAGGGATTGACCTTGCACGGTAAAGCCTCCGATACTCCTGTGGCTGTACTTTCAGACGGAAGCAGATATAACAGAAGAAAATGTGTGGGAACACTTGCGGATATAGAAGAAAAGGTAAAGGAATCTAAGCTTTTGCCGCCTGCTATTATAGTAGTGGGTGAAGTGGTAAGCCTATCAAACGAGCTGGATAACTTCCTCGAAAGATACAGTGATAAAAAACTTTTCAGAAAAAAGATACTGCTGACCGGAACCAGATATATATGCAATAAAATAAAGGCTGCATTGGCAGATGAAGGCTGTGATATTGATGAAATCAGTATCATAGAAAGTGTACCTATAGAAAGCGATTTCTATAACAATATAGAAAAATACATAGAAAGTCATGATTATCTGGTATTTAGCAGTGCCAACGGAATCAGAGTATTTTTTGAGAAGTTAAAAGAACTGCATAATGTTGATTTGAGGAAACTTTCCAACATAAAGTTTGCAGTAATAGGGAAGGGAAGTGCTCAGACTCTCAGAAATTACGGCTATATAGCCGACTTTGTACCGAGCAGTTTTTCTAATAAGGATCTTGCGGTTGAGTTGTGCAAACAACTTAAGGGTGAGAAGTTACTCTTGCTTAGGGCAAGGGAGGCTTCTGCAGAGCTTGTAGAAGAGCTTGAGGCAAATAAGGTCGAGTATACGGATGTGCCCCTATATGAAACCTTTAGGGATTACAGAAGAACCTTTGACATTAAGAGATTGATAAAAAATTATGACTATGTAGTTGTGGCATCAAGTATAACCGCATATACTCTATGTGAAATGGTGGAAGACAAGGCTTTACTTGAGGGTAGAGTAGTGTCCATAGGACCTGTTACAACCGGCACTTGCAAAAGGCTGGGAGTAGAGCCGCTTATGTCGGCAAGAGAGTATAGTGTGGACGGCATAGTGAGGGCGCTGCTTCAATAAGATATTATAAAAAATCTCCTTGTAGTTTAGTCTTGCTCGCAGGACTTCGGATAAAGTATCGACAAATTTACACAGGCTTAAAACATAAAAGTGTGCGGACTACGCTTAAACAGTCCGCATCTGTGAAATTTGTACCTTGCTTTATCCAAAGTGTTAAATGCTTAAAGATTGAACTGTAAGGAGATTTTTATGCTCTTTAAAAAGTATGTAATTAAGAGACGCTTGGATTAAATGATGAACAAATATCTATAAAAGGAACTGCATCTGCAACTCGAAATAGTATAAAGCATTATTTTGTAAGCTGAAATATTGGAAATTTCAATGTGTTGATTCTGTTTTTACTGTGGAAGTTTGAGTTAATTAATGGAAAATACTATATCATTACTTTGTTTTGCCGCGTCAGGATCTGATGCTATGTTTTTTGTCTTTTTTCTCATACTCTTGCCTAGATATCAGAAGGTTTTATCACATTCTCATATCCCTATTATCTTCATCATTAATTATAACTGCTTCACCAAGTTTATATTTACCATATTCTTTTGAGTAATCAAAACATTTTATCTATTAGTATATTTTGGCATATTATCTTTCCTCCAACATATCATCGAGTTTACTGGAAACAGAACCGCCGCTTGGTTTCATAACTCCATTGATGGGTAGAAATGAAAATCTGAGATACTGATTTATATCATTATTAATATATACAGCTATACTAAAGCCGCCCATGGGATCCGGTTGAATAGAATCATAGTCTATTTCATAACTTTTTATAATGCCTTCATCAGTAAATGCTTTCGGATCTTTCTGTCGTATTTTTTGTTCTATAAATTCTTTTGTTGAGGAGCTACTTGCAAAATTATTTATTTCTTGCTTTCTATTATGTTCTGTAACTATAAAACTCAATATAGGCACTCCTATCAATAATGCTATTATAATTAAAAAAATATATCTCTTCTTCATTCATATTTCCTCATTTGTTGAAACTGTGTCCTGTAATTTATTGCATAAGTGTGTTAAATTACCTGTTGCCTAAAGTGGTTGAATAATTCAAATGTTAAATGTACTGTACTCTTGAAATGACTTTACCTAAAACAAATAGTACGGCACAAATCTTAGCGACAATAAAAGTATTACTCCTCAAAAAGTAGACTTCTTTCTATAGTGACCTTACCTATATTTTCTTTGCTGAATTTTACTTCGGCATTATGTTTAACAATTAAAGCTATACCTAAAAGAAATATAGCTGATAAGGCGAATGTAATGAGTGTTTTTTTCATTTATGGCTTCTCCTTGGATATATAATCAGTTAAGTCATTGTTGTGATTTTCTAAATTTTCAATAAATTTATAACCTACAGGATTTAAGTTTTGAGTTCATCTATAGATTCCGGTTTATTATAGTTATATATTTTTAATATATTCTAATCCATTATTTTTAATGAATTTCAGGGCATATAATTGTAAACTCTCCTGAAGTATGATTCCTTTTAATGTCATCATATACTACTTTTGAAATAAGTAAGTTAAACAGGTAGCTTTTCCTATTTTTCGATAAACCGGGAAATTTAGTATCAATTCATTTTTTTATTTTTACTATTATATGAACTGTTTCAATATTAAAGCCATATTGTTTTGGCAAATTTTATTTAAAGTGTTTTTATCAATAATTATTATAGCTTCACCATCTGTATAATCAATATTATCAAGTATATACTGTTGTTTTATAATTTGAAAATTTTCACTATCAGTATAAAAAAATCTACTCATATTGACTAATCCTCCAAATATCAGCAAGTTTTGGATGCAAAGTGTAAGATTCTATAACTGATTTTCCATCCTCATTACTACCTAATATAATTCTTATATATAAATCTTTATTATTATTTATATATAGCATAAACATAATTCCCCCAATGGGGTTTGCGGATATGGTTTTAGAATCGATTTCATAGCTTTTTATAGCGCTGTTATCAGTGAAGGCATCAGGGTCATGTTGCTTTATTAAATCTTCAATTAATTCCTTTGTTTCATCACTGTATACAATATATGTCATAGTTTGCTTCGTTTCATTTCTTTTTGCTACACCGTCTAACATAGAAACTCCTATTAGTAATAATATTATTATCAGTATAGTTACAATTATCTGCTTTTTTGTCATCTTAGTTGCTCCTTGTAGCTATCTTATTTACCCACTTTGATCCAACAAAAAGGGGATCGGGGCGTTACCCTAATCCCCTTTTTGTTGGATACTTATAGTTTTATTTTACAAACCTTTTGCTGCTTAATTCTTAACCCTTAAGTCCGAAGTTACGAGGCAGCGCCTCATCGTGCTGCTGCATAGCCTCAGCGGTCTTGGTAAGCTGAGTATTGATCT
>ERZ773054.481-NODE-481-length-31104-cov-30.619601_pt1 | contig 31104 bp, 31 predicted proteins | sample MGYA00580630_ERZ773054 | MGnify/ENA primary metagenome ERZ773054 (study PRJEB29015, sample SAMEA2737994) | human oral metagenome | biome: human oral; feature: human-associated habitat; material: dental | place: China | collected 2115 ... | reverse complement strand
TGGTATATTGGAGATAATATTGATCATATTGTTCATTGGTTGGTTTGCCTTTATAGGTAGCCTACATTTTGAGCATAAGCGCCCAGAACAGATAGAGCAAGAGCACCAGAATCGCTGTAAACAGTTGTACGGAATCGAAGCCGGAACGTTTACGAAGCACGAACGTTTCGGTATATATCGCTATTGTTACGACGCTAATGGCGACGTAAAGGTGTTTCATTAAAGATAATAGAGAGGTTAAATATGAGTACTAAAATATCCGACCAAGACCAAAAATGGCTAGACATGGTTGATGAATTATCAAAAGAAGGTGTCTCGATAGCAAAACGTTCAAGCATGGAATCTGCTGAATATGTAGACCTATTACTGAGCAACTTTGATGATAAAAATTACTGTCAAATGGCAATCAACCAGCATGCGGTAGAAGCAGCCATAGGACAATACTTTGCCGACGTTATTGCTCCTTTCTTTTTCGATATGCAAAAGACATTACGAAAGAAAACTAAGATGAGCAAAAACAACGCCGAAACATGCGCCAGAATACATGTAGGGCGATTCATTCGCAACATTGTTAAGGAGTTAAATAAGAGAAATGGATGATAAACTATTCAACGAAACACTAGCAGAGCTGAAAGCATATATTGAAGATAATGCTGAGAGAGTCAAAGCCATCATAGATGAACTCCCTAAATCATACAATATGATGTCTATGAGTGAGTCCTTTAATTGTGGTTGGAAGACTGGTTTTAGGCGATGTTTAGCTGAAGTAAAAAGACTTGTGGACGCAAACAATGAAGACACTATACCTCGTAAGAAAACTCAGCAATAAAGAACATAAGGTCGAACTTTACAGAGATGATGCTGGTCGGGTTGTCGCTTTTACTGACATAGAAGACGCGAGAGAGGCTGCTAAGAGTATGAAGCCAACCTGTCCGCCGCAATCGTGGTGTGAGGTCGTACTAATACGATTTGACGAGATTCAGTATATGAATTTACCGGGTGGTTACGTAATTTATGAAAAAGGAGGAGCCATGAACGATCGCAAGAGAAATCGCATTGAAAACTTAGCAAGATTAATATGAGCCACACGAAGGTTCTTTAGAAGAGATAGATAAATCATGAAGCAAAATATTTTGATAGCATTTTACAATGTTTATGTTCTCTAGTATAATGTGTGTATAAAGTGGGTTTTTAGCTGTTACATTCTGCAGAGCGATGATGTTAATGGCAAAAAAAGTCTCTAAGGTTAAACCTGAATCTTCTAAAGCGCCACCAAAGAAAACGCCCAAAAAGAACGGGCGTCCTTCAAAGTATACCGATAAACTAGCTGATAAGATTTGTCAAATGATTGCTCAAGGGCAATCGGTCCGTTCTATTTGTGCAAAAAAGGACATGATCTCTATGCAGACGTTTTTCCGCTGGCTACGAGAAAATGATAAGTTTCGTGAGCAATACGCGCGTGCGTGTGAAGAGAGGTCATATATGCACGCTGAAGACATTATTGAAATTGCCGATAACGCTACTAATGACTACATGGAAAAGCTTGAGGGTGATGGCTATATATTTAACAGCGAAAACGTTCAGCGGTCACGCCTGAGAATTGATACCCGTAAGTGGTTGATGTCTAAGCTAAATCCAAAAGTCTATGGCGATAAGCTGGATATGACGACAAACGGTAATGACATAGGAGTGACGCTGAGTGCAAGCCAAGCCGAGCAGCTGCTTAACGCAAGAGCAAATCGTCGGGATTCTTAGAGAATCTGCTGAAAATGGCTCTTTTGCTGAATACTGTATTGCTATTGATCCAGATTATCAGCTGAAATGGTTTCATACTGAGATTGCAAATAAATTAGAACAAGGGTTCTACAGGCTGATGGCAGGTGAAGATGTACGCCTGATAATCACTATGCCACCGCGTCACGGTAAGAGTGCTATGGCTACGCAGAAATTTACGTCGTGGGTTTTGGGTAAAGTGCCAAATATGCCAATTGCAGTGACATCATACAATGCCGATTTGGCGACTGATTTTGGACAAAACACCAGGGATATTATGAAATCTAGTGCATACCGAGCGATGTTCTCAACACGCTTGCGTCCAGACTCTCAAGCTAAAGGTCGTTGGATTACTAAAGAGGGTGGCGCATATACAGCAGTTGGTGTTGGTGGTGCGCTGACAGGACGAGGTCTTAAAATTGGTATTATTGACGACCCATTCAAAAATGATGAAGAAGCAAACAGTCCTGTTATACGTGATGCCAGATATTCCTGGTATCGCTCGACATTCGCTACTCGTGAAGAGGGAAATTCAATGGTAGTGTTAATATTGACGCGTTGGCACGAGGACGATTTAGCAGGTAGGATATTAGCCGCTGCCGCTGACGCTAAAGCTAAGGGTGAGCCGCATGATGAGTGGGAAGTAATCGAGTTCAAGGCCATCGCCGAAAAAGATGACGAACATCGCAAAAAAGGCGAAGCTCTATGGCCAGAGAAATTTTCAATTGAAAAATTGCGGAAAAAACGAACAGAGATAGGCAGCTATGCATTTTCGTCACTTTATCAGCAAAGCCCAATCAATGAGCAAAATCGTAAGTTCAAGAAGGCATGGTATAGATATCGCGAATTTAGCAATGTATTACAGCTTGATACCTACAACGTCATGACTATCGACCCGCGCGGCAAAGATGATATTGATCAAGGCACCGACTACATTGGCATCACCCTCAACTTTATCGACCGCGAAGGCAAATGGAACGTGATATGTTACCGCACGAAGCTATCCGCCACCGACCTAGTCGACCTCATGTTTACGAATTGGAAACGCTACAACCTACATAAGATTGGCATCGAGGACAACCAGTTTACACAAGCCCTGAAGTCTGTCTGGGAGGAGGAGATGCTGCGTCGTGGTGTCTATATGGATGTCGAGCTACTAAAACACGGCGGACACAGCAAGGCGTTGCGAATTGAAGCTCTAGTTCCACGATACGAACGTGGCGGCATCTATCACATCAAACACGGTGATACGAATTTCTGTAAAGACCTAGAAAGTGAACTCAGTATGTTTCCAAAAGCCACCAACGATGATGCAAGCGATTCATTAGCATATCAAGTACAGCTGGCGCAGCGCCCAGAAGACGACGTCGGCAGCGGTGAAGCGTATAATCAATCGCTTGCGGATAGAGACGTAACGGCAACATGGAATTAAGGAGGGAATTATGAAAAAGTTTGTACCAGAGTTTGGTAAAGTCAAGGAAAAGAAACAGCTTAACGATAACACGACGGTTGAAGTTGAGAAGAACTATCAGAACAGTAGTGTCATCGGCGCAAAATTGCATTACGAAGAACGTTTTCGTGTTGGGTCTATGGCGGAGGCGCGGGATAAGGTCGATGAATTAGCGATGCGGATTGAGAAAGACGAGGGACTAGTTAATCCGTCAATCCGCTATGACGGCCGAGCAAAAATGTTATACAAAGGCTCATTCGATGTTGTCTTTGAATATACGAGAATCAGAGCATAGTAAGGGACATTCCCCCAATAAACATAATTGTGATATAATACAAGCGTAAACCACTGAAAAAAACCAGAGTTTACTGCAAATAACAGTAATCTTTGGAGTAATCAGTGGCTTTTTCTTTTCTAACAGAGAAAAACATCTTTGACCTATACGGTACTGCTAAAGAGCAGACCGAACTGCTGACCGAGCCGTTTTCGGAGTTTTCTCGCATTGCCCGAAATAAGCCGCACCCGAAAATCCCGAAGGCATTTCCGAAGACTACCGACGGCACAGCATCTTCAATCATCATCAAATCGCCGCGCCGCACGATTCAGCAGTTACCAACCGGCATCGTTAGTACTGTCGATGAAAACAGCCCATGGCCGATTGTCGCTGAGTTTGTCTACCTGGAGAAAATCCTGCCTAATGCCAATACTGAATACGACTTGATTCATAAAAGCTGGATGACAGTAGAGGGCGGCGAGACGTTTGGCTCAATGGCAGTATACGCCCCAATGCTATACAACGATGGTGAACTGCTGCCAGACTACCTGATTGTATCGTGGCGTGACATTTCCCTCCAGCCAGGCAAAAAATCTGCCAGCGATTGCAGCTACATATTCATGCGTTCATGGTGGCAAGAGGCTGACGTTGATCAGCTCATTGATGCCGAGAAAGAACGCCGCCGTAAAGCCAAGGAAGAGGACGCAGAGTATGAGCCGTCGTGGGACTTGGAGGCTTTAGAGGAAATCAAAGATGCCATCATCAGCAAGGACGATAAAGCACAGAATGAAGCCGAACAGGAGCGGTCGCTTGACCCGTCAGGTATTGAAATCGTCACTGGTTTTCAGGTTGGCGCGGGCGCAACGTTCTACACCTTCAATCCTGCTACTGAAAAGATTGTGCGACGTAAGCAAAATAAAGACCCGCGCGGTAAGATACCTATCTCTTGGTATTTCTACGACGCCGATGGTGCAAACCCGCTTGGCCGTAGCGTATTGGAGCTTATCGGGCCTCTGCAAAATCTCATCGACGGCGATATGCAGGCATATCAATACAACCGCGCCGTAGCATTGCAGCCAACCATTAATGTTTTTGGTAACGTCAACGAGCGCCGGCTCAACTTTGGCGCCAACGCTGTCAATAAGATTCAAGACCAAAATGCGCGCATCGAGCCGATGAATGTCGACACAACAGCCCTACGCGAATATCCGAACCTATACGGTTTGCAGAAATCGCAGATGCTCAACCTGGTCAATAGTCCAGACACCTCAATCAGTGCTGAGGTTGGCAACCCTGGCTTTGGCAAGACACCGCAAGCTCTCAAGACTCAACAAGCACAGCTATCCATTGATGATAACGCCCTCCGTAAAGGCTTTGAAGCATTCTTTGAGGAATGGAGCGAGACAGCTATCAACCTGTATTTTGCTGAGCGTAACGGAGTGGAGAAAATGCAGCTTGATGATGAAACGGCCGAGAAATTGCGAGCATTGGAGCGTGATGGTCACAGTCTGGACGGCGTTGAACTAGACGAAAATAACGTAGCAACTATTGATTTCTCTAAAGCACAAGGTGTATTGAAGTTTAAGATTGATGCCTCAACCACCAAAGTCAACAGTGAAGCGGCACAACTTGATGCGCTGAAAACACTGATTCAAACACTGGATGCTAGCCAATCACTCAACCAAGTCGTACCAATCAAGAAAAAGCTGGCAGCGTGGAATGCAATCGTCGCCAACTCTGGCATTGACGGGCTGGACGAATTGAAGGTTACCGAAGAAGAGATGGAAGAAATGCAGCAGATGCAAGCACAGGGGGCGCAGCCGACGGAGCAGACCGAGGGCGAAACGCCAGAAGCTGAGATAGAACAGCCTACTGAGACAGTAACAGGCGAGACCGCGCCGGTAGAAATGTCAACTGAGCCACAGGAAGCCGCTGAACAGAGCCTAATCGATGAATTGCGCCAAATTGGTACGCCAGAGAATCTAATCGCCGAAGTACCGAGCATGGTTGAAAAAGGCTTTACAGAGGAGGAGATAATCGCCTCCATTATAGGAGTTATCCAGAAAGAGGAGGATGAATAATGGAAGACAATCTATACCCACGCAGCACTGAGTACTTTGTGCCGAATGCTGACATGGACGAGCAGCGCGAAAAAGCCAAGGAAGAGGAAAATGCTGCTGTAGCTAAGGAGCTGAATAAGTTGCAGCAAATTGTAGACCGATGGAACGAGCGGATTGATTATTACAAATCACTTGATGCTATCCCGAATGAAGCTGTTACCGACAAAGAGCAGTTATCGACTTACATGCTGGCCCATAAGGAAGTTGTGCGGATTTTACGAGAGGAAAGGAGTGCATTGGAGAGCATCATCGATCCCATTTAGGGAGGTACGTTGCTTTGGTTGGCTAAATCCTCGCTAGTAGCTGACCAAAGGAGCGCATCTCACGCAGCCCAGGTTCGTCACCTGTAATCGACGTCAAAACAATTTAATGAGAAGGAGGGTGCTATGCCGCAAGCAGAAGCGGAAAGCCAAGAAGTCGTAAATACCGAGGTAGAGCAGGAGTCTACCCAAGCTGAGTCGACGGCAGCTGAAACGAAAAACTCTGAGGCTTCGAGCGAGCCAGACACCAAAGCAGTTATCTCAGATAGCGGCGAGGTGGTACGTGTCAAAGTCGATAAGTCCAAAGAGGAGGACAAAGAGGACGAATCCGAGGACAAGTCAGACGATGACCCGAAGCCGAAACGGGGCAAGGAAGCCCGCCAAGAGCAGCTAGAACGCGATTTAGACGAAGAAAATCGAGCTATCCGCGAATTAGTTGCCAGGCGGAATGAAGCAAGAGCTTACCGCCAGCAGTTGGAGCAAGAGCAGGCACAGCAGTATCAGGAGACACCACCTGAAATGCAAGACCGGCCGCTACCAACACTAGAGCAGATTATGCAGACGGAGAACCCGGAAACGGGAGATTTCTTCACTGAGTTTGAAGCTAAGGCGGTGTTGCAAAACTTACAATTGCAACAGCAAATAACAGTTATGCAGGAAGCTCAAGAGCAAGCGGCTTACGAAGCCCAAGTCAGTGCATCAATTAGTGGCATGTCGTCAGATGCTGAACGGGCACTCAAGGACTTTCCAGAGTTCGACCCAGAATCTGATGAATATGATCCGGAACTTGATGCTGATGTAGATGAATTCCTACAAGGAATGCTCATTTATGACAACGCTGGCAATATTGTTGGTTCGCGCGAGAGTATATATCAACTATATCAGTCATTCCATAAGGCGAGAGGTAAGGGTGCTAAGCGAACGGTGATAAACGATGCAGGTGATTTCCGCGGTAGCGGTGCCCGAGTCGAGAAACCGTTCGAGAAGATGTCTACTAAAGAGATGGAAGCTTATCTTCGCCGAAAAGGACATGACGTTTAAGAAAGGCTATAAAGATGGCAACAAACACGACCGCAACACTTTCAGCCGAGATGATCCAGTACCTGGAAAAAACATTCTTGGAGCGTAGTGAAGCGCGCACGATTCATGCTGAAGGTGCAAAAAAGAAAACCTTGGAGAAAAACAGCGGTACAACCGTTACCTTCACCAAGCGTTCACCATTCGCCCCAGCGACTACACCGCTCGTGGAAGGTGAAAATCCGCAAGATGACGAGATCAAGAGTAACAAGGTTACTGCTACTCTAAAGGGTTACGGTAAATGGACAAAGGTCTCGAGTATGCTGTATAACACATCAATCGATCGTGAGATGAAAGAAACGATTGAAATGATGGGGCAAAACGCAGGCGAGACAATCGACGCATTGGTTCGCAACGTACTGCATCAAGGTGCAACCGTCCAGTTTGCTAATGGTAAAAGTGCGTTAACAGGCATTACCGACGACGACGTTTTAACCGTTACGGAAGTTCGCAAAGCAGTCCGCACGTTGAAGAAAAACAACGCGATGGTCTACCCTGACGGCTATTTCTTGGGTAAGGTTGGTCCAGATACTGCCTACAACATCACCGGCGATACTGCATGGGTTGATGCTCAGAAGTATACTGGCCGCCCAGAACTGTACAAGGGCGAGTTGGGGCGCTTGCATAAAGTTCGCTTTATCGAGGCATCGAGCAATCAGATGGAGGAGAAAAGCACTAAGACTGTTTACTCAAACTTCATCCACGGTCAAGAGGCATTCGGCGTAGTGGACTTGGCAGGTAGCGGCTTGAAGAAGATTATCATCAAGATCAGCGACAAGGGCGATACCTCTAACCCACTCAACCAGTTCATGACGGTTGGTTGGAAGGCTGAAGCGTTTGCAGCAGCAGTGCTTGATCCAAAGTGGATCATCAACGTTAAGACGGGTGCTAAGGACTAGCAACCATTAGCCGGGGCGGTGTGAGCCGCCCCACCAAAGAAAGGAAATAACATGGCAGAGAAAACTCCACCAAAACCAGAGCCGACTAAAGCGGAAACTCCAAACGACATGGAGGCTCAGATTGCTGCGGCAAAGAAAGAAGCTGAAGCTAGCGCCGCTGACATCATCGCGCAGGCTAAAGCGGAAGCCGAGAAAATTATCGCTGACGCTAAGGAAGCTAGCTCAGACGACGAGGTCGTTAGCCGTAGTGTCTCTAAAAAGGATATTGTCGACGCTTACAACCATGGCATGAGTCATATGGAAATTGCTCGGAAGTTCTATGGAAACGTTAATGACGACAACATGCAAAAGGTTATTAGAGTAATCAGCGCAGAGTTTGAACCGCTGGACGACATTGACCCAGAGGTTGAAGTCACCGAAGCTTGGAGTTAAGCAAATGGACGGAACAAGAGAGGGAGAATTAAAGCGACTGAGCGAGGTATTTAACAACCCTCTCAAGTCCCGTCATGAGCGCAGACTAGCCCATGACACATTCAACAAGATATTACGCCAAGTAAAAGACAAAAAACTCACCGAATTACGTCGTAGGTTAATCCGAGCTCACAATGCCGAGGATGTAGATGCCGCTGAAAAAATAACCGATGAAATATATGATTACTCGCGACGGATGGGGTATAAGTAGAAAAAACTCCACGATGATGAAAACCATTTTTCCCACGTGAGGAAAATGGTTTTTTTGTTTGGCTTATGCTATAATAACCTTACAATTAAGCACGAAGTGTGACTCTAAAGAAACGAGAGCGCGTTGTCATCCAAAAAAGAGGGAAGCGTGCGTCGCAGCGTTGTATAAGCAGTTATCCGAGGTGATCGCCAAAGAAACGCGAAACCGCCCAATCCAGTACGGAGCAAAGGAATAGGCCCCCTGAGTGACCAGACAGCAGACGACAACTCTTATCCAATTTAATAGCATATTTTATAATTTGGAGTGTTATTGAGAGATTTGGTATTTGTGGTGTATACTAAAAATACTTTAGTAATAAATGGGAGTCTTTACTAAGATGGGAACAAAACCACAAGTCGTTAAAGGCGCTATTGGCGCCACTATTGGTATTATTGCACTAGCCGGCATAGCTGGAGCAATGGGCAATACTAACAATCAACAGCAACAACATGCGACACCAGTCGTACAGCCTGTAACATACTCAGACTGTAGAACGGAGGAAATACCGTTTGAAACGCGGTACGAGGGAAGCGTGGGTCAATACGGCTATACTGAATCAGTCAAACAACAGGGTGCTGTTGGCAGCAAAAAGATTTGCAAACCAAATAAACCAGGCTATCAGGATAAGGTAGAGGTAGTCACACAACCAACACCTCATATTGTTGTTCGCACACCAAAGCCAGCGCCGCAACCAGTACAGCAGCAATCACACTATCGTGTCGGAGCAATCTGTCGTGACGGTTGGCAATCAAGTGCTACCGGAAGAGGCGCATGCTCACATCATGGCGGAGTAAGCGAGTGGCTGTACGAGTGAGAATATGAAAGATAAGCTTGTCGACTTTGTTGTTGGTATATTGGTAGTAGGAATGGTAATACTCGGAATGTATGTGTATAACCGCTACTTTGATAACCCTAGCAGCACAAAGTCAAACCACACTCACAGCAAGGGTAGCAATGCTTCAGGTATCACCAACCCAAGCAGTAGATATTACGATCCTATTGATGAAGACAATCATGATGATGAGGACGACGTATACTATAAAAACTGTTCTGAAGCTCGTGCAGATGGCGCGGAATCAATCCGTGAGGGTGAACCCGGCTATCGGGAAGAACTTGACCGAGACGGCGACGGTATAGCATGTGAGCCATGGCACGGTAGATAAACAACTACCGTGCCACACAAAAATGCTGTACTACAACCTTACCATCACCTACACCGATACCAGTGTAGGTATACTTCGGGTCGAGCATGGCAGCTTTGTGAGGTGGTGAATTAAGCCAGCTATTCATTGACTGCTTTGTGTTAGTCACATTGTCATCCCATGTCAAATTCTCGCTAGCGTTTACGCAAACAGCAGATTGAAGTTGTCTCATCTCTTCTGTGAGAGGCTGGTTAGTGTCTGGCATGAGGTGCCCTCGGTAATTTCTGGCTATCATGTCGTCAGCTTTCATTTGAGCAGTCCTTGAGATATTAGGATGTAGCTTTAATGGTGCTACACCAACCTTGGCGCGTTCAGCATTTACGGCAGCAAGTATGGACTGTTCGGTGGGCGGAATAACCTTTGGCGGAAGGGACGCATCAGATTCCTCGGCATCGACTGACGATGCTTGCTTATGAGGAGTAATAAAGCTCTTAACAGCAAAACAAACCCCTATTACAGAGATAACTAAGGCTATAGTAACTATAGTGGAGACTATCACATTGATAGTTTTCTTCATATTTAGATTATAGCAAAAAATACCAGATTTGTCAATAACGCTCCAGATTAAGAAAAGGAGCTTTTTTTATGGCATGGATGTGGAATTCACCTCGACCAGGTGCCCAAAATCAAAACTTAGCAAAAGACTGGGTAGACAGTGTGTTTGCCGGTGTCACTGGACAAACCCCTACATGGAAACTGCAAGAAACTATCGACAGAAACAACGCAGAATCTGCTAGATCGCAAGCAAAGCTGAAAGAGTTGCAAGAGCAGAAGAGTAACAAGACTGCCGCTAATCAAGATTTGAACCTTGGCTACTACGGCGGCGGCTGGCGCAGTGGATACAGCGGTGGTAACCGTGCTAGCGCTGCCCAATTAGCAGAATACGACCAAGGTATCGGTCAGCTAGAACATGGCTTAGGCCGGGTAGACAACCAGCTAGGCGTGCGTCTGGGCAATATCAATAACCAGTACAATACCAAGAAAAATGAGCTACGTAGCTCATGGAACCGTGCAGAGGGCCAGTTCAACGATCAAACTCGCCAAAACCAGCAGCAACGCCGTACGAACATCAATAACATCAACGACCGAGCGTCAGTTGGATTGCGCGGACTGCTTCGCTCGCTTGGCAGCATGGGTGCTGTCGGCTCAGATATGCAATTAGCAGGACGCGCAGTTCAGAGTCAAGCCAACCAGCAGCGTGCCGGCGCAGGGCAAACATACGCTCAGAACCAAAAACAAATCGATACCACATGGGGTCAGTTTAAGAACGACTATGCGGACGAAGATAAGAAGCTGAATGATTGGAAAGCTAACGAAGACAATGCCGCCCGCCAACAATCTCAAACTACCCGCCAAAACCTGTTGACACAGTTAGCTCAGTTAAGAAGTCAGAAAGCTACTGCTCAAGGCGCCAATGGAGCAAATGCCGCTCGTGCCGACCTAGCGCGCGCTAACGCACTATCTAATGAGATAGACAATCTGGGACGCCAACAATCTACCTACAACGGCAATAAGGTCCAGTACAACGCTAAAGACCTAGACAGTTACAAGGTAGCAGGCGACACAGCCGTTGGTGTATCTAACCCAGCTAACCCGGGTAGCGACCCGACACTTAGCGTCTACAACACTCGCCTCAACCAAGAGGAAGAGCGCAAGCGCCAAAACCAATACCTGTAAGCAACTAGGAGGGGATTTATAGTATGGACTTTTTTCAGAGATTAGGTAACTTCTTTACTGGTAAAGGCTGGATTAATGATGACGAGAAACGTCGCAAAGAGCAGCAACCTCAGCCTGTACAACAGCAGCCAGTACAACAGTCAACTGTGCAGCAGCCAGCATGGATTCGTCAGAATGCACAGACGCCTACTATATCGCAGCCCACAGCTCCAAAAGCCAATACTAATCCCCTCCAGCAAGCTAATCAAGCAACTCAGCAATTAAATCTGAATAGTCAAAACAATCAGCTAAAACCACAGGTGATAGCAAATGATGCACCAAAAGTGCTTACTCCGCAAGGACAGCAAGATTGGGCTAACCAGCAGAATAAGCAGATACAAGCACATAACATGGCCGTACAGCCGCCGAAGCCGCAGCCAGTCCAACAACCAGTACAGCAGCCTCAACAGGCGCAGAAACCTCAGTTTGTCTATCAGAATCAAAATAGAAACCAAACGCTGAACGATATAGCTAACCAAAACAAAGTGCCAACCCTAGCTCAACAAGCACAAAGGACAACACCGCTGCTTCAGCAGAAAGTGGAGAGAATTAATGCACCGATAAGCCTGAAAGAGAATGAAAAGGCAAACTTTTTTGATTATCTAAACCCGTTCGGGCGGCATGGACTATTCGGTCCAAAAAATCAACAAGATTTTCAAAGAGCGGTAAAGCCTGTTAATGACGTACTCAGCGGTTATGAGAAGTGGGTAGACTCTAGCGATAATAAAGAGGGATTCCAGTGGAACGACCCCATGGACTACGCTCGCTTTGTTGCCAAGCTACCGTCTGGTATGGCTAGCGGGTTAATAAACGCACCGTCAAAGATTGGTGCAGCAATGGGCGGGTACCGCGTTAAGGACGATGGAAATGTAGAGAAATTAAGCGACGAACAGAGAACAGCGACGCTGCTGGATGGGACTATTGATGTCGGCGGATTAGCGTTCGGCGGTAGCGGCACTCTATTGAAATCACTTGGCAAGCAGTCCGCAAAACAGGCGGCCGACCGAACTGCAAAACAGGCAATATTGAATACAGTTAAAGAAATTGCTAAAGATGGTGCTAAAGAAGGACTTGAGGAATCTACTCAGACGTTTTTGGGCGATGTAGCCGATAACGGCAGATTAGACGCCGGAATAAAAGACTATGGGCAATCATTTGCGCTGGGAGCTCTTGGCGGTGGTGTAATGTCCGGAGCGGGCAAGGGCGTCCAAGCAGGCAAGAGTGCTTTGAACAACACAATAGACAGAGCTGTTCGAAACATCAATAGCGTACAGGCCAATGCAGATATGCCTAGTACAGCAACGAATGGTGGTGCTAACACCATAACCGCCCGTCAAAATGATGCAGGATGGCTAGAGCAAGAAAACTCAGTGCGGCGACCAGTACAGCAACAACCGCAGATTCAAACTCAAACCGCGACAAGCGCAGAGATAAACCCTGTAAACAGCCGGCAAGCAGGATATTCATCATTCTTTAGGCGCCCAGTAGAGAACACTTCAATCCGCCAAGCGGCAGAAGTTAATATCGCTAACAACCAGAATAACCAAGCTCACCCTATTCAATCGGTAGACACTAACCAGGCAATCCAAACCACCATGCCAAACGCCTCACCAGCGCTCAAGCAAGCGGTTAGTCAAAACATCTCTGATATCCAACGGGGCGACACAAACGCCATAGCCGCCCGCCAACAAACTACTGGCAGGCTAGAAAACTACCTTGTCGAACAAGCCACCCAAGGCGTACAGAACCGAGCAATGCAGGATGTGAGGTATAAAATGGTGCCTAATGGAACAAACCTATATCATGGCTCACCGCATACATTTGATAAATTCTCCACTAATAATATTGGTTCTGGCGAGGGAAACCAATCCTTTGGCTGGGGGCTATACTTCACTGATAACAAGGGGATTGGCGAGCATTATGCAGATATCGGCAACACTAATAATCGTGCACGAATAAAAAACAATCTAAGCTCTGGTGAATTTAGAGATAGTTTATATGTGAATAAAGACAATATGTCCAATGAACTTCAACAATTCTTGACTAGGAACGGGCACAAAGTTATGTCCGATTTGAACCCAGATGAACTAGCATATCAGGTCGGACTATTGCGACAGGAGAGTCAACGTTATGCTAAAAAGGCAAATGATATGGCTGGAACTGGCTTTGATCGTGATTTTCTCGCACAGTCTGAAAAGTACGATAAGCTTGCTGACGAGCTAGATGGAGTTGTACGTAATGGCTCAAAAAAGAGACATGCCGCTGAACAAGAAATCGACCGAAGAATCGATAATGCTGACTCTGGTAAAAACCTGTATAATGTAGGACTCACCAGTAATGACGGTCGTGACTTCGACTTCTTAAGTTGGTATGACGCTGTTGATCCCGAGCAAAAGCACAAAATAAAACAGCAAGCCCTTATTGAGAATTTGATTGATAAATGGGGAACTAGCGTAAGAGACGATGGAAGTTATCCTAATTCGATTCCGTTTGACACTGACGAATCTGGGGCATCTGTATATCATAAATTGCAAAGCGAGTGGGGTATGACGCCAAAGAAAGCCTCTCTGTTCTTAAACCGTGCTGGTATTGATGGAATCGTTTATCCTGCAGACTCCCTATTTAATGCCGACAATCGAGACCTTAGCAAAGCAGAGAGTACTAATTATGTGGTATTCGACGAAAATAACGTAAAAATACGAGACTATGTAAAATTCAAAAAGCAGGAAGCGCGTACTCAAGAATTGACTAATGATATACAGAAAGAAGGCAAATTATTAGTACGCCAGCTTCAGCTGACAGGTGATGAAAAGCTCGTCTTCAACGAGTGGCAAAATGAAATGCAGAGAAAAGCATTAGGCTACTACGATCCAAAGACTGACAAAATCAATCTAAACAAGCTTACAGAAGACACTCTAAACCACGAACTAGGACATAAGCTATTAGAACGTACAGAAAACAAGCCAGAGCTGCTAAACGCTATCCGCCAGGCTTACGGAGACGACTACCTCATAAACAAATATGGCAGGCAATATGGCAACGACATCAACCTACTGGCTGAGGAGCAGCTCGCAGACGGCTTTAGCGAATACTATAACGGGAGACTAAACGGTGAAGATAAAGTGCGCTTAGGCGCTAGATTAGGTATTCCTCAAAAGGTCCTGGCAGTATATGACCGCATTACTGAAGCCATAAAATCACTCATCGGCAAGCAAGACATCATCAAGCAGTTCTATGCTCAGATGGAGACGGGGAAGTTTAGGAATCAACCGCAGGTGTCTGGACGCGCGCGAGTAGAAGATAGTGTTGTATATAACCTTGATCCCGAGCAGGCGAAAAACACCATAGCTAAGTTTAACTCTGTCAAGAATGGCTGGCGGCGTAAAACTATAATGTCTCAAATAACCCCAGAATTGGCGCAGATGTATTCTGACGCAACAGGCTTTAAGGTAAGCAACAATGCCAAGCTAGTCCTGACTGAGAATGCAGTACGACACATGAAGAATAGCGGGCATTTAGATGGCAAAGGGCGCTACGGGATGGAAGACACTAATCCGATTACTGATGCGGATATTGCGGATATCCCGTTAGTATTTAGGGAGCCAGACAGTATAAAAGTAAAGGGACAAAAAGGATACAGAGGCGAGAAAATAGAATTGTCTAAACAGTTAGACAATCTACATATTCTAGCAGTAGAGCTAGAGCAAAAATCTAACGGAGACTTCTACATAGTTTCGTACTACAACAAAAGCAGAAGCCCACGACAAGCGCAGGCTTCTGGCTCCCAGGGGCTGGATGTAGACTTCGGTGAAGTCCCGACCAGTTCACGTCCGAAACGGCCCGGAGAGGCTAATGATTCCATTATACAAAATACCCCTCAAAATGTCAATAACGACCTACGCTTCAAACATCCTCTCCAAGACCAAATAGACGATATCCAAAACAATCCTAAACTAAAAATGACCAAAGAGCTACGCCAAGCCATAGACGAGGAAATCTACAACTACTACCCAGAATTATTCGTGAGCGAAGCTGCCGACCTTCAAAGCACCAACGGCGATTGGAATATACCTCGTCTGCATGTAGATGACTTAAAGCACTATTTAGGAGAATTAGCCAACGATATACCATCAAGATATAAGAGACGAGACGGCAAGAGAGATATCGATACCGTAGCTCAAGAGATGGGCTATGACGATATCGACAGTTTCATCAATGAGATACATCGAGTACTAGAAGCTCGCCGTAATGCGCGCGCTGGTAAACAACGACTAGCAGAGCTGCGTCGAGACCCAGATATTATTGCCGATGCACAACAAGCGCTTGCAGCTAAAAATAGTAGCGAACGCCATTCCGTTGGTTTGGAAAACAGTACTAAGGCCACCATTAACGAACAGCCACCCGACTCAATACTGCGGCAGACTGTTGAATCTCAACCATTAGAACAAAGCCAAGCACAAGAGTTCAAGAACGTACCAATGGATGAAGGACATTTGCTAACTAAGGGAAATCTGTATGAGCAGACTAAATCTGGCATACAAGACGACTGGACGAAGCCATTTCAGGATGGCGACTATGAATACCGCTTGCACACCAAGCGCAGCCGCGACGGCAAGAAGAGTTTTAACAGCTTTGAACGTCGCTATGTTGGTGATGACGGCGAATATGGCGATTGGATGCCAACCTCGCGAGCTGCTTACATATGGAAAAGTCAGTCCAAAAAGATAGATAAGGTTAATAGAGATCAAGCAATCCAGGAAGCCTTAAATGCCGCTAAGCAAGACGGTGAGGTCCAAGAGTTTATGGCGTATGAGAATCCTGGTCGTGAGGGTGGTATTGCAGTTGTGCCGCTAGTGGGCGAGCACTCAATTGATGGCGGCTTCGTCCGTAATCCAAAGACGGGAGAAATTGAAGGTAACTATATTCAAGTAACGCCGTTTGGCGTAGTACACCAAACGAACGGTAAGTTTGACGTGTTAGAGGTTGACCACCTGACAAGCTCCCTAGATAGAAGCAAGGGCGGCATAACAGATAACTTTAATCGCTTAGTTGAGAAAAACGTTAAAGACGAACTTGGACAGAAGCTGCTCAAGGACTTGTACTACCAAAAGACCGAGGCATACGCTAACTATGCTGATGCAGTTGAAAATATTATAGGTAAACACAAGGAAATAGCTAAGTATGTAGATAAAGCTCGACCACGATTTAAGAATGAAAAGAAGTTCTGGGAAGATGTGGGAATGTACACCGAAGGTAAATTCCCAGTAGGTGCTGCTGATGAAAGTATGCAAACGGCATTCGCGAAAAAATATGGCGAACAGGCGGCTGCCCGCGTCAAAGAATACGATCAGTTTATGCGAGAAAACTATGATTCAATGATTGATAACCTGAATAAAATTAGGCGAATGTATGGTAAAGATGAAGTCCCATACCTTAAAAACTACATGCCTCATATCGAGAAACGTAGCGGCATGCTAGGCCGCGCCGTAGATAAGCTGCTAGCTGCTTCGCCAGTAGGTATTAAGGGGGATATAGAGAGTCAAGCCCGAGGCGAGATACCAGCCTCATTAGCGGGGCTATCCGCTGACTTCAAGCCAACTCACAAGTTTAACGCTAACGAGAAGCAGCGCCGCGGCGGTATGATGGATTACGAAAAAGACCCCCGCAAGGCTTTTGAGTATTACACCGATGTGATGCTCTACAACACTCACATGGAGCCAGTGATTGCTCGTGGTCGGCAAATAGAGTCATCTATGAGGGCTATGGATATGGCAAGAAAGAATGGTACACGCATTGACCCAGATAGCAATCTCGCGCAGGGCGAAAAGATATCAAATAAGGCTACCATTGCTGTGCAAGACTTTGTAAATGAGATGGCTGGCAAGAGTAGTTCGTTAGATCGTCCATTCATAGACAGAACTAACGCGGGAGTTCAAGTTATTCGCCGTCTAGAAAGTGTGAATGGTGCTAATAAGATTTTAGGTAACCTATCATCAACCTTAGCGCAGACATTAAACCTGCCAGAAACGGTCCGAGATAATGGACTGCGCAACACTGGTCGTGCATTCTTAACGGCATTCCAGAAAGATACTAAAGAGGCAATGCACAAGTCCGCATTCCTACGCGAGCGCTACACAGATACTGAAGGTAAGTTTATTAAGTCAAACTATCAGAAAGCTACCAATGCAATTAGCGTAGTGTCAGGCATGAATTTGGTAGAAAAGAAGTTTATACAACTCAACTGGGCAGCTAACTACAACAGATTTAAGAAGCAGGGCTTGACAGGATACCAGCTGATAAAAGCAGCCGACCAAGCAACGGAGCGAGCTGTCGGTGGACGCGGTATTGGCGCTATGCCGCAGGTGTATAAATCGACGCTAGGGAAGATGTTCTTGCAATTCAGCTACGAAACAAACGAGAGTTGGAAAAACAACATTGCCCATGCTAAGAAAATCGGCTCAGACATAAAGAGATTACAATTCAAAGATGGAGCCAGCGGTGCGGTACGAGCCACTGAGGCATTTGTGGTAGCCTATGGGTTAAATATGCTGATGAAGCAAATTACTGGTAATGAGCCGCTAGTTAATATGGCCGATGCAATCAAAGACGCACTAAGCAACGATGCCGATGGCGATGGCGATGGTGAGGATGACAAGCTGGGGCAAAAAATAGCCCGAGTCACCGGTGAAGCGGCAAAGGCAAATCCATTTTCACAGGCAGCGGTCAATATGATACCTAAATCAGAGCGAGAAAAGATATTTGGCAAGTCAAGCGACTTCGGCCGCTTTGATGGCGCTACTGGCGTCGCACAAACGGCTAGTAATTTACTAGGCGCTGGATTTTATGCGGCTCAGGGCGATAAGGAGAATACCGAGAAGAACTTGCGAGGATTGATACCAGCTGGCAACCAGATAAAGAAAACTACCGAGGGTGTGCAATTGTTGCGCGAAGGCGCTGATACCTATACTGACAAGTATGGTAAAACGCGTACTAACTTTGAAGTAGACAATAACGACCCTTGGACGCAGGCAAAAGCTTTGCTGTTTGGTAAAAATGCCGTACGCCCTGATGAGAAAGCAAATGGCGGTACTCTATCTACTGTCGGCGGTGAAGCCGGCAAGACAGCTAGAAACTTTGAACGCGGACTGAAAAAGGGAGAATACAAAATCCAGGATGGTCTGCTGGTAAATAAAAAAGGTGATGTTCAACGGGAGTACTATAAAAACCTCGCTACCGCCCAGGGAGAAAGCGACGAGGCCTACGATAACTGGATGAAAGCCTACAACATCGATGGCGCATCGACCATAAAGAAAGAATTCAGTTCATCTAATGATATCCTTAATAAGCTGGAAAACGGTGAGAAGAAGGTTAATAAGGCCAAGAGCGCCGTAGACATCCTCATGGGCAAGCATAAGGACTTGCCAGATTGGGTACGAGAACGCTACTATCGGGAGTCTGGTTATACCAAGGAGCAAATCGAGTACGGGGCAATGACTACTCATAAGGAAGTGAGCCTGATGGACAATTATTGGCGTCAGAAGGCACAAGAATCATCCCACGAGGAGCTGATGCAAGCACTAACTAACGGGCGCCGTAAGAGTATCACCGGGCAGATGTTTGCCAAGAATGGCGTCATCAATAAGTTACGGGCCGAGGGCTACATAACTAAGTGGGAAGCAAAAGCCCTCAATGCCGCTCAATTTGACGTAGATGGCAATAGGATTACTAAAGAGATGTCTGGTGGAGGTAATGGTCGGAGCGGTTCTGGACGCAGCAGGGGTGGCAGAGCTTCATCAACATCGCCATTGATATCAGCTGCTGTCAAAAACATCAACAGCCTAACCTCAGCCGCACCAAAAGCAAACCAGACCTCAGTAAAGGGCATAAATATTAACCAGATAGGACAAAACCTGATCAATAGATCGGCTACTCAGAGGCAAGTAAACGCTACCTTGAAACAATGGAACAGCACTAGTAAGAAGAATCCAAAAATACACATCAAGAAAGCGCGAGCGTAATTACTCAATTTATGCTATAATTAAGAGTAAGAAAACAGCGTGACCTAAAAAAACACGGAGCGTCTGGCAACAATAAGCCGGCTCCGTGTTTTTAATTTAGGGAAACGCCATGAACACTACACAGCTTATATCAGCCGTTATGTTAAAAGCCACTGGCAAAGTACGAAACCTGCCAGAGACCGACAAGAAATATCAGAAGATATTGGGTATTGCTAATTTATACATACAACAATGGGAGAGTGAACCAAATGTTGATTGGCAATCCTTATACGATCCAGCATACACGATCGACACTTTATCGACAGATCAAGCATACGCCATTGATATGACCAAAGTGGCAAAAGTAAGCGACGTACTAGGTGATACTATCAAAGTCAAAAAAGATGGGCAGGAGCGCGAGTATACTACGGTCCCACCGGAACAAGCAGGGACATACAAGGGACAAAACTGCTGCACCATTGCTGGCAACAAGCTAGTATTCATTGATCCTATTAGGAGTGATGACCATATGATAGGCGGTCAGATAACAATACCTGTTTATCTTCATGCACCTTTACTCACCAGCCAAAGCAGTACAGTTCCCGTAGATAATCCGATGTGGCTAGTTGTTATGTGCGCTGCAGAATACGCGCGTAACGATATTCTTTTGCAAAATCAATACGGTAACCTCATTGAAGAGGCAAATCAGCTGATGCAAAAGATGATTGAAAATAATGCCGCTCAGGCTAGCTATCGACCACTACATATGGTCCCAGGAGTGTCTGATATATGCTAAAGCCTGCCAAAAATATGAAGTCGCCAAAGATACAGCGCTTGGCGGTGCAGGACTGGCAGAACGGTGTAGTAACAGCCTTTGATGACGGGCGTTCACCATTAAGAGGTTTACGGTCATGCGAAAACATGATTCTAGATCAGGACTCAGTCATCACGTCTAGGTGCGGCACGGCAAAATATGGTCCGCAGCCACTGGGAAAAGTATTGGGCGAGTTAGCAGAGTTTCGTAGTACGACTAATAAAGGCTCGATAAATTGGCTAGCCTGCTTGCAGCGAATTAACGATAAGACAAAATTATGTGTTGCTAAAGGTGAAGATACTACCTGGCAAGTAATTGATGGTAAAGAATACCACGAGTCATCCCGCGGACACTTCAGGCAGATAAGTAACAAACTACTGATTATGAATGGTGAGGATACGCTGAGTTATTTGGATATTTCTACTATGAAAATTGTAGCATTCCAGAAAATAGCCGACCCAACAGTACCAATACTGGATAAGAATACAGGGTTAACCGGTACTGGGTTCAAGGTATTTTATGCAGTTACCTTCAATTCTACAGTGGGTGAGACAGCAGGCTCGCCATTACTCTCTACAACAATATCTACCGACCGAGATATGTGGAATAGTGAAAAGCAGAGCTTATCTATCAAACGTCCAGACAGTACAGAGGCCAAATCGTGGAACATCTATTGTGGTGTTGGCGTAGACGGTGGCGGTGACCCAACGTTATATCGACTATCAACAGCACTACCGATGGATCAGGTAACGTTTATTGATAATGGGTCACGCAGTCTGGATATGTCTATACCTTTGCCTAAAGACAACAACACTGCCGGTCCAAAAGCTACGCGCGGCGATGTGATTAACGGGCGCATTTGGTTGACTGGTGACAGAGAAAATCCATTCTACGTTTGGCGCGGCGGCGATTATGGTCATGAACTGGACTTCTCGCCAGGGTACGGAGGTGGCTATACGCCTGTTGGTAGCGGCACAAAGGAAGTGCCAATTGCAGTAAGACCGTATCGCGATGGCAAGGGCGATCCAAAAGTTACCGTTCTGTCTAGTGGCACGAACGGTGCTGGTAAGCGATTCTATGTCGCACCAACGAACATATCATATGGTGATGAAAGTATCACCGTATGGCAAGTACAGGAGGACACAGGAGCCGACGGTACAGATAGCCCCGATGCTGCAGTAATTTACAACAACGATTTGCTTTATCCAAGTCGCGATGGATTCAAGACTACGGGTACGCTGCCGCAATTACAAAACGTATTATCCACCAAGAGAATAACTAACACTATTCAAGATGCGATTAGTACTCTGAATACTAAAGCTATTAAGAAAGCTGTTGGATTAGCATTTGAGGGACGTGTGTACTGGGCATTACCAGTAGCAGCTAACTATAATAATCAAATTTGGGTTTATGATGCTGAGCGCAAGGGCGCATGGATGAAGCCGTGGAATATTCGAGCCGATTGGATGACTCTGTACAACGATAACTCTGGCGTAACACATTTTCTAATTACCCAAGAAGATAAGATTGTTGAACTATCAAAGAGTGTCAAAACGGCAGATGACGGAAGATTATTCAACACGAGCGCGCAAAGCGGACAACTCCGATTCGAGGAAACCGGTCGCGATTGGGCACGAGTATTAAGAGCTGTATTTACCCTGCTGCGCCCACAAGGAAGAATAACGTTAAATGCTACCGTAAAAACTGAAGATGGACTTCAGAACTTTTCTGAAACACGATATTTTGGCGCAACATCAAGCCGCACTGGTTGGAGCGAGCCGGGAGTGTACTGGAGTACACCGGGCGTGCAGTGGAGCGGAATAAAGAATGTTCCAAATGTGTTTAATTCAGCAAGCGAAGATATAGAGTTGGAAATTGATGAGGATGCTCAGTGGGTGCAATATGGCTGGTCATCATCCGAATCTGGAGTAAGCTACGCGATGTCAAGGGTGGTATTTGAGTACGTCAATATTGGTACGAAAGATCTAAGCTAAAGGAGGAAACTATGGCAAGTATAGAAGATAAAATTACACGAGTAATGGACGGCTCTTATCCAAATGTAGCGCACGTGATAAGCCCGCGCGCGGCAGGATCCGACACATTGATGACTGACGGCTTAAGCGGCTGGAGTACAGAAACGGCAATGAATTTCATAACCTATAGAGCCGACTCTGCTGGCAACGTAATTGAGGGGACTGTTCGCGATTGGACAGGAGTGGCCAACAAAGCAAACAGCAGCATCATAAACCTGAAGCTATTAGCAGGTCCTGAAGATGACGGTAGCAATGTCGGTGACATCGTTCAACCATGCGCCTCTGCTTCATGGGCTGATCGTCTGGCGCAAGCTTTACTAGAATCCCTTGATACAGACGGAAAATTAAAAGAGGGTATAGTTGAGACTAAGAATATAAAGGATAAAGCTATCACTCCAGAAAAGGTTGATTTTGCGTCGCTACCAGCATACGACTACAGCTCTGAGGAGGTTGATACAGGCAGGAAATGGATTGACAGAAAGTCAATCTATCAGAAATCTATAACTTTTACTACGAAGGGTTCTGGCACAGAAGAAACTGGAGCAAACAATGAAACGTTCGACTACATAGATAAGCTAATTTCTCTGGATGCTGTTCTGAATATGTCGAACGGCGAGAGATATCCAAACGGCTACACAAATCCAGGCGCGCCATCTTTACAGTATTTTCAGCTTAAATTCGCTAACTGGGAAGGTGCCCCAAAAATACGTTACCAAACAAGAACTGTTGGCGTTGTAGCGATGACTATCTTGTATACGAAGAAATCTAAAGAGGACTAGATGTCTGCGACAAACCTTATATTGAGTTCGCTTTGGTTGACTCCACCTCCAAAATTACGTGGGTCTGTGCATCTAGCCCTGACATCAAGTATGTCTCCCTCCTCTAGAAGAGCATCGCAGTCTAGTGTAGGAATTGGTATAACAGAGCTACTTCCAGAGCCTGTAATCCGCTGGGACTCTTTGAAAACAGCATCGTTTTTGAAAATTCTGATTAGAGCTGTCGTACCAGGATTAAATCCTGTTGAGGCAATGCCGCAGCGAGCATGAATATGATAGACTCCTTTCTTAGGAATAGTTGCTTGATAGGTTTTGGTGTTTAGCATATTGGCAGTATCATACTCGACGTTATCGAACGGAACAATGACATCTTTAGTGGCGTCTAGCGCTGGCCACTGACCAGGTGCTGTGGTTACTGAGAGCATTGGTAGCGACGCAAAATCAACCTTGTCTGTCTATCGTATAAGTGGTAAAATATAACCATAAGTTAAACAAAGTGTGATCTCAAAAAACGGAAGCACGCGTAATCATGAAAGGCTTCCGTTTTTTATATGCCAAAATCAGATACAGAGCAAAACGAGCGCCTAGCAAGACTAGAGGTATTTAATGAGAAGGTAGTAGAACCGTCTCTTACGCAAATCTTAGAAAAGTTAGACGGACTGGTGTTAAAACGCGAATTTGAAGAGTATAAAAAATCGACTGACGACTCACTAAAGAAACTAACGGAGTTAAACGACAAACTTAATAGTAATTTTCTAATCAAGGTAATAGTACTGTCTGAAAATAAGGTATTAAACTTTTTTGCTGGCACTATTTTTACTCTGTTTATCGTAGCCACAGGATTGAGTGCGATGCAGATGGCACAGCAATTTTTGCGGCAACCAAACGTGATTAAAGAGGTAATTAATGTCAAGGAGGATAAATAATGGCAATAGATATCAACATAGATCAGTATGCGCTCAAGCGTCTAAATATGTTCTTTCCAGCCGATACTGATAACACTGGTCGAGACGGCAATCTAACCGGTCAATGTGTATCGCTAGTCAAGTGGTTTCTAGCAGAGATGACAAGCGTACCTAATCCATTCATAGCACGCGGTCACGCTAAAGATTTTGGCGACCAGTTAGTACGAGAAGGCCACGCTTACGTAGTATCATCACCGAAACGCGGCGATATTGTTGTCTGGAAACAAGATGGCGGTGGATATGGACACATCGGTGTTGTGACGAGCGGCGATGTTTTTGAAGAGAATGTGCATATACCAGGTCCCGTCACACGTGTAGTAGATGGCGACGTAGTCTATGCTTCGCGCCTTGGCAAGATTAACGAGAGTTTTCGCCGCGGAGCACCAACGTTTTATCGAGTACGCACCTATGTCGAAAACCTGCCAAAGCCAGCAGCGCCAAATAACGCGCCGGCTATCCAGCAAGCATACAGAGAAATCCTAGAGCGTGAGGCTGATGCGGGCGGATTAAATCATTATCTATCTCAGATGAGTAAAGGCTGGAGTATCGAACAGGTACGTCAAGATTTGATGGAGTCGGCAGAGCGACGCACGCTATTGGCTAACAAGACTAGAGCCGAAGCTGAGCGCAAAGCGCGTGAGGAGACCGCCAGAAAGGCGGCCGAGGAGAAAGCTCGCCAGGAAGAGCAAGCACGCAAAGAAGCTGAAGAGAAAGCATTGCGCGAAGCTGAGGAGAAGAAAAAACAGGAGCAGGATAGTAGCGTAGATACTCGACTATCTAAAATCGAAGAGATGTTGCGATTTATTGTAGATTTTATTACATCAGTGTTTAAGTTTAATAAAAAATAAGGAGGATATTATGGAAAAAGTAAAAGCACTATTTAGCGCTAAAACCGCTAAAGGTCGTATGGTTCGCAGTTTCTTGCAAACTATCGGCGCTGGTCTAGCATTACTAACAGTAGTAGTCTTAGCACCGGAGTTTAAAAGATTTCTAGACATGTTAGGGCTTGGCGGCTGGATCGGCGCAATAGCTAGCTTCGTAGCTGCTGCGTCTGGTGTTTGGTCGGTCGTAGAAAAATGGTACTACAAGCTAGCTGCTTGGGCGGAATCGTAAAACATGAATCAACAGAAAATAACCATCACCAAATCAAGCTTGTATTTTCGCGAGTGCAAGGCTTGCGGCTGCGTAACGCTACATGTCGGCAAGACCACTCCTGAAATGCCGCAAGGCTCAACATACAACGACTGCTTGCAGTGCTTAGTGGATGCACACAGCGTGCCAGGACTGAGCCGCTGGCACGACCCGAAAACTGGCGCACTACTCAAAGAGCCGCGCGGTAAGACACCGCCAGCGTCAAAAGGTTGAGCTATAAAGAATTACTTTATAGTTGAGATAGTAAGGATTACTTATCATCTGAGCTGTTCGGGATTTCCGAACAGCCGGATTTAGCAGAGATAATACAAGAAAACCTGAATAACTATTGACATTTGCTTAAGTATTTGCAACAATATAATTAATCACACACTAGACACGCCCTCGCAAGAGGGGTCTATAAAATCCCTCGCCCGCGCGAAAGTCGGGAGAGGGATTTTTAATTCCTCGTACAAACAGAAAATCTTGTCAAGCCCTAAAGCACTAAAGGTCTTGCTGGATTTTCTCATAACGCACAACACCCTTGTCTAGCGATGGTGCTAGTTAGATTTGGGTTTAATTTTGGAGGGTTAACAGAGGTGACGACGCATCAATTGCAATCTCAATCTCAATTTAAAAGGTTTCCTAAAAGAAACCCCAATCTCAATACCAATTACAATTGTTTAGTTATGTCGGACGAAAAACAACCGATGGACAAGTGGCAAAAGACGCGGCGAGCTGAATCAATAGCATTTCAACTTTGCGACAAGTTTAACAATCACGACTACTTTTCGTTCTATTGCAAAGTAGCATTGAAATTGCCAGAATACAGAATTTGGCAATTAGTCGAGGAAGCTCAACGTGGACATCAGCCAGCGCGACTATTCTCATTTCTGTGTAAGAAAGCAGGTGTATGACGTTTGATGTTAGTAAAGCAAGACATAAGCTTGTTAAGCAAATTACTGAAGTTAGAGCTAAACGCAACCAGCAGAGATTATTCTCAAAAAGAGACGGTAACTGTAACCATGAGTGGAGACTATATAAACAGCGCCTTGAAATAGATCGTAACCGACCGACGGGAGATACATACTGCGGTCCACTGGGTCCATATTTAGTGGTTTATGGTTGTACTAAATGTCATAAAAAACGTTATGTCGATCTGAAGTATCTGTAGAATAATAATCTGGGGTTTAAGGTAATAGTAAAAATTTTAAGTCATTCTGAGGAGACTACAATGAATGCATCAATATCAACTATTACAACCTCTAAATCTACGGTAATCAATGAATTGTCGCAGATGAGCAATCTGTTTAAAACAGACTGCTATACAGAGAATATCAAAGAGCTCGCGTTTCAATTCATTCATTACTCAGCCATCATTGAAGACATGTCACCCGACACAATATCAACAAGAGTAACGCGCCTTAGGCAGTTTGTAGGATTTTGTGACAGGTTCCATAAAACCAATATAACCGAGTTATCCATTAGATGGCTCGATTTCTATTTCTACGAATATCGAAAGAATCATGCCGCATCAACTACTAATGCAGCTAAACGTGTACTAAAGGCGTTTTTCAAGTGGTGTAGAGAACGCATGAACTTAGATTGCATTAACCCAAACCTCGTCAAATCACGCAAGAACGCAAAACCACGACCAAGATACATACAACATCAAATTATACAGTCTGTACTACAGAAAACAGCTGAGAGCGGCTATGAGAGGCAAGTAAATATGCTCATAGATTTTGCTTACGATACTGGACTTCGTATATCAGAATTATGCAGAGCTGGCTACGATGATATTGACGGATTGAATCTGTATGTAAAGGGGAAAGGATCGAAGGAGCGTACTGTTTTTTTAACGGAGCGCTTAAAATGCAAGCTAGAGGAGTTCGTAACTGACTATAATCGTTTTTACGGTCCGTTATTCAGATTGAACGATAAAACAGCTAGAGTTTGGATGCAGCGCACATTCAAGGAGTACGCTAACATACATATGACGCCACATCAACTACGCCACAGTTTCGCTGTTCGCTTGCTTATATCTGGCTGCGACTTGATAACTATTCAGAAATTATTGGGACATAGCGATATCTCAACAGTTCAGATATACCTACAAATTAAAGATGAACTAGCAGAAAGTCAGTTTTACAAAGCTATGAAAAACGCTCAAGGCTATTGACATTTATGTCATTATTTGCTAGTATATAGACAGTCAACAATGACAGAACATTGATAGATTTTCAATTAGTTATTTTGCCTAGTTAACAGCTGGGCAAAAGAACTACTTTTCGGCAGGAATTGTTGTGGTGGACAATCGTAGTTATGGAAATGCTTATCTCACCTCTTTCCGCCGAGAATCGTGTGATTCGTGATTTTTGGGGAATTAAAATAGCCCGCGATATACGGGTTATTTTTATGCGCATTTTCCTCAGAGCTTGTATCGAATCTCCTTGGTGCGATTTTACGCCCACGCTAGAACCTGTTTTAGCACAAAGTCGCAAATCTAATCCAATCCATTTGGTGTGCCATGCCGTCTTCGACGGCTAAAAATATGAAAGCCAGCCTTTAAATATTTTGATTCTTTTCGCCATTTCTTTTAATGGATAAATCTAACTTTCATATATCTTAATCTAAATTTGGTTTTCAACTAGCTGGAGTAAAGATTGTTGAGTGGCTATAGTTTCTTCTTCTGGTAAATTATCATTTTCTTCCATGAAGATAGCATTCGGGTTGTTGCCAGTGTGTTCTGCTATACGACTGGTAAGAATTTTGAAGTACTTTTCATCTAATTCAAAACCAACATAGCGACGACCTGTATTGAAAGCCGATATGGCTGTTGTACCTGAGCCCATAAACGGATCTAGAACCAAATCACCAGGATTGCTGTGAATTTTTATTATTTCTTCAATTAGCTTAACTGGTTTTTGGGTTGGATGATATCGCTTGAAAGCACCACCACTTTCAGATGGATAACGCATCACTGGGCTTTGATAGGAGCTGTCTTGCCTATTGAAAGTCCACTTTGCTTTTTTCTTTTTTACAAACCAAATCATTATCTCTAGCGACGGCACATATCGCCTATCACGATTACGAGGCATGGGGTTAGTTTTTTCCCACGCAATCACATCTTTAAATTCAAAGCCAGCTTTTGTAGCAATCGTAATGATGTCGGAAACTTTCTTAAAATCATTAAATGCAACTAACGAGCCACCGTCTTTCAATACACTAAAAGATCTTTTAATCCAGTCATTATTGTCAAACTCTTCATCCCACTTACCAAATGCAGTACCAGTCCTTGCATTCTTGCGATCTTTCATCGTGTGAAAGTTTGACCCTCGAGAAATAACATAGGGCGGATCAGCGACAATTAGGTCAACCTCTATTCCAGATTGAATCAAGCCATCCATACCATCTACACAATCCCTATTATAGACTTTGTTCAGATACGCCCTGCTCATGTGTAACATTATAGCATAAGCACTATGTATAAACCAGCCCTAAGTTGTTTATTTATGTTATAATAACTTAGATGAGCGGTGAATTAAAGAATTTATGGATATTGACTGAGGAGCGTCCAAAGCTTGAGGTTTTGAAGCAAATTTTGGAAAAATTTGCTAATGATAATAGACTTTCAGGTTTTGTTGATAATCTAAGAATACTACCTATTTTAGAAAATAGCAAATTTGCCTTCACTTACGAACTGATAGGTTTTAGATGTAATCGTATCAATAAGATCTACATTAAAACGGTTAGTGGCTATTCAAGTTTTGTAGATTTTTTGGTTTTTTATCAGGATAAGGAGCCAGATCCAGCTACCGATGTCCCTGATTATGCAATAGAAGAAACAAAGACTGATGATAGTGAAAGTCGAAATACTGGCGTCTATCAAAGATGCTCAAAATTCGTTTATTTGGAAAATTTTTATCCGTCTGCTCGCAAAATCATGCTTTATAATCTACAAATCGATAAAAAAGAAACTCCAACTGAAACAAACATCTTTGGGACAAGGATGCTTTTGACTAACGGCGTTGAGATTATTGGCAAGAAATTGGACAAAAATCTGTTTAAGCCATTTTCTTCTATTGATGAATTAATCTTATGCAAAAACTCAATGAAAAAACCGCCAAAGGGCAATATTCCTATTGAGATAGTAAAAACTAATGATGCGATTTTTGTTTCTGGTCGCCTATTCAAATCTAGCGGACTATCGCACGACCCAAATATTGGCGCATTAAGCATCATTTCTGTGACTCTACGAAAGTTAGGCTGGCGTGGCAAAATAGTTATCACAAAACATGGTCTAGAACAAAAACATTTAGGAAATACAAATAAATTCATTTTAATAGCTAATCAGGTTGGAATTTTACTAGATGGCTTATCGGTTCCTAAACCAAAGCCCCACCAAAAATATTGGAGATATGACGAAAGCGGCGAAAAGCTTGGTACAATTTTTATACATTTAGTAGTTGAAAGTTTTACGGATGGCTATTCTATCTATGAGAATCACGCTGGTGGCGAACGGGGTTATTTTTTATCTTCTTCGGGCAAACATGTTGCTATTGAAAAATATACCGATCGAAAAAAATACAAAGCAGGCGACAAATCTCAAATAATCAATTTGCCAGATTTAATAATATTAGACATGTCACGAAAACAGATCATCAATATCGAGGGCGAGATGTGTAAGAATAAGCTTAAGGGCATGGAACAAATAACACTTTTTGATGCTTTTGAAAGATTGTATGTAAAGCCAAATTATCCTAATTTCTCAATTATCCGCACAGTTGTTTTGTATGGTGGCATTAATAAATCGGAAAGATTCGAGGTTCAGGTTGGTTTTGTCTTAAGCAAAAGTGGTGATTTAATACTCGGAATTGAAGCACCAGAAATATTTAAAGACGCAATTAATCGTTTGGTTGACTTTTGGAGATAGTTTGGTGACAGATTTTATCAAATCACCATTAAACTATATCGGCGGTAAATATAAGATACTCCCACAAATCTTTCCTCTATTTCCCCGAGAAATAAATTGCTTTGTTGACTTATTCGCTGGCGGAGCAAATGTTGGCATCAACGCCAATTCTAAAAAAATTATACTGAACGATAATTTAATTTATTTAATCGATATGTTTCAGGGTTTAGCTACAACACCTGAAGAAAAAGTTTTGGATTATATTGACAAGACGATTGTAAAGTTTGAGCTATCAATGAATAACGCGGATGGATACATTAAACTGCGCGAGCAATATAACAAAGCCAAAAAACCACTTGATTTATTGATTCTTACTTTTTTTTCATTTAATCATCAAATTAGATTTAACAGTGATCACAAATTCAACACTCCGTTTGGAAAGAATCGCAGTCGATACAATGCTAGTATTAAAGAAAATCTGATTGATTTTATGAACGCTTTACATAGTAAAAATATCTTTTTTACCAAATTAGATTTTGACAAGTTTGATTTTTCTCAACTTGGGAAAAATGATTTTGTCTATTGCGACCCTCCATATCTTATAGCGGTTGGAACATATAACGACGGAAAACGAGGTTTTACTGGCTGGAGTGGCGATCAAGAACAAAAATTGCTCTCTATCTTAGATAAATTAAATGACCGAAAAATCAAGTTTGCCTTGTCAAATGTATTGACACATAAAGGCAAGAGAAACGACTTGCTGAATGACTGGATTAAAAACAATAACTATACGGTTCATAATATAAACAAAGACTACGCAAATTCTAGTTATCAAACGAGTTCAAGAAATGGAACACTAACTCGAGAAGTTCTAATCACGAATTATTAGTTGAAAACCAAATTTAGATTAAGATAATGAAAAGCGATTTTTGCCTGTGGCAAGAATTAAGAAATGTAAACCAAAAAATCGCCCGCAAAGGC
>ERZ773054.477-NODE-477-length-31217-cov-9.048970_pt1 | contig 31217 bp, 28 predicted proteins | sample MGYA00580630_ERZ773054 | MGnify/ENA primary metagenome ERZ773054 (study PRJEB29015, sample SAMEA2737994) | human oral metagenome | biome: human oral; feature: human-associated habitat; material: dental | place: China | collected 2115 ... | reverse complement strand
TAATATATGTATTAATAAAAAAACATAAAGAAATAAAGTTAACATCAAATATTATAAAATTTGCTATTTATTATCTAATTGTATTATCGACAGTTTTTTTCTTATATCAAAAAAATTCTTGGTTAAAAAAATATATATTAGAAGAAACTAGATATACTCCAAAATATCAAATAATAGCAAAATGGTTATATAATAACTGATTCTTGCTATTTTTTTAAAATTCGCTATAATACATACCTTATAAAGGAAGAGGTGTTGTATGATAGATAAACAAAGATATTGTTCTATAGTAGAACGTTTTTTAGCATATAAATACAGAAAAGAAAATAATATTTTATATAGTGATGATTTAACTATTCCTGAACAACTTGTTGAAGATTATTTTGATCTTAAAAAATCTTATAATTTAAATGATAAAGAATTTATAAGAAAGTATGTGGAAAATGAACTTAATTTTGAAGAAATAGATCATTGTGAAACACAAAAAAAGGGAATGAGAAGTTTATATAAATTTTTAGTTAATGAAGATATAGAACAATTAAATTTTTATACATTGAAATTATTTCATAAAAAATTATTTGAATATGAAAAATATTCTGAGTATGCTGGAGAGTTTAGGAAGGCTCCTGCTTATTTAAAAGGAGATCCTACTAATTTAGTAGCATGGGAAAATATTTATAGAGAAGCGTTATACTTAAATAAAAGAATTTCAGTCATGCATGAAAAAGCTAAAAAAATCAAAGAAGAAAAAGAAACAGAAGAAGTATTAAGTTTCATTTATGATACTGTTAATTTAAGTGCTGATATGTTATTAGTTCATCCTTTTGTTGATGGAAATGGAAGAACAGTTAGAGCTTTGACTAATAAGCTTTTTATAGATGCAGGAATACCACCAGTTTATGTAACTCCAAAAGAAAAGCATGAATATATAAAAGCTTTAGTAAATGGAAGAGAAACTAATGATTATTCTGAACTATATGGTTTCTATTTATATAAAATATGTGATTCTATAGTTATATTAGATATAGATAAAGAAATAGAAAGAGAACATAAACTTCATAAAGAAGATAAAAAAGAATCTGTTAAGAGATTAGTTAAAGTTTTAAAACATAGACGTGATTCAATCTCTGATTGTCATTAAAAATATATTTTTATTTATAATATACTAATTAAGTTTTTAATGTTATATAATAAAAATATGAAAAAAATAGTTGTAATTGTAAGTGTAGTTATTGGTTTAATAGTAGTACTTTCTTTATCAGCATATTTAGTAATAGATAATATGTTACTTTTAGATAACTCTATAGTTAAAGATAAAAACTTTGTTATAGATGTACATAAAAAAGAAAAATTATCTAATGTTTTAAAAGTAAAAGAAAAAATATTAGATGATAGAGAATTATTTTATGAAGAAATTGGAGATAAAAAAGTATCGTTTGTTTATTTAAATAAAAATAATAAAAAAAGAAGAGCTGAAATAAAAATAAATGTAGTAGATAAAGTAAAACCACTTGTTTTTGGTGCTAACTATTTTAAATCTTATCAAGGTGTAAAAAAGGATTTTACTAAGAATTTTCTTGTTTTAGACAATTATGATAGAGAAGTAAAAAAAGAAATATTAAATGATATTGATATAGAAAAAATTGGTAAATATAAATTAACTTTAAAAGTAACAGATAGTTCAAATAATGTTACTACCAAAGATTTTACTGTTGAAATTATTGAAAAACCCAAAGATAATAAAGATACTACTAAGCCAGCAAAAAGAGTTGGTATTAAATATGAAGATATTTATGCTGAACATAAAAATGATAAAACAAAAATAGGTATAGATATATCTAAATGGCAAGGAAACGTTGATTTTGAAAAATTAAAAAAAGCTAATGTTGAATTTGTTATGATTAGATTGGGTTATCAAACAGGATTTGGTAAAGAATTAATATTGGATAAATATTATGAACAAAATATAAAATTAGCTAATAAGTATGGTATTAAAGCAGGAGTATATTTTTACTCATATGCTAGTAATCTAAAGGAAGCAAAAGAACAAGCAGAATTTGTTAAAAAACATATTAAAAATTATAAAATAGATATGCCAGTAGCATTTGATTTTGAAGATTGGAAAAATATTGGGCTTGCAAAACTTAGTATTTATGATATAAATAAAAATGCTAAAACTTTTTTAAATGAATTTAAAAAAGATGGCTATAAAGTAATGAATTATGGATCTAAACATTATCTAGAAAATATTTGGGATATTGATTATCCTACATGGCTTGCCCATTATACTAAAAAAACTAATTATTCAAAAGAGTATAAAATGTGGCAACTTACAGAAAATGGTTTAATTTCAGGTATTCAAGGATTCGTAGATGTAAATGTACTTTATGAATAAGGATATATAATGAAAAAATTTATAAAATGTTTACAATTTGTATGGAGATATTCTGATGGAATAAAATCTAAAATTTTATTCCTTTTTATTGTTAATATATTAAATATAGCTTTTAGAATTGCTACACCGCTGGTATCTGCTCAAGTAATAATTAAATTAAGTAATGGAGACTATAATAGTTTAATATACTGGGGAATAATTTTATTTACTATAACTTTGTTAGAATATAGTACTTATTATTTATCTAGAACAAGAATGAGTTTTGTATATCAAAGATTATCAAAAGCTATAACTAAAGATATAGCAGAAAATATACTTAAAATTACTAATGACGATTTAGATAAGGCAGGAAGTGGGATATTTTTACAAAGAATTAATAGTGATACAGATAAACTTGCAGATATATTTTATATAGTTTTTGATGTTATTGGAGAAGTTTTTATCCATGTAGGTAATTTTGTTGCTATTTTTATACTTAATTATATAGCAGGTATATTTGTTCTTTTAATGATGGTTATTTTATTCATTATTGAAAATATTAGAGCAAAGAAAAAAGAAAAATTAGATAAAATACTTAGAAAAGCTAGAGATAATTTATCTACTACAGTTTCTGAATTAGTAAGAGGTTCTAGAGACATAAAAATGCTTAATAGTGAAAAAGATTTTTTATCTAAATTTGATAAAGATGTAGATATTTATTCTGAAAAATATTTGAGATTAAGAAATATAACATATAAGTGGAGACTTTTAAGTTGGAATATTGATAATATTTTAGAACTTGTATTTATATTACTTTTAGTTTTTATTATAAAAGAAAAATATATAGTATCTGCAAGTGCAGTAGTTTTATATACTTATGTTCGTAATTCTCATGGATTTTATTATTTAGTAGGGGATTTAATAAGTTATTTTAAAGAATTTGATGTATCTAGAAATAGACTTGAAGAAATTCTTGGTGATAAATTATATAAAAAAGAAAAATTTGGTGATGTTCACTTAGATAAAATAAATGGTGATTTTGAATTTAGAAATGTAGATTTTTCTTATGGTAAAAATAAAGTATTAAAAAATTTAAGTTTCAAAATAGCTGCTAATAGTACAGTAGCTTTTGTTGGAAAAAGTGGAACAGGTAAAACTACTATATTTAATTTATTAGTTAAAATGTATGATGTAGATAGTGGTCAAATATTAATAGATAATCATGATGTTAAAACTTTAGATAAAGATACTATAAGAGGTAATATAACTATTATTAGTCAAAATCCTTATATTTTTAATATGACTATTAAAGAGAATTTGCAATTAGTTAAAAAAGATTTGACTGATGAAGAAATGAAAGAAGCTTGTAGATTAGCTTGCTTAGATAAATTTATTGAAAATTTAGAAAATAAATATGATACAGTTATAGGTGAAGGTGGAGTTAATTTATCAGGAGGACAAAAGCAAAGACTTGCAATAGCAAGAGCACTTATTCAAAAAACAGAGATAATTTTATTTGATGAAGCAACTAGTGCTCTTGATAATGAAACACAATATGAAATACAAAAAGCTATTGAAAATATGGAAGGTGAGTATACTATATTAATTATAGCTCATAGATTATCTACTATTAAAAAAGCTAATAAAATATTTTATTTAGAAGAAGGACAAATAATAGATAGTGGAAGTCATGAATATTTAATTAATAATTGTAAACCATATAAATATTTATATGAAACAGAAATAGAAAAAGATTAAAGGAGACTATATGTTTAATTTAGTATCAAAATATTCTCCTTCAGGAGATCAACCAAAAGCAATAGAAGAATTAGTTAATGAAGTAAAAAAAGGTACTAAACATCAAGTATTACTTGGAGCAACAGGAACAGGTAAAACTTTTACTATTGCAAATGTTATATTAAAAACAGATAAGAAAACTTTAGTACTTGCTCATAATAAAACTTTAGCAGGACAATTATATAGTGAATTAAAAGAACTTTTTCCAAATAATCATGTTGAATATTTTGTTTCATATTATGATTATTATCAACCAGAAGCTTATGTTGCTTCAACTGATACTTATATTGAAAAAGATTCATCAATAAACGAAGAAATAGATGAATTAAGACACTCTGCTACTTCTTCATTATTAAGTTATGATGATGTTATTGTAGTAGCAAGTGTCTCTTGTATTTATGGAATAGGTGAAGTAGAAGAATATAGAAATCATATGTTAACTCTACAACAAGGTATGAAGATATCAAGAGATGATGTTTTAAAAAAATTAGTGGATATGTTGTTTGAAAGAAATGATTTTGATTTTAAAAGGGCTACTTTTAGAGTTAGAGGAGATATTGTTGATATTATTCCTGCAAGTGAATTTCAAACTGCAATTAGAGTTGAATTTTTTGGAGACGAAATAGATAGAATATCAGAAATAGATGTTGTAACAGGTGCTATAAAAAACGATAAAAAAACTATTTCTATATTTCCTGCAAGCCACTTTGTTACAAGTCATGAAAAAATATTAAAAGCAGAAAAAGAAATAAAAAAAGATTTAGCTATCAGATTAGATGAATTTAAAAATAAGAATAAGTATTTAGAAGAGCAAAGATTAAGGGAAAGAACTAATTATGATTTAGAAATGTTAAAAGAAACAGGTATGTGTAGTGGAATAGAAAATTATTCTAGATATTTTGATGGAAGAGCTCCTGGAGTTGCACCAACTACATTACTTGACTTTTTTGGAGATGATTTTTTATTAGTAGTTGATGAATCACATGTTACACTTCCACAAGTTAGAGGAATGTATAATGGAGATAGAGCAAGAAAAGAGATTTTAGTAGAATATGGTTTTAGATTACCATCAGCATTAGACAATAGACCTCTTAGATTTGAAGAATTTACAAGTAAAATAAAACAAGCTATTTATGTTTCTGCAACTCCTGGTGATTATGAATTAGAACTTGTTGATAATAAAGTTATAGAGCAAATAATTAGACCTACAGGACTTTTAGATCCGATAATTGAAGTAAGAAAAACAGAAAATCAAATATTTGATCTTGTAAATGAAATAAGAGAAAGAATAGAAAAGAAAGAAAAAGTACTGATTACAACATTGACAATAAAAATGTCAGAAGAGTTAACCGAATATTTAAGATCTTTAGATATTAAAGTAGCATATCTACATTCTGAAGTGAAAACTTTGGAAAGATTACAAATAATACATGATTTAAGAACAGGTAAATATGATTGTATAGTTGGAATTAATTTATTAAGAGAAGGTATAGATATACCGGAAGTTAGTTTAATAGCAATATTAGATGCTGATAAAGAAGGATTTTTAAGAAGTAATAGAAGTCTTATACAAATTATTGGTCGTTGTGCAAGAAATGCTAATGGAAAATGTATAATGTATGCTGATAAGATTACGGCTTCTATGGAATATGCTATCAATGAAACAAAAAGAAGAAGAACTATTCAAGAAGAGTATAATAAACTTCATGGTATAATTCCTAAGACTATAGAAAAATCTATAAAAGAAGTAATAAGTAATATATCTACAGAAAAAACAAAGAATAGTAGAATTAAGGAAGTTAAAGAAAATATAGATATTAACGAATTAGAAAAACAAATGCGACAAGCAGCAAAAGATTTAGATTTTGAAAGAGCTATGGAACTTAGAGATATTATTTTTGAATTAAAATTACGTTAACTATATATTTACAAAAAATATATTTAATTGTAAATTTATAATAAAGGAGGTAATATGAAAAATTTAAGAAAGCTATGTTTAGGAATAGTTTTATTAACTTTATTTACTTTAACAGCTTGTTTAGGTACTAAAAACTATAATTATAAAATGAATAATGATGTTACGGATGGAAATGTTGTTGTAACTGTAAAAGGTGATAAAGTTATCAATTATAGTACTAATATTGAAATTAAATCTTATGCTAAGTCTAATTTAGAAACTTTAAAATACTTATATAATATGTATTATGGTTCTTTAAAAGGAGTAAAGTATACGATAGATTATAATGAGTCTAAACAATTAGCAAAAATAAAACTTGATATAGATCTTACAAAAGCTGATATTAAAGAATTATATAAAAAGAGAATTCTTATAGATAAAGAAGTAAAATATATATCTTTAAAAGATATAGAAAAGATTTTATCTACACAAGGATATAAGAGAGTTAAATAGGCATGTTTTTATTTACATGTCTTTTTTAGTTTATTAAACTATTTACTACTATATATTAAGTTGTTATAATAAATTTAGGAGGAAAAGATGAAGAAAATATATTTAGGATTAGTTTTATTAATTGCATTTTCACTAACTGCATGTTTAGGTTCTAAAGAATATAATTATTATTTAAAAAATTCTACAACAGAATCTAAAGTAGTGTTAACTGCAAAAGGAAATAAATTAGTTAAATATACTGCAGATACTACAATAGATTATTCTAAAAATGCAACAGTAGCAAAACTTACAAAAGAACAAGTTACAGCTTCATTAAAGAGAGCATTTGATAGAACATATAATATAAATGGAGTAAAATATTCTTTTGAATATACTGATAGTAAACTTTTAAAATTAAAAATAGAAATTGACTATACAAAAGCTAATTTTAGAGAACTAGCATCTAGAGGATTAATCGATAGAGGAGATGCTAAGTACATTGATTTTAAAGCAACAGAAAAGAATATATTACAAAGCGGATATAAAAGAGTAAAATAAAAATATCTCTACAAAAATAGAGATATTTTTATTTTGATTTAATTCCTTGAAAACTATTTCTTCTTTTTAATTCTTTATCTATTTCATTTAATACTACAAATTTCTTATGTGTCCATTTAGGTTCTATAGTAAGTTCTTTATTAGGGTCTCCAGTTAATCTATAAAGTATAATATTTTTATTGAGTAATTCTATTTGATCACATACTATATCTACAAATTCAGTTAATGTTAATATGTGAAAAGGATTTTTTAAATACTCTTTACTTAGTTGAGTACCTTTTTCAATAAATAACATATGAATTTTAACACCATCTACACCTAGATTATTTACAAATTCAATAGTTTCTAACATGTCCTCTTTTGTTTCATTTTTAAAACCATTAATAATATGAACAACTGTGTTTATATTTCTTCTTTTTAATTCTTTTGTAGCTTTAACTATATCTTCTAAATCTTCATATCTGTTTAATTCTTTTCTAGTTTTTTCATGAATTGTTTGTAATCCTAATTCTACAGTTAAAAAAGTTTTATTGTTTAGTTCTTCTAAATAATTTAAGATTTCATCATTTATAGAATCAGCTCTAGTAGAAATATCTATACCAACAACATCTTTTATATTTAAAAAAGGTTCAAATCTTTTTTTTAAGTTTTCTAAATTATCATATGTGTTAGTATTAGCTTGAAAATAAGCAATATATTTGCAATCTTTCCATTTAGTTTGTACTTTTTTAACTCCATCATTAAACTGTTCTAATAAACTTTTTTGTTTATTTCCTCCAAACATAGATGATCCTGCTAAACAAAATGTACAACCACCATAAGCTTTTGTTCCATCTATATTAGGACATGTAAAATTACCATTAAGAGAAATTTTTGCTATTTTAGAACCAAATTTATTTTTATAAAATTCATCTAAACTATTATATCTTTTGTTCATTAAATTAACTCCAAATATAAAGCGGATAAAAAATGAACAGGATATTTTTTTATTATGTTTATAACATTTTCAATGTTCATATTTAAAGACTTACATATAATAGTTATTATTTCTTCATCAGTAAAAGCATTAACAGAATTTAATTTTTGATATGTTAAAGATTTCTTTTGACTTAATCTATATACAGTGTTTTTTAAATTTTCATTAAATTTATTAATTGTATATAATTTAGAATTATTTAGTTTAAATATTTTTGCCGTATTTTCCATTAAATTGAAAAAGTAATCTTTATTATCATCTTTTAAAATATTAGAAATATAAGATATTTTATCTACCAAAATTTCTAAGCTATCATCTGATCTTATATATTTTAAAAGTTCATCAATATATTTTTTATTAATAGAATTATAAAATTTATCTAATTCTTTGCTGTGAAAATAATATGTATTACCTTCGATTTTTTTAAAGTATTTTAATGTTTCATAGTAAGCTTTATCTATTAAATAATCTTTATCGTGTCTTTGAATATCTTTTGCTAATCTTAATACATGTTTTTCACCATCTAAATTTAAATCTGCTAAAAAGTAATCTTCTTCTTTTTGACCATATTTTTTCTTAAAATTGTAATTTAAAAATCTGTTAAAATCTTTAGGAGTTATCTGAGATTGATATATTAAGTTTCCTTGTAATTCAACTTCTAAATAATAGTCATTAAAAATATAATCTTTGAAGTTTAAATGTTTAGATATAAATTTTTTCTTATCTAAAACAATTCCTTCATAATATTTTTTTAATAAATTATAATCTGTATATAAAAAAATATTAATAAAAGATGCTTCATCACTTATTAAATGCTTTGGATTAATTTTTAATTTTTTTAATGCTTTTAATACACCATATTGATATGCTAACAATCTAGTATTTGTAAAAAGTTTTATTTCTTGCATATTATCACCTATTCAATTATATCATAACTCTAATTGTTGTGGTATAATCTTATAAGAGAATAGAGGGATTATGGATAAGATTAAAAATAGTTTTACTTTGGATCAAAGTAAAAAACTTTCTAATATTGATTCTATAATTAAAGGTGAAAAATATAGATTCACTGTTTTAACTGAAAGATTAATAAGACTTGAATATTCTGAATCTTCTAAATTTACCGATAATTTAACAGTATCTATTAGAAATAGAGAATTTCCTAAACCTGAATTTAATATTATTGATACATCAACTACTCTTGAAATAGAAACTAAATATTTTCATATTGTATATGAAAAAGAAGCACCTTTAATTGGACCTAGTAATAATCCATCTATGTATTTTTATGCTAAGATTAACAATACTGATGAAGTTTGGTATCCAAATAAAAAAGATAATGAAAATATAAGAGGAAACTATAGAAGTTTAAATGATAATTTGAATGGTGAAACTTTATTTTCTAGAAATAAATATGCAGTTATAGATGAAAGTTTATCACCAGTTATAGATGAAAATGGATACTTTAACTTTGTAGATAGTAAAACAGATATATATTTATTTGTGTATAACAATGATTTTTCCTTAGCATTACAAGATTATTTAACTTTAACAGGTAAAGCTAGTTTAATACCTAAGTATTCTTTTGGAAATATTTTACTTGATAATAGAAAAATAAATTCAGAAAATGTAATTAAAACAATAGAAGAATTTAAAAATAGAGATATTTATTTATCTACTTATATATTAGGTAATTTTCAAAAAGAAAATACAGTTTTTTTATTTGATAAAGATAGATTTGAAAACCCAAAAGAATTAATAAAAAACATTCATAAAATGGGAGTGTTTTTAGGTATTAAGGTTAATCCTCAAAATGGTTTTAATGAAAATGAATTAAATTATGTAGAACTTAGAAAATTTTTGTCTCCTGATAATAATAATTTGATTCCTTGTGAAGGGAATGATGCTAAATTTATTGATACATATATTAAAGCACTTATAAGACCTATAAAAGAAAATGGAATAGATTTTATAATGAATGATTATGAAGGTGATATTTATAGTATGTGGGGACTTAATCATTACACTTATTTAAATGAAGCTAGAAAAGAATCTACTAGAGGATTTATCATATCAAAAAATTCTACTATTTCTCCTCATTTATATCCAATTACTTATACGGGAGATTATGTATCGAGCTTTGAAAACTTAGAAAAGATAGTTGAAAGACAAAATGCTTATTATTCAAATTTATCAATAATGCAAGCTAATTTAATAAATGGAAGCAGTAATTATATAAATAACCCTAATTTATATATAAGATCTCTTCAATATAATATTTTTTCTCCAGTTAGTATTTTAGAGTTTAGTGATTTAAAATATAATATTTCTAAACCTTGGGAATATGGTGGAGAGTACTTAAAGTTATCTAAAGAACTATTAAATTTGAGACAAAGGTTAGTACCATTTTTATATTCTGAATATTATAATTATTCACATAAAGGTTTCTTAATGTTTCAACCATTATATTTTTCTATGCCTGATGCTTTAAAATATAAAGAATATAAAAAAGAATATTATTTAGCTAATACTTTTTTAGTTGTACCTATAGTTAAAGATTTTGTAAAATCAACAAGGTATACTAAAGTAGATTATTTTTTACCTAAAGGTAATTGGTATAATTATTTTTCTTCGGAATTTTATGAAGGTGCTAAAAAATATAGTAGTTATTTTAGAATAGATGAGTATCCTATATTTGTAAGACCTGGTTCAGTTATTGTTAAAAATAATGATTTATATCCATATAGTTATACTAATCCTAAAAATTTATTGATTGAATTTTTTCCAGGAGCAGGTAAAACATATATGCTTTATGAAGATGATGGAATAAGTCAAAAATATTTAGAAGGTAACTATATGAAAACTCAAATATCATATAGAAATGAACTTAAAGAATATACTATAGATATAAAACCTATAGAAGGTAAAAGTGGAGTTATACCAGAACTTAGAAATTATACTTTAGTGTTTAAAAACATTAAAAATCCTTCTTTAGTTTTAGTTAAAACTATGGAAAAAACTTTACCATTTAGTATTAAAAGAGTAGGAAAAGATATAATTATAGATATTAAAAATATTAATACTTTAGAACTTGTTACTATTAAGTTAAAAAGTGAAGATATGTTAGAAAATTTATATATGTATGAGGATAATGTAAATATAGATAATTTTATTAAAGATTTAGAAGTACCTAATAATTTAAAAGATAAAGTTAAAGATATATTATTATCAAATGATAATTTTACAGGATTTTTTAAAAGATTAGAACTTAAGAAATTAGGTTTATCTAACGTTATGATTGAAAAAATATTAGAGCTTAAAAAAGATTTAAAATAATTGATATAAAAAGTTAAATGTTTTATAATATTGTTAATTCATTTAAGAAGTAGTAATAATAATTGTTTTTAAAGAAAGTTAGTGGTTGATGAGAACTAATAAAATGAATATTATGAACTTGTCTTAATAAAAAACGTGAAGATAGGGTAATTTCTATATAAATTAAAGAAGAAAAAAGTAAGGTGGTACCGCGGCATTTCGCCCTTATAAGGTAGCATCTTTTTTGTTGAGGTAAATATGGTATTAACTTTAATTATGGCAATATTATTTGTACTTATTTCTTATTTTATATTTTATGTACTATATATTAGTAAATTTGATGTAAAAGGAAGAGCATTAGATGAAACTGCTAAAGAGCCTAATGATATAGCAGTGTATATTAAAATATTAAATATAGATAGAAAAAGAGTTAATTATAGACATTTTCTACATTCGATATATTTAACATTATCTATAGATTTAGGTTTAACATATTTTATATTTTATGAAGTACCAATAAAAAATGTAGTTTTAAAATTTTTATTTGGTTTTATTGTAATTTTGTTTATCTTATGGATATCTATAATGATATTAAGATTGTATTTTGAAAAGAGAGGAGAAAGAAATGATTAATAAAGATTATGATTTTAAAAAGAATCAAGATAAATGGAATAAATATTGGGAAGAAAATGAAACATTTAAAACAGATGTATGGGATTTTTCTAAACCTAAATATTATTGTTTAGATATGTTTCCATATCCATCAGGTTCAGCACTTCATGTAGGTCATCCTCTTGGGTATATTGCTACTGATATAATGGCAAGATATAAAAGAATGAAAGGGTTTAATGTTTTACATCCAATGGGATGGGATTCCTTTGGTTTACCTAGCGAACAATATGCTATAGAAACAGGTAACAATCCTGCGGAATTTAATAAGAAAAATATAGAAATATTTAAAAATCAACTTAAAAATATAGGTTTATCATTTGATTGGAGTAAAGAAATTTCTACAAGTGATCCAAAATATTATAAATGGACACAATGGATATTTAAAAAACTATTTGAAAAAAAATTAGCTAAAAAAACAGATATGTTAGTTAATTGGAGTGAAGATTTAGGTACAGTTTTATCTAATGATGAAATAATAGATGGTAAAACTGAAAGAGGTGGATATCCAGTTACTAGAAAAAATATGCCTCAATGGGTTATTGAAATACCTAAATATGCAGAAAAATTATTAGAAGGTTTAGATAGAGTAGATTATCCAGAGTCAACTAAAGAAATTCAAAGAAATTGGATAGGTAAATCTATAGGAGCAGAAGTAGAATTTAAAGTAGATAAAACTGATATGTCATTTACAGTATTTACTACTAGATGTGATACTCTTTTTGGTGTTACATATTGTGTTTTATCACCAGATCACAGTCTAGTAGATAAAATTACTACTAAAGAACAAGAAAAAGTAGTTAAAGAATATAAAGAAGAAACAGCTAAAAAGAGTGATTTAGAAAGAACAGATCTTAATCATAATAAAACAGGAGTATTTACAGGTAGTTATGCAATTAATCCGGTTAACAATAAAAAGATTCCTATTTATATAGCAGATTATGTTTTATCAACATATGCTACAGGTGCTATTATGGCAGTACCAGCTCATGATAAAAGAGATTTTGAATTTGCGAAGAAATTTAATTTGGAAATAATTAAAGTTTTAGATGTTGATGAAAAAGATATGGAAAAAGATGGTATTCATATATCTTCAGGATTTTTAGATGGTTTAAATAAAAAAGATGCTATAGAAAAAATGTTAGAATATCTTGAAAAAAATAATTTAGGTAAAAAGAAAATAAATTATAAAATGAGAGATTGGATATTTTCACGTCAAAGATATTGGGGAGAACCTATACCTATAGTTGAATTAGAAGATGGAACACAAGTTGCCCTTGATGATAAAGATTTACCTTTAGAATTACCAGTTTTAGAAGATTATAAACCATTTAGAGATGGTAGATCAGCTTTAGCAAGAGCAAAAGATTTTATCAATGTAGAAATAAATGGTAAAAAAGGTAAAAGAGAACTATCTACTATGCCAGGTAGTGCAGGTTCAAGTTGGTATTTTTTAAGATATATAGATCCTCATAATGATCAAAAACTAGCAGAAAAAGAACTACTTGATCATTGGATGCCAGTTGATTTATATGTAGGTGGAACAGAACATGCAGTAGGCCACTTACTATATTCTAGAATGTGGACTAAGTTTTTACATGAAGAAGGAATTTTAAATGTTGATGAACCATATAAAAAATTATTTCATCAAGGTATGATGCTTGGTGCTAATGGAATAAAAATGGGTAAGAGATATAAAGATTTTGTAGTAAATCCTAATGATATAGTTAATGAATATGGAGCAGATGCATTAAGACTTTATCAAATGTTTATGGGACCTTTAGAAGCATCTAAACCATGGAGTAATTCAGGAATAGTAGGTGCTAAAAAATTTTTGGATAAAGTAGTAAGGTTACTGACAAGTGATAAAATTCAAGATAAAGATAATAAAAATTTAGATAAAGTTTATAATTATACAATAAAAAAATGCGAAGAAGATTATGAAAATTTATCATTTAATACTGCAATAGCACAAATGATGATATTTATTAATGATGCTAGTAAAGAAGATATTGTACCATTAAAATATATTAAAGGTTTCTTAAAATTGTTAAATCCAATATGTCCATATTTAACAGAAGAATTTTATCAAAGATTTTTTAATACTTCTACAATTACTTATGAAGAATTTCCTAAGTATGATGAAGAAAAATTACAAGATGATTTTAAAATTATTGGAGTTCAAATTAATGGTAAATTAAGATCAACTGTAGAAATTTCTATAAATGAAACAGAAGAAGAAATATTTAATAAAGTGTTTGAAGATTCAAAAATTAAATCATATATTGATGGTAAAGATATAATTAAAAAGATTTATATAAAGAATAAAATAGTTAATATAGTTGTAAAATAAGAATAAACTTATTATTATATTAGTAGAGGTATTTGAAAATGGAAGAAGAAAAGAAGAAAAAAACAACAAATAATAAAAAGAAAGATACTACAAAAAAGAAAAAGACAAGTTCTAAAAAAGTAGATTCTAAAAAAACAAATTCAGTAAAAAAGAATGATAAAAAAGTAGAAAAGAAAGTAAAAGTAGAAGAAGTAAAAAAAGAAGTTAAGGCAGAACCTAAATTAGAAAAAGTAGTTGAAGAAACTAAAGTTATTGCAGCAACTAAAGCAAAAGAAGAAATGAACAATGAATCAACAAGATCTAAACTTATAATTGCAGCTCTTTCTATACTAGTATTTATTATGATAGTATTACTTATCTATAAATTTAATGATAGATTAAAAGAAGATAATAGATATAAAGATACTATTAGAGATTATTGTGAACAATTAGCTAAAAAAGAAGAAAAACAACAAAGAGAAAATGTAGCAAAAGAAATAAATTCAAAAGATTTAGATAATATTAAATTTAAAAAAGTAACATGTGAATATAATGAACCTGATAAGTTATCTAAAAAAGATTTAAAAAATAATGATTCTGGTTACTTATATGTAGTATCAATAAAAAAAGATGGTAAAGTATCATATACAAAAGAAATATTAGTAATGAAGTCAAATGATAAATGGTTTGCAGAAGAAAAATAATCACTTTAAAGTGGTTATTTTTTATTTGACTTTTAATCTTGAAAGTTTATAATATAAACATGTAAATGCAAATGATTAGCATTTAGGAGGAAGAATGAAAAAATTTTTAAATGCAAGTGATATAACTTTAAAGTCATATAAAGATACTAATGATGAAATAGGAAAAGTTATACCATTAGATGAAAAGGATGATGAATTAAAATTTCATATAGATATGAAAGATACTCATGTAGTTGAACTAGAATTAACTTTTGATGAAGCAGAAAAACGTGATGAAAAGTTAGAATTTCAAATGGATGAAGATATGTTTTTAATTTATATTGAATCATATAAATATAATAAAGATTTAGATCAATTGGTTAGATATAAAACATATCAAGTAGTAGGTGATGATGATGTTACTATAGATATAGATGAAAATGTTAAGACTATAAGTTTTACATCAATTGGATATATAAATAAAGATAAAGAAGGAAATATAACTATAAAAAGACAAAAACAAAAGGTAAAAGGGAAATAATAATATGAGAGTATCATTTTTTGGAAAAGGTGGAAGTGGTAAAACAACAATATCTTCATCTTTTATAAAATATTTATTAAATAAAAAAGAAAATGTTTTAGCAATAGATGCTGATATGAATGTTCATTTGGGAAAAGTATTTGATATGCCAATAAATATTATAAGTGAGCAAAATGAAGAAATAACAAAATTTTTAGAGCCTAATAGGGATATTCCAATTATAGGTACAACACCACCTATTAAAACTTCAAAATTTATAAAAGTTTCTAAAGATGATCCATTTATAAAAAAATATGCAACTATCAAAAATAATTTAATGTTATTTACAGTAGGAACATATACAGAAGATAGTGTTGGATCTGATTGTTATCATAGTAAGCTTAATACTTTAGAACTTATTTATCATCGTTTGTTAGATACAGATAAAGATTATGTTATCAATGATTCAACAGCAGGAATAGATAGTTTAGGTACATCTTTATTCTTTGTATCTGATATTAATATTTTTGTAGTAGAACCTACTTTAAAAGGGATATCTGTATATAAAGATTTTAAAAATATAACAGATACTCTAGGTATAAAAACTTATGTAATTGGAAATAAAATAATAGATGATGAAGATAAAAAATTTTTAATTAAAGAAATAGGTGAAAAAAATATCTTAGGATTTATAAAATCATCTAAAAATTTAAAAAAATATGAACAAGGTCAAAAAGAATATTTTGATGAATTTGTAAATGAAAATAAAGAAGTTTATGAAAATATAATAGATGTTATGAAAAACACTCCAAGAGATTGGAAAAAATATTATGAAAGACTTAAGAAAGTTTATATAGCAGCATGTTTAGATTGGTATTCAGAATATTATAAAGAGGATTTAACAAAATATATAGATCAAACATTTTCATACGAAGAATTAGAGGTATAAATGATAAGCTTTAATGCAAAAAAAGATGAAAAAACAAAGAAATTTTTAACTCAAATAAAAGATTTAAAAAATACATTAAATACTTTTTCTTCACCATGTAATATATTATTTCCAGAAAATTTAGAAAATAATATAAAAATTATAGAAAAAGTACTACAAAAACATGATTTATTATATAAAGTGTTTTATGCACATAAGTGTAATAAATCTTTGGCAATAGTTAAAGAAGCATCACTTCTTAATGTTAATATTGATGTTGCAAATATTCATGAATTAAGAAGAGCTTTAATATCAGGATTTCCTGGAGATAGAATAGAAGCTACTGGTCCTAAAAACAAAGAATTTTTAATACTTGCTATAGAACAAAATGTTACAATAAATGTTGATAATTTAAGTGAATTAAATACTATATTAGAATTAAATAAAAAAATAAATAAATGAAAGGGGAATATTTTGGCTAAAGTAAAGGATAAAAATATAGAAACAGTTGATACTACAGAACAAAGAAAAAAACAAATAGAAGAAGCAATAAAAAAAGTAAAACTTACTAAAATATTTAATGAAAAGGCAGAAAGATATACATTTTCAAAAGTAGGTGACTTACTAAATTTACCAAATTTAATAAGTGTACAATTAGATTCATATAATTGGTTTATTACAGAAGGTTTAACAGAAGTATTAAGAGATATATCACCAATACAAGATTATAATGGAAATTTAATACTTGAATTTTTTGGACATAGATTAGAAGATAAACCTAAATATGATTTAGAAGAATCAAGAGATAGAAATACAACATATTCTAAAAGATTATATGTAAATGTAAGACTTATAAACAAAGAAACAGGGGAAATTAAAGAACAAGAAATATTCTTAGGAGATTTCCCAATAATGACAGAATCAGGAACATTTTTAATAAATGGTGCAGAAAGAGTTGTAGTAAGTCAGCTTGTGAGATCACCAGGATGTTATTTTGTAAATGTTGATTCAAATAGTAAATATAAGACAACACCATTATATAATGCAACAATAATGCCAATAAGAGGTGCATGGATAGAATTTGAAACAGAAACAGCAGGAACAGTGTTTACAAGAATAGATAGAACAAGAAAATTACCTGCAACAACACTTTTAAGAGCATTAGGTGTTGAAACGATTGAAGAAATGGTTGAATTATTTGGAGAAGATGAAGCGCTTATAAAAACAGTAGAAAAAGATCCAATAGAAACACAAAATGAAGCATTAATTGAAATATATAAAAAATTAAGACCAGGAGAACTTCCAACAATAGATGCAGCAAAAACATTGTTTGAACAATTATTCTTTAATGTAAGAAGATATGATTTATCAAGAGTTGGTAGATTTAAATATGACCAAAAATTATCATTAGCAAGTAGAATAAATAAACAAGTTTTAGCAGAAAACATAATTGATAAAGAAACAGGTGAACTTATATTTGAAGCAGGTAGAAAACTTAAATATACAGAAGCTCAACAAATTCAAAATATGGGAATAAATAAAGTTAAAATTAAATTTAAAGGTAAAGAAATAATAATACTTGGTAATAATACAGTAGATTTAGAAGCATTTGTTTCAGAAGAAGTTAAAAAAGAATCAGGTATTAAAGAAAGAGTAAACTATACAGAACTTTTAAAAATATTAGATAAAGTAGAAAAAGATAAAAAATTAGATTTAGCACAAGAACTTAAGAAAAATAGATCAAAACTTGTTTCAGAACATGTAACAAAAGAAGATATATTATCAACATTTAGTTATATATTAAATTTAAATCATGGATTATATAAGATTGATAATATTGACCATTTAGGAAACAGAAGAATAAGAAGTGTTGGGGAATTATTACAAAACCAATTTAGAATTGGGCTTACAAGACTTGAAAGAGTAGTAAGAGAAAGAATGACAATCAAAGATTTAGATACTGTAACACCACAAACATTAATAAACACAAAACCAATTACATCAGTGGTAAGAGAATTCTTTGGTAGTTCACAATTATCTCAATTCATGGAACAAACAAACCCATTATCAGAACTTACACATAAAAGAAGAGTATCATCATTAGGACCTGGTGGACTTTCAAGAGATAGAGCAGGGTTTGAAGTACGTGATATTCACTATACACATTATGGAAGATTATGTCCGGTAGAATCACCAGAAGGACCAAACGTTGGGCTTATACTTTCACTTTCAGGATTTGCAAGAATAAATGAATATGGATTTGTAGAAACACCATATAGAAAAATAGATCCAGTAACAAAGAAAATAACAGATGAAGTTGTATATATGTCATCAGATATGGAAGATAATTTTGTTATATGTCAAGCAACAGAACCTGTAACAAAAGATGGCAAACTAAAAAATGATAGAGTAAGAGCAAGATATTTAGATGAAATAAAAGAAATGGATAAAGATGAAATAGACTATATGGATGTTTCACCAAAACAAATAGCATCAATAGCAACAGCTATGATACCATTCTTTGAAACAGATGACGCAAGACGTACACTTATGGGTGCAAACATGCAAAGACAAGCAGTTCCACTTTTAAGAACTGATTCTCCAATGGTTGGTACTGGTATGGAATATAGAGCAGCAAAAGACTCAGGAGAAGTTATAAACTGTTTAGCAGATGGTTATGTACATAAATTAACAGGTACAGAAATAATCGTTAAAGGTGATGATGGAAATATATATACACATCATTTAAGAAAATTTAAGAGAACAAATGCAAGTACATGTATAAATCAAAAACCTATTGTAAAAGAAGGAGAAAAAGTATATAAAAACCAAACAATAGCAGATGGTATGGCAACAGATAAAGGTGAAATGGCACTTGGTAAAAATGCAGTTGTAGCATTTGCAAATTGGGAAGGATATACATTTGAAGACGCTATTTTAATAAGTGATAAACTTGTTAAAGAAGATACATATACATCTATACATATAGAACAATATGATTTTGAAAGTAGAGATACAAAACTTCGGACCAGAAGAAATAACAAGAGAAATACCTAATGTTGGTGAAGATGCACTTAAAAACTTAGATGAAACAGGTGTTATAAGAATTGGGGCACATGTAAAACCAGGAGATATATTAGTAGGTAAAATCTCACCTAAAGGTGAAACAGAATTAACAGCAGAAGAAAAATTATTAAGAGCAATCTTTGGAGAAAAATCTAGAGAAGTTAGAGATGTTTCGTTAAGAGTTCCACATGGAGAAGAAGGAACAATAATTGATGTAAAAAGATATACAAAACAAAATTCTGATGAATTAAAATCAGGTGTAAATGAAGTAATAAGAATATACATAGGTCAAAAGAGAAAAATAACAGTTGGAGATAAGATGGCAGGACGTCACGGAAACAAAGGGGTTATATCAAGAATATTACCAGCAGAAGATATGCCATATTTACCAGATGGTACACCAGTTGATATAGTATTAAACCCACAAGGGGTTCCATCACGTATGAACTTAGGACAAGTACTTGAAGTTCACTTAGGGGAAGTAGCAAGAACACTTGGAATAAAATTTGCAACACCAATATTTGACGGAGCATCAGGAATTGATATTAAAGAATTATTCAAGATATCAGGAATAAGAGAAGATGGTAAGACATATATATATGACGGAAGAACAGGGGAAAGATTTGATAATCCAGTAACAGTTGGAATAATGTATGTACTAAAACTACACCACTTAGTTGATGATAAGATTCATGCAAGATCAACAGGATCATATTCACTAGTAACAAAACAACCATTAGGTGGTAAAGCACAATTCGGAGGACAAAGATTCGGGGAAATGGAAGTTTGGGCTCTAGAAGGATATGGAGCAGCACATACATTACAAGAAATGTTAACAGTTAAATCAGACGATATTAAACAAAGAGAAAAAACTTATCTTTCAATTGTTAAAGGTGAAAATATACCAAAACCAGGTATACCAGAAAGTTTCAGAGTTTTAGTAAAAGAATTACAAGGACTTGGACTAAACTTAGAAATGTACAAAGAAAACAATGAAGAAGTAGTATTAAAAGAAGATGAAGATTTGGAAAAAGATAATACTATAAGAAGTAGAGATGAAATAGTTCATAAACATCATGAAGACGATATAGATGAAGAAATAGAAGAAGATGATGAAATAGATGAAATGGAAGAAGAAAACTTTGAACCTGAATTTGAAGAAATATTTGAAGAAGACGGAATGCAAGTTTTTGAAGATGAATCAGAATTAGATATGTAAGTTAGAATAAGTGAAAGGAGAAATTATTGTGGAAGAAATGTTTGATAAAATAAGGATTAGCTTAGCATCTGATGAACAAATAAGAGAATGGTCACACCGGAGAAGTTAAGAAACCTGAAACAATAAACTATAGAACATTAAAACCTGAAAAAGATGGGCTTTTTTGTGAAAAAATATTTGGACCTACAAAAGACTGGGAATGTCACTGTGGTAAATACAAAAAAGTAAGATATAAAGGGATAATATGTGATAGATGCCGGAGTTGAAATCACTAAAAAAACAGTAAGAAGAGAAAGAATGGGACATTTGGAGCTAGCAGCACCAATTGCCCACATCTGGTTCTTCAAAGGAATACCAAATAGGATAGCATTAATGCTTGATGTATCACCAAAAGCATTAGAAAGAGTAATATATTTTGCAACATATATAGTTACAGAAAGTAGTGTAAGTGATATTAAAGTATGTGATATATTAACAGAATCAGAATTAATGGCAGCAAAAGAAAAATATCCAAATGGTGAATTTAAAGCAGAAACAGGAGCAGAAGCTTTAGAAAAATTATTAAAGAGAATAAACTTAGAAGAATTAAGACAAAAAATAGAAAAAGAATTAGAAAAAGCAAGTGCAGGTAAAAAAGGAAAGCTTTTAAAGAAACTTGATACAGTAGAATCATTTATAAAATCTGGAAACAAACCAGAAAGTATGATTAAAAATGTAATACCTGTAATACCACCAGACTTAAGACCAATGGTACAATTAGATGGAGGTAGATTTGCAACATCAGATTTAAACGACTTATACAGAAGGGTTATAAACAGAAATAATCGTTTAAAAAGATTAATGGACTTAAATGCACCAGAAATAATTGTAAAAAACGAAAAAAGAATGTTACAAGAATCAGTTGATGCATTAATGGATAATACTAAGAGAGGAAAACCTATTACAGGAGCAGGTAATAGACCACTTAAATCATTATCAGATATACTTAAAGGAAAACAAGGACGTTTTAGACAAAACTTACTTGGAAAACGTGTTGACTATTCAGGACGTTCAGTTATAGTTGTAGGACCAGAACTTAAACTATATCAATGTGGACTACCAAGAGAAATGGCAGTAGAACTTTTCAAACCATTTGTAATGAGAGAACTTATAGCAAATGGAATTGCACTTAATGATAAAGCAGCAAAAAGAATGGTAGAACAACAAAAGCCAGAAATCTGGGAATATTTAGATAAGGTAATACAAGACCATCCGGTACTTTTAAACCGTGCACCTACACTACACAGACTTGGAATACAAGCATTCCAACCAGTTATAGTAGAAGGAAGAGCAATTAAACTTCACCCACTTACTTGTGCAGCATTTAATGCAGACTTTGACGGGGACCAAATGGCAGTACACGTACCATTATCACCAGAAGCACAAGCAGAATCAAGATATTTAATGCTTGCAACAAACAACCTTATAAAACCAACAGATGGACAACCTATAACAGTTCCATCACAAGATATGATCTTAGGGGTATTCTATTTAACATTAGAATACGAAAATGAAGTAGGAGCAGGTAAATTCTTTAAAGATAAAGATGAAGCATTCCTTGCATATCAAACAAAAGATGTAACACTACAATCACCTATAAACGTAAGATTTACAGATGAAAAAGGTTCTAAAATTGTTAAAACTACAGTTGGTAAGTTAATTCTTAATGAAGGAATACCACAAGACTTAGGATATGTAGACAGAACAAACGAAGATAATAGATTTGAACCAGAAATATCTTTTGTAACAAGAAAGAAAAATATAGAAGATATAATTGATAGATGTATCCGTATACATGGACTCGATAGAACAGTAGAATTACTAGATTTTATGAAATCACTAGGATTTAAATACTCTACATTTGCAGGGTTTACAGTTTCTGCAGCAGACGTTTCTGTACCAGAAGCAAAAGCTAAGATTATAAAAGAGGCTGATAAACAAATAGACCTAATAGTGGAAAACTATAAAGCAGGGCTATTATCAGATGAAGATAGATATAATGAAACAATTAAAGTTTGGGCAAAAGCAACAGATGATGTTCAAAAAGCTATGGAAGCAAATTTCGACTTATACAGAAACCCAATAGCAATGATGGCACACTCTGGAGCAAGACGGAAACGTAAAACACTTAAGACAGATTGCAGGTATGCGTGGTCTTATGGCAGATACTGCAGGTAGAGCGGTTGAAATACCAATTAAATCTGCATTTATAGAAGGTCTAGATGCTCTTGAATACTTCATATCATCACACGGAGCAAGAAAAGGGCTTGCAGATACAGCACTTCGTACAGCAAATGCTGGATACTTAACAAGAAGACTTGTAGACGTATCACAAGACATTATAGTAAGAGAAGAAGACTGTGGAACAACAGAAGGTGTTACAGTTAGAGATATTATAGATGATGGACGTGTTATCGAAAAACTTGAAGATAGAATAAGAGGAAGATATGCACTAAAAGGAATTAAAGATCCAGAATCTAAGAAAACTATAGTTGCTAAAGACGAACTTATAACAGAAGAATTAGCCAAAGAAATAGTAAATGCTGGTATAACAGAAGTTGAAGTTAGATCAGTTGTTGGATGTAAATGCCTACACGGAATATGTAAAAAATGTTATGGTTCATCATTATCATCTAAATCAATGGTAAACTTAGGAGAAACTTTAGGTATAGTTGCAGCACAAGCAATTGGAGAACCAGGTACACAGCTTACAATGCGTACATTCCACGGTGGTGGGGTAGCAGGTGGAGACGTTACACAAGGTCTTCCTAGAGTTGAAGAACTATTCGAAGCAAGAAAACCAAAAGGTGTTGGTCTAATCGCAGAAATAGATGGTACTGTTACAATATCATATGATGAAGAAGGATTAAGAGATCCAGAAATAACAATAACAGGAAAAGATGAAACAAGAACATATTCAGCAAATCAAAAAATACTTTCAAATATAGCAAATCCAGAATTAGATGAAAAAGGAAAACCAAAGAAAGTTAAAGTTAAAGCAGGGGATCCTTTAACAGAAGGTTCACTAAATCCAAATGATATCTTAACAGCAGTTGGAATAAAAGGGGTATATAACTATATCGTAACAGAAATTCAAAAAGTATATAGAAATCAAGGGGTTGACATTAATGATAAACATATTGAAATAATTATAAAACAAATGCTTAGAAAAGTTAAAGTTATTGAACCAGGAGATAGTAAATATATGACATCAGCACTTGTAAATGTTGTAGAATTTGAAAAAGAAAATCAAAAACTAATAGAAGAAGGAAAGAAACCAGCAGAAGGAAAACAAATACTTTTAGGTATAACAAAAGCATCTCTTGCAACAGATAGTTTCTTATCTGCAGCATCATTCCAAGAAACAACAAAAGTTCTTACAGATGCAGCTATAAAAGGTAAAGTTGATGATTTAATCGGAGTTAAGGAAAATGTTATAATAGGTAAACTAATACCAGCAGGTACAGGATTTACAGATTATAGAGAACTTACTACAACTACAGCAATTCAAGACGAAGCAGTAGCTAAGATTCGTGCAGAAAGAGAAGCAGTAGAATCAGGTTTAAGAGAAGAAAAAAACAGGATTGCACTTGAAAGAGCAAGACAAGATTTTGAAATGTAGTACTAAAATATAGTACATAAGAGACAGTAGAAATACTGTTTCTTTTTATATGGAGCTATACTTTTAATTTGGATATAGAATGGTAAAAAACGGAGTTTACATAAAGACGAAAACGTGATATAATGTACCTGTAATAAAAAAAATTAATTCATATCTTAATTAAGATATGAAGAAAGGGAGAAAAATATGGTAATTGATTGTAAGAAAATGGCTACAACTTCAGAATACTTTAAAGAAAGACCAGAGGATATAATATGGTATAAGTTATACAGGAATGATAGAATGCTTATATATCAAAACAAAAAGAAATATTTTGATGATTTTCTTGAAATATCGGAAATTCCAGTATGTCTGAGACTATATAAGTTTTTCCTTAAAGTAGGAAAAACGTATATTAATATGAAAGAGGTAAATGGATGCATAGTCGAACCATATAGGAAAGAAAGTGACAATGAACTGTATCATTTAATTATAAGTTTTAAGGATAATCCAAAAATATATGTTGATTTAGATGATCATCATTTAGAACATGTGCTTTATTGCCAAAGAACAATATTTGAATTTCTTTATGAAGTGAAAAGTGGTAAGCTAAAGTAAGATAATAAGAAAGAATTAATTAATCTAAAAGAAAGGCTTGGAATATATTTAAGTTAACTGACTTATACTATATTTCAGGTCTTTTCTTGTATCTTGATATATTTAAATGGTAAAATTAATGTATAGAATAATTTAGGTTAGATAAGAGGTTAATGTTGGAAATAATAGATGTAATAGAAGATGGGTATGGAATCCGGAAAAGAAAAGGAAAGAGTATATTTTGTTAAAAATGGAATATATGGTGAAGATATTGATATAGATAAGTGTAATGTAATTGTTAAAGGAAAAATATCATATATAGAAAATAAGGTTGTTAAAAGAAAAAGCGAATATTTAATTGATACTAGTAATGATATTAATGATAATATTTTAGAAAAAATATCTAAATATATAGGGGTAAATATAGATAGTGTAGCATATTTAAAATATGATATAGAGAAAAGGTTAAAAAAGGATTCTGTTATATCTAGCTTTAAGAAGATTGCTAAGGTAAAAGAAGAAGACTTAGAATATGATATTATATCAGGACTTGAGGTTTTAGGAGATGAAAAGAATAGATATAATTACAGGAATAAGGTTAGTTTAAAGGTAAAAGTAGGAAAAGATAAAGAAAATAATGAAATAGCTATATTCCGGATATTATATGAAGAAAAGTAATGATATAGTAGAAGTTTCAGATTGTATTCTTGCAAGTGATAAGATAAATAGTGTTATATCAGTTTTAAATAGTAATAGACATGATAAAAGATTAATAGAAGAATTGAGTAAAGAAAGTATAACAGAAATAGTAATAAGAGATGTAGAAGAAGGGATTGTAATATCTCCTAGAATTAAGAGATTAAAAGAAATATTGGAAAATGAAGACATTAATATTGTATCTAAACAGTATGATAAAACTAAAAAAATTGGAAATACTAAATATATTATTGGGGAAAGGTCATTTTTTCAAGTAAATAAGTATAATACAGAAAAACTATATAACAAGATATATGAATATGTAGAAAATATTTTAAATAAAGAGAAAGAGCAAGGAAAAGAAAATAAAAAAGAAAATAATCAAAACTTTAATGTTAATGAAAGTTATAGTGATAATGCTAATAATATTAGAATTTTAGATATATATTCAGGTGTACGGAAGCATAGGAATATATGTTAAAAATATGATGAATAATGATAATATTAGTATTGTAGGGATTGAAATAGTAGAAGAAGCAGTAGAGCTTGCAAAGATAAATGCAAAAAATAATGGAATAAAAAACTATACATATATTTCAAGTACTGCAAAAGATATATTAAATATGGTACAAAGTAATGATATTATAATAGTAGATCCACCAAGAAAAGGACTTGATAAAAAGCTTGTAGATGGACTTATTAAAAAAGATGTTAAAAATATAGTATATGTGTCATGTAATGCAAATACACTTGCAAGAGATTATAGTATATTTAAAGAAAATGGATATATATTAAAAGAAATGGCATGTGTAGATATGTTTCCAAATACAATACATGTAGAGACGGTAGCACTTTTGTCCAAACTCGATGTCGATAAGCATATAGACGTTGAAATTGAGCTGGATGAGCTTGATTTGACCAGTGCTGAAAGTAAGGCAACATATGCTCAAATCAAAGAATATGTTTGGAATAAATTTGAATTAAAAGTTCCGACATTATATATTGCACAGATAAAGAGGAAATGTGGAATAGAATTACGAGAACATTACAACAAGTCTAAAAAGGAGAAACAAATTATTCCACAGTGTACACCTGAAAAAGAAGAAGCTATCATGGATGCCTTGAGACACTTCAAAATGATTGAATAGAAAGGGAAGATATTTTATGAGATGGATAATAAAAATAATCTTTTTCCCAATCAGCTTCCTGCTTAGTATTCTCACTGCCTTTATGACATTCTTACTCGGGATAGGAACGGCACTGCTATATTTGCTGATGATGTTTTGCATATTAGGAGCAATAGCATCTTTCTTACAAAAAGAAGTTACCATCGGAATCGAAGCATTGATTATTGGATTTTTAGTTAGTCCATACGGCGTACCGATGATTGGAGCAACCGTTATAGCATTCCTTCAGGGAATCAATGAAGAGATAAAATCAATCTAAAAAATTTAATACAAATGGTAACCAAAGGCGATAGAGAAAAAAACTATCGTCTTTTTCTTTGCAAATTTTAAGAGAGGAGGTGAAGCGATGGACTTTGACTATTTCTATAACAGAGAAGCAGAGAGATTTAATTTTCTTAAAGTACCGGAGATATTAGTTGATGGAGAAGAATTTAAGGGGTTGTCAGCAGAGGCAATTATCCTTTATTCCATGCTTCTAAAACGAACGGGAATATCTTTTAAGAATAACTGGATAGACAAAGAAAATAGAGTATTTATCTATTTTACCGTTGAAGAAATTATGAGAAGAAGAAATATCTCAAAGCCGACAGCCATAAAAACATTGGATGAGTTAGACAGTAAAAAAGGAATCGGACTGATTGAAAGAGTAAGGCTTGGACTTGGAAAACCTAATATCATTTATGTAAAAGACTTTATGAGTGTATTTCAGGTAAAAGGAAATGACTTTCAGAAGTCAAAAAACTTTACTTCAGAAGTAAAAGATGTTGACCTCAGAAGTAAAGAAAATGAACTTCAGGAAGTTAAAAATGTTGACTCTAACTATATAGAGAATAATAAGAGTAAGTATAGTAAGAGAGAATATAGTTTTTGCGAAAACGGACTTGGAACATTTCAAAATGTATTTTTAACTGATGAAGATATTTCTGATTTACAAATCAAACTAAATGCACAGCTTGATAATTACATTGAACGCTTATCTGCATATATCAAGAGTACCGGAAAGATCTATAAAGACCATAAAGCGACGATCCTTTCTTGGTTTTATAAAGATCAGGGCAAAAGCAAGCAGGCGAAAACATCAAATGTCCCGACATGGGAAGAATATAACAAAGGAGAACATTTATGAAAAGAGAATTAGAAAAAATAATGATAGAGGATGTAGAATTTGCCTATGATTCTGAAAAAGAGTACATCAAAGATGGACACGCCTATTGCAAAGTCTGCCACGAAAGAAAAGACGGTGATGTAATGGAATTTTTCGGAAATAAAATGATATTAAGGGTAGCTTGCAAATGCGATAGAGAAATAGAGAAACAAAGGAAACGTAGAGAAAAACAGATGGAAATTGAAAGGTTAAAAAGAACCTGCTTCAATTCCATGAGGGAGTGGTCATATACCTTTGAAAATTATCAGGGAGAAGAAAATCAAAGCCTCATGATTGCAAAGAATTTTGTAGAAGATTATGAGAAAATGAAAAAAGAAAATATCGGACTTCTCTTTTATGGCTCTGTAGGAAGCGGAAAGACCTATCTTGCCTGCTCCATTGCAAATAGCCTTATTGAACAGTATCAAATAGGCGTTAAAATAAGAAATTTTGCACAGATTATCAATGAACTTCAAAAAAGCAGCTTTGACTTTGATAAAAACGCATATATTGAATCCCTTGTAAATACTTCCGTTCTTATCTTAGATGACTTGGGAATTGAAAGGGATACAAGCTATGCTAAAGAGCAGGTATATAACATTGTCAATAGCAGGTACCTAAAACAGAAACCAACAATTTTCACAACAAATCTTTCCTACGACACAATTCAAAACTGCAAGGACAGTGTTGAATATCAAAGAATCTATTCAAGAATTATTGAAATGTGTATTCCCGTTATGGTTGTAGGCGAGGATTTCAGAAAGTTTATTCAAAGAGATAAGCTAACTCGCAATAAAGATAGATTACTGAACGGAGGTGAAAGGACTTGATCAATGAAGAAATTGCAAGCAAAACGCTCAACATGGAAGTGAGAGCCGGCAAAGTAACAGGCAAGATACTTTTGGATTTGATAAGGAAGTTACTGAAAGAATCAGAAAAAATCGGTGGACTTGAAAAGCTCGTTGGGAGTAAAGGGAATGAAGTAAAACTAAAAGATATGGTTAAAAAGGGACAGCTTGAAGAGATACCAGTAGAAGAAACAGAGTTGAAGGAACTGAAAAAAGAACTGAACAGATATGGAGTTAAGTTTTCGGTAATGAAAGATAAAGAATCAGGTAAATACTCAGTGTTCTTTCAAGCGAAAGATATGAAAGTGATGGACAAAGCATTTAAGCACGCCCTTTCAGAATCAGAAAAGAAAACGGAAAGGAAAGAATCTATTCATAAAAACATTGAGAAGTTTAAGGAGATGGCTAAAAATTCTGTTTCTAAAGATAAAATCAAGAACAAGCAAAAGGAGCCGAGCCTATGATAGAGAAAATACTAAAGGACATCAAAGGCTTGTTTAAGGTGCAGGATAAGGCAAAGTTTCTAAAGCAGAACATTCCCTATCTTGCATTTTTCTATGTTGGAAATATATTCTCTCACCATATACGAGCCTATACTGGTGGCGATGTAATAGACAAAATCTTTCAAGGGATATTAGAGCTTAACACCATGAGCTTTATTCCAAGCATTCATCTAACTGACATTCTAATAGGCATAGGAGTAGCAGCTTTAATTAAATTCATTGTCTACAGCAAAGGCAAAAATGCAAAAAAGTTCAGACGGGGAAAAGAGTATGGTTCAGCAAGATGGGGAACGAGAAAAGATATAGAACCATACATGGATGAAAAATTCCAGAACAATATCTTGCTTACACAAACAGAACGATTAACTATGAACGGTAGACCAGCTAATCCAAAGTATGCAAGAAATAAAAATGTTTTGGTTATAGGTGGTTCTGGTTCAGGAAAAACGAGATTTTATGTAAAGCCGAACCTAATGCAAATGCACTCTTCATATTGTGTTACAGATCCTAAAGGAACAATAGTCATTGAGTGTGGGAAGATGCTTGAAGATAATGGATATGAGATTAAAATTCTAAATACCATCAATTTCAAAAAATCCATGAAATACAATCCTTTTGCATATATTCGTTCTGAAAAAGATATTCTAAAGCTTGTTCAGACAATCATCGCAAACACGAAGGGCGAGGGAGAAAAAGCGGGTGAAGATTTTTGGGTGAAAGCTGAGAAGCTCTACTATACGGCACTTATCGGCTACATCTGGTATGAGGCTCCAAGAGAAGAAAAGAACTTTGCAACACTACTTGATATGATAGACGCTTCAGAGGTAAGAGAAGATGATGAAACCTACATGAATCCGATTGATAGACTCTTTGAAGCATTGGAAAAGAAAGAACCGACACACTTTGCGGTGAAGCAATATAAAAAGTACAAATTGGCTGCTGGAAAAACTGCCAAGTCTATTCTAATATCTTGTGGAGCAAGACTTGCCCCTTTTGACATAAGAGAGCTTAGAGAACTAATGAGTGAAGATGAACTTGAGCTTGATACACTGGGAGATAGAAAGACAGCACTCTTTGTTATCATCTCCGATACAGATGATACTTTTAACTTTGTGGTATCTATTATGTATTCTCAGCTATTTAACTTGCTATGTGATAAGGCAGATGATGTGTATGGAGGAAGATTACCTGTTCATGTAAGATTCCTACTTGATGAGTTTGCAAACATTGGCTTAATTCCAAAGTTTGAGAAGCTAATAGCGACAATCCGTTCCAGAGAAATATCAGCGAGTATAATTCTTCAAGCACAATCTCAGCTAAAGGCAATCTACAAAGATAATGCTGACACAATTGTGGGCAACTGTGATAGTACCTTGTTTCTTGGTGGCAAGGAAAAGACCACATTAAAGGAACTTTCAGAAACACTGGGAAAAGAAACGATAGATTTATATAACACATCGGAAACAAGGAGCAATCAAAAGAGTTTTGGACTTAATTATCAAAAGACAGGTAAGGAACTTATGAGCCAAGATGAAATTACAGTCATGGACGGTGGTAAATGTATTTTTCAGCTTCGTGGTGTCAGACCTTTTCTATCGGATAAATTCGATATTACAAAGCATAAGAACTATAAGCTGCTTGAGGACTATGACAAGAAAAATTTGTTTGACATAGAAAGCTATATGAAGCGAAAAGGAAAAGCAAAGCTGAATAGGGAAACAGTTATTACAAGAGTGCAGTAAGTCTAAAGAACATAGATTTGCTGCTTTTTTATTA
>ERZ773054.476-NODE-476-length-31272-cov-14.458244_pt1 | contig 31272 bp, 30 predicted proteins | sample MGYA00580630_ERZ773054 | MGnify/ENA primary metagenome ERZ773054 (study PRJEB29015, sample SAMEA2737994) | human oral metagenome | biome: human oral; feature: human-associated habitat; material: dental | place: China | collected 2115 ... | reverse complement strand
ATAATATGATAAACGGGTATAATGAAGATATTAAAAAAGAAAAAATCAAGGAATATTTAGAAGATTTTTATAGTTAATATATAAAATTTTAATTAAATTTAAATTCAATATTTCAATTTCTCTCTAAATTTATAGTTATTTTTTTCTTAAATATGGATCATATGTTTTTGATATTCTCATAAAAAATGAATTGCTAATTTATCTACCAATTATTTTTTACTTTTCTTTTTATACAAAAAACAATTGTTGCACTATAACATTTGTGATTTGATTTCAATAGCAGTTTTGAAGTTAATTGAAAATACTATTTTATTGATTCTCTTTTTATGTAGTGATAAGTTTCAAAGCTATTTTCATCCATTGTACTATGTTTATTATCTTTTATAAAATCTTTATATTTTTCTCTAAATTTACCATTACAATTCCATGATAATATTTTCATTATTAAAAACTCCTTAATAATATTATTATAACTTATTAAATTTATTTAAAATATATTGACAAAAATTAAAAAAATGATAGTATAAGAACTGCCAATTAAGAAATTAATTGGTGCTAGTATCACACTAGCCAACCCCTTTTTATTCTTTTTTATGGAGCTGCCCTCAGGGGGGACAGCTCTCTTTTTTTATTATAATAAATATGATATAATATAGCGGATTTGAGGATTTAGAATGTTAGAAAAAATAAAAGGAATAGGTCCTAAAACTAAAGAATTACTTAATAAATTAAATATATATACAATTAATGATTTATTAACATATTATCCATTTAGATATGATTATTTAAGAAGAATAGATTTGCTTAATTTAAAAGAAAATATATCTGATATAAAAATAGTAATGGATGGAAAAGTAGATTCAGTAGTAATTATGAATCATTTTAAAAAGATAAATAAGATAAGTTTTAGAATAGAAACTGTTTATGGTAAGATGGGAGTTATTCTTTTTAATAGAGCTTTTTTAAAAAATAATTTAAGAATAGGTACTAATATAGTAGTTATAGGTAAATATGATAAGAAAAATAATGTCTTAGTAGCAAGTGATATATTATTTAAGTCTTTAGGTACAAAAGAAGAAATAATACCTGTTTATCATTTAACTAGTGGTATTACTTCAAATACTTTAAAAAAGTTTATAAATGAAGCACTTCTTTCTTATAAGGATCAAGTAGTAGATAATATACCTAAATATTTAAATGATAAATATAACTTTGTTTCTAAAAAACTAGCACTTAGTATAGTTCATAATCCATCTGATAAAGAAAAATTAGAAGAAGTATTAAAAAGATTAAAATATGAAGAATTATTTGAATTTATGTTCAAAATTAATTATTTAAAATATAAAAGAAAAAAAGAAAACATTGGTATTAAAAGAGATGTAGATATTCAAAAGTTAGATAAAGTTATTAAGTCATTACCTTTTGAATTAACAGAAGATCAATTGAAAACCACTTACGATATAATTGAAGATTTATCTAGTGAAAAACAAATGAATAGAATTATTCAAGGAGATGTTGGTAGTGGTAAAACTATAGTTAGTTTTTTAGCAATTTATTATAATTTTTTATCAGGTTATCAATCTGCATTAATGGCACCTACTGAAATACTTGCAATACAGCATTATAACAACTTAAAAGAGCTTAATTTTGCTAAAAACTTAAGAATTGAATTATTAGTAGGTAAACTTAAAAAGAAAGAAAAAGAAGATATTTATAAAGCGATAGAAAAAGGAGAAGTAGATGTAGTTATAGGAACACATGCTATTATTCAAGAAGGATTAAAATATCATAATTTAGGTTTAGTTATAACGGATGAACAACATAGATTTGGAGTTAATCAAAGAGCAAACCTTAGAAATAAAGGTAACTATCCCGATGTTTTATATATGAGTGCAACTCCAATTCCTAGAACTTATGCTTTAACTATATATGGAGATATGGATATATCTTCTATTAAGAAGATGCCTAAAGGTAGAAAACCTGTAGAAACTATTATTAAGAGTGAGGCTGAGATCAAAGATGTACTAGAGATGATGTATAAAGAATTAGTTAATAATCATCAAATATATGTTATATCTCCTTTAATAGAAGAAAGTGATAATAGTGATTTAAACGATGTAGAAAAAATAGAAAATAATATGAAAAAAGCATTTGGTTCTAAGTTTAATGTAGGTGTAATGCACGGTAAGATGAAAAGTGCAGAAAAAGAACTTATTATGCAAGAGTTTAAACAAAAGAAAATAGATATATTAGTATCTACTACTGTTATAGAAGTAGGAGTAGATGTTGAAAATGCTACTATGATAGTTATATTTGATGCAGATAGATTTGGTTTATCTACACTTCATCAGTTAAGAGGAAGAGTAGGAAGAAGTTCTTTAGAATCTAAATGTATTTTAATAAGTAATACTGATAAAGAAAGACTTAATATTATGACTAAAACAACTGATGGATTTAAAATAAGTGAAGAAGATTTTAAATTAAGAGGTTCTGGAGATTTATTTGGTACTAAACAAAGTGGGGATATGAGTTTTAAGTTAGCTAATTTAAAAAGAGATTATAATTTATTAATAGATGCTAAAAAAGATACTGAAGAATTCTTAAAAGATAAGAGCACTGAAGATATAGAATTAAAGTTAAGACTAATAAAAATGGTTAACGATAATTCTTAAAAGTGTTGCATTGATATTTAAAATATATTATTATTAATGTGCATAGTAAATACTATGCTGAGTTTATCATGAAATTATTGATGACTCAAACCCCCTGAAGAGAGCATAGAGATATGCTCTCACTTTGTTTTATAGGGGTTTGAGGCAATTCCAAATATTTCTAACCACTATTCTAACCACTGAGATAGTGGTTTTTGTTATTTTTTAGTTAATTTTTGTTATATTTTTTTACAGTTTATTATTTTCATTTATAACTTGATTTATTGTTTAAACTGCATCATCTAATTTTGATTGAAATAAGTGAGAATAAGTATTTAATGTTTCATCTATTTTAGCATGTCCTAAATATTTTGCTACTATCATGATATTTGTTCCGTTATTTATAAGTAGAGAAGCACAAGAATGCCTAAAGTCATGTGTTCTTATTACTCTGATTCCAGCTTCTTTCGCGTATTCTTCTTTTTTTGTTCTTAGAGTATCTGGATGAATAGGAACAGGCCCACCAAATACGAAGAATTTCTTTTCATTAAATCCTCTTATTTTCATAAATTCTTCTTTATAAGTCTTTAAATTATCTACTAGAACATCTGGCATAGGTATAGTTCTATAACTTGTTCTTGTCTTTGGAGTACATAATTTCCAGAAATCAGCATCTCCTTTTTCATTGATGCAGTTTTTATTAACGGTTAAATTTTTACCTTCTAAATCTATATTATTCCAAGTAAGCCCTCTTAATTCACAGAAATATAAAACTTCAAATAAACATTTCTATTCAAGATTATCTATCACTGAAATAAATTGTTTAAATTCTTCATAAGTATAATAGTCCATTTCTTTTGGAATATTATTTGAATCAACAAATTTTTCCATCTTTAGTAGTTTTCTTTTTAGCGACTTGTCTTACTGGCATATCCAATTCCTCCTTTTATGAATTGCCAATCCGCTAAACGTTTTTGTCAATCCAATATTAACACAAAATAAATTAAATTAAAAATCATTAAAAAAGAATGTCATTCTTCATTTTTTTACATTCTTTCAAGATAATCTAAATCAATATTAAATGCTTTAATTAATTCACTAGTAGGTATTAAGTTATTTGGAACTAAAAAACCTTCTTTTGCTATTCTTTCTTTTAGTTCAGATCTGATTTCAACTGCTTTATTCCTACCCACATTACATATTTTCATAATATCATTAACGGTACACCATTGTTTTGATAATAATTTTAATGTTTCTCTAGCATTCATATATAATCACTCCCCACAAAAAAAGAAGCAAAGTAGTGTCCTTTAATCAAAATTATTTCATTATAATCAATTATAAAATAATAAAATGTGTTTGTTAATGTCGAATTTTTGGATGCAAATAAATGGTGATAACGAATGATGAAATTGATTATTTACAAAAAATAGCTAATTTATAATTTGAGAATAATTATAAAATAAAGTATAAAATCTTGCGAATAATCACTATAATTCGGAAAAAATAGTTAATTTATGTAGGTTCATATGTTATAATCATATGCAGTGAAGAGGAGAATTTTATGGAACAGTATAGTGCTAAATTAACTGGGGCAGCTTTTCTTTATAATGAAACAAAAATAATAGCCAAACATATTTTAAATGGTGAGCCTATTAAAGAATTAAGGAAAAGGAATATAGATGAGAATTTAATACATTATAAATCAAAATCTGCTATTTTAAGAGTGAATTCTCCAATATTTGAGAGAATAAGCATTTTTAATGAAGATATGCTTTATGAATTTGTAAATGGAGATATTATTATTAGTAATATGCTATTAGTATATTCAATTATGAAAACTGATAATCTTGTTAAAGATTTCATGTCTCAAGTATATCAAGATAAAATAATAATGATGAAAGATTATATAGAACAATTTGAAATTAATAATTGGTTTGAGAAAATATATGCAGAAAGCAATCTTGAAAAAGTATCTGAAACCACTAAATATAAATTAAAACAAGTAATGTTAAAAATTATGCTAGATTCTGGATTAGTAACGAAAGAGAATGAAAGATATAAAATTATTATTCCAATATTAAATGATAAGTTTAAAAAGTTGTTAACCGATGCAGATGATATTGAATATTATAAGATTCTAGGAGGCATTGTATGAAAACTATAGATGAAAGACTTGAAGAACTTACTAAAAAAATATCATCTTATGGATTTCAAAAATCTTATGGTTTAGGAAATGAAGTTGACTTCCATGTGTTTGATTATGATCCGGAAGATGAATATAAAGTAAGAGAACATTTAAAGTATTTAGAATATAAAAAAGTTTTAAATTTAAAAGTATTTGATATATATGAAGTAATAATTGAAATACTTAAAGAAAAAGGTTTCTTAGATAAAGTATTTGAGTTTGAAGAAAAAAAAGGAACTAAATATGTAAATGGAATCATTTCAAAAACATTAGGATTAGGAACGAGCAATGATTTAATTGTAAGAAAAATCAAAAATGAAATTGAACCTAATCAAATAATAATAATTACAGGAATTGGAAAGTCATACACAATTGTTAGAGGACACAACTTATTAAATAGTTTACACAGTGTTGTAACAAGTAATCCATTAATAATGTTTTATCCAGGTATGTATGATGGCCAAAGTTTTAGATTATTTAATATATCAAAAAGTGAAAATTATTATAGAGCATTCCAATTTGTTGGAAGAAAATAAAAGGAGTTAAATATGAGTAAATTAAGAGAATTATATGCTAAAGATATAAATCGTGAAATACAAGGAGTTATCAAAGTTGATGACGAAACATTTATTAAACAAGAATTAGAAGAATATGTAGTTACTGATGAGTTATTAAAACATTTCAAAAATTTCTTTGATTCATATAATGCAAGTATAACTGGAAATACAGAAAAAATGGGAGTATGGATTTCTGGTTTCTTTGGATCTGGTAAATCTCATTTTTTAAAAATACTATCTTATATATTAGATAATAAAGTGGTGGATGGTAAACCAGCAGTAGATTATTTTGATGATAAGATTCAAGATCAAATGTTATTAGCTAACATGAAAAGAGCAGGTAATGTTCCTACTGACGTAATATTATTTAATATTGATTCAAAGGCATCTTTAGATAATTTAGATGGTAAAGATAAGATACTATCTGTTTTTGAAAAAGTATTTAATGAAAAACAAGGATTATCTACAATTCCTCATGTTGCAGAATTAGAAAGATTCTTAATTAAAAATAATAAATATGAAGAATTCAAAGAAGCTATTTCTAAAGAATGCGGAGAAGATTGGGAAACAGCAAGAAATGATTTCTATTTTAGAAGAGATGAAATTGTTAATGCTTATTTTAAAGTAATGAATAAATCTCATGAAGAAGCTGAAAACTGGTTTGATAAAGCTGAAGAAAACTACGATATTAGTATAGAAAAATTTGCTAAGAGAATAAAAAAATACATTGAACCAAATGACAAAAAACATGTTGTATTCTTAGTAGATGAAGTAGGTCAATATGCTGGTACTGATAGTAAAGCATTATTAAACTTACAAACTATGGTTGAAAACTTAGGACTTGAATGTGGAGGAAAAGCATGGGTTTGTGTAACAAGCCAAGAAGCAATTGATGAAGTTGTAAAAGTTCATTCAGATAACTTCTCTAAGATTCAAGGTAGATTTGATACTAAGTTATCTTTATCAAGTTCTGATACTGATGAAGTTATTAAAAAAAGAATTTTAGCTAAGACTGATTCTGCAAATGACTCATTAGAATCTTTATATGAACAAAAAGAATCAATTATTAAGAACTTATTTGTATGGTCTAAAAATACGCAAACACAAAAGGAATATTTAGATAAAGAAGATTTTGCTATGACTTATCCATTTGTTCCATATCAATTTAATCTTTTACAAAAAGTATTTACTGATATTAGAACTCAAGGATTTGCTGGTAAACATTTATCAAGTGGTGAAAGATCTTTATTAGGAGCTTTTCAAGAAACAGCAAAAAGATATGAAGACAGTGAAGTTGGAGTATTAATTCCATTCTATGCATTTTATGATACTATTGAACAATTCTTGGAAGGTACTATTAAAAGAGTATTCCAAAATGCTAACGACATTATGAGTGCTGGAAACTTAAAAGAAATGGATGTTAATGTTTTAAAGATATTATTTATGTTAAAGAGTGTTAAAGAAATTCCTACTAACATTGATAATATTGCATTATTATATGCTTCAATTATTGATGAAGATAAATTAAAACTTAAACAAGATATTAGTGCATCATTAAAGAGACTTGAAAATGAAACATTAATTCAAAGAAACAATGAAGAATATAAATTCTTAACTGATGATGAACAGGAAATCAATAGAGAAATTAAGAAAGTAGTTGTTGATCAAACTAAGATTAATGAATACTTAAAAGGTTTAATCTTTGATTATACTTTAACTGATAGAAAATTCACTTATAGAAATAATCCATTTGATTTATCTTTATATTTAGATAATATGAAAGTTTCAGCAAGAGAATATGAAATTGGTATTAAAGTAATTACTACATCAGTTGATAAAGATGATAGTGAAGTAATTAGAAATTCATCATTTGATCAAAACAATATTTATGTATTATTAGATATACCTACAAATGTATATGATGAAATGTATAATTGCTTACAAGTTGAAGAATATGTAAGAAATACATCTAGAATAGCTAAGAGTCAAAATGTTGATGATATTATTAGAGCTAAATCTAGAGAGGCTGAAAATACTAAATCTAGAATCGTAGAAAGTATTGCGGATAGTTTAAAAGAATCTGACATTTTAATTAATGGAGATAAACAAATTATTAATTCTAAAGAACCTAGAGGAAGAGTTAATGAAGCTTTAGAAAAATTAGTAAAGAATACTTATAATAAAATAGATTATATAAAAGCTAATTTTACTTTTACAGATGTTAAAACATTATTTCATGAAGATAAGAATCATATAGCTGGTACAGAAGTAGAATTCCCTAATCAAAAAGCATTAGACGAATTAAAAGAATATTTAACAGAGAAGAAGTCATTTAGTTTTGCTGTTACTATTAGATCAGTATTACAAGACTTTGAAAAAGTTCCATATGGATATATGGAACAAGATATCATTTATTTATTAACTAGATTATTAAAAGATGAATATATAAATCTTGTATATGGTAATGAAGTACAAAGTCCAAGTTCTGAAGATACATTAACAAAATTATTAAAAAGAGATTATTATGACAAAACAGTTATTAAGATAAGAGAGAAAATTGCAGCAGAATTAGTTAATGATGTTAAGTTAGTAGCTAGAAATTGCTTTGATAAAATGATACCTGATAACGAAGATGGAATGTTTGCAGATTTAAAAGAAGCAATCAACTCTAAATTAATGGAATTAAATCAAAAACAAGGATTATACAGTATTAATAGACAATATAATTATCCAGGAGAAGATTTAATTAATGAAACAATTACACTTTTAAGTGATTTATCAAAGATAAGAGATATTAATGATTTCTTTGAAAGTGTTTCTAATAACAGACAAATACTAGAAAGCGATATGGAAAAGGTTTCTACAGTATTAGAATTTTTCAAAGGTAAACAAAAGGAAAACTTTGATAATGCTAGAAAAACAGTAATGTTCTATGAAGATAATAAAGATTATGCTGATGAAATTGATGAATTAAAAGCTGCAGTTAGAAATATCACAAGTATTTTAGAATTGGAAGAACCATATTCTGAAATTCCTAAATTACCTGTATTAAGAGATAACTTAAATAATATATTAACTGAAATGTATGATAAGAAATCAGTTCCTATCATTGAATTAGCAAAGAAAACAATTACTTATATTGACAATGAAGTAAGTAATAGTGATGTTGATAAATCATTTGGTGAAGGTATTAAAACTCAATTAAAAAACATTATTAAGAGTATTGAAATATCAAATGAATTAAAGGACATATTTGCTAAGGAAACATATATTAATCAGTTAAGAGATAGATTTAATAATGATTTGGATATAGAAAAAAATAGATTATTACAAGGGGAAGAAACTACCGGACAAGTAGAAATAGTTGTTAATAGAAAAACTATCAAAGTAAATGAATTGTTAAATAGGTCTTTTGATATTAATAATAAGGAAGATGTAGAAAAGTATCTTGAAGAATTGAGAAAGAAGATATTAGAAGCTTTAGAAGAAAATAAGAATTTAACTATAAGATAAGGAGTACGAATATGGATACTTTTGAAATAAGCATAAAAAGTGATGAGGATGGATTTATTCTTCTTCAATGCAGTTTATGTGGAGAATTTTTTAAAATATTAGCTAGTGATTGGAACGATGAATCAACTATCAATATTTGGTGTCCATATTGTGGATTAATTGGTGAAAACTATTTTACTGATGAAGTAATTGAAATTGCGATGAGAATTACCAAAAATGAAGTAAATAGAATATTATATAGTGAATTTAAAAAGTTTGAGAAACAGACTAAAAATAATAAATATATTAGTTTTAAATGTGGAAATAAACCGGTTGATGAAATAATAAGTCCTATTAAACCAAGAGTTGATAACTTAGAAATAAAAAAATATAAATGCTGCAATTCCAAGGCAAAGATAAGACCCGTTGCTATCGTTTCTGGTAGTTATTGTCCACTGTGTGGAGGTGCTGATTTTGAGTGAAGTAATAAATAAAAAAGAATTAAAAAAGCAGAGCAGAGATTTTAGAACGATTGCTAACAGAACTTTAACAAGTGATTTTCAAATGTTTGATAATAACTTAAAAAGATTATTGGCTTTTATTAAATCTAATCATACAATTATGAATTATATAAACTCATGTATTGATAAAAGCGAAGTGTTAGAACCAGAAAGTGAATATAATCAAGTTTGTGGTACATATGGAAGTTTGTTTGAAAACTATTTGAGTGAAGAAGAAGAGGTCGCATATATATTTAAAATTTTAGAATTCATTGTTGAGAATAATAAAGATTGTAGGAGTTATACTTTAGGATATTCAACATCAACAAAATACCAATATAAAATAAAGGGTTTTTGTGACAATGTGATTGAGCCATTTATTAATTATATAGATGGTAATTATGAAAGGGTATTTATAGAAATGGGAATGGATGAAAATACTGAATTTAAAATTATCAATAATGGAGGTCAAGTTAATATTGCTAAAGATTATGCGAATATAAATGCAAATCAAATTATTAACAATGACATCGATTTGATTATAAAAAAAATAAAGGATCACATTGAAGAAATTGCTAATAATGAAGATAGTTTAGAAATTATTGATACAAGTGAAGCGTTACAGAGGGAACTAAAAAATGAGAAACCAAAGAAAACAATAATTAAATCATTTATCATGTCATTACAAGCAAAACTACCTAATATAGCAACTGCTATAGAGGTTAGTGCAGCGATAACAGAGCTTATCAACTTTGCACAACAATTAATAAAATAGGAGTATAGTTATGGATAAGACAATATTAAAGAATTTTGCAATTGAATCTAGAAAAGAGTTAATGGAAAAGATTGATAGAAAGATTAAATTATTTTATTTAAATGAAGAGTTTAAAAAAGAGAATAGAGGAGATGTTATTTTTTTATCCAACGACAAACACACTCTTACTTTAACTAGGGAAGAAGAATCTAATAGAGAGAAACTTATAAAAAGAATTGTAGAACTAGGATATGAGCAAGTTGTAGAAGAAGCAGCATACACTTGGTTTAACAGAATTGTTGCTATTAGATATATGGAAATACATGATTACTTACCTTTGACAAAAGAAAATCAATCATTAGGAATTCGAGTATTATCATCTAATGAAAACACTCCAAATCCAGAAATCCTTAAGTTTAGCAATTTAAATAATTCAGAATTAGATATTAATTTTGATAAAGATTTTTATTCTAAATTAAATTCAGAAGATGAAAAATTCAAATATGTTATTAAACTAATTTGTGATAAATTGGGATCAATTATTCCACAAGTTTTTGATGGAATTACTGATTATATAGATTTGCTTATACCTGATAATATGCTTTTAGAAAATGGCTTTGTATATAAATTAATTAATAATATTAATATTGAAAATTTCGAAGCCGTAGAAATAATTGGTTGGTTGTATCAATATTATAATCAAGCTGAAAAAGATAAAGCTATGTCTAATAGAAAAACATATTCTAAAGATGAAATTCCATATGTTACTCAATTATTTACACCAGAATGGATTGTAAGATTTATGGTTGAAAACACATTAGGAAACTTATATATTAATTCAACTGGCGATAATGAATTTTCACGTAATTTGAAATATTATGTTAAAGATAATAAACAATTAAATAATGTTAATAATTTTAATATAGAGAGAATATCATTTATTGATCCTTGTTCTGGTAGTGGTCATATTTTAGTATATGCATTTGATGTTTTTTATAAAATATACGAGAACTTAGGATATAATAAAAAGGATATTTCAAAATTGATTTTAAAGAATAATTTATATGGATTAGATATTGATGATAGAGCTTTTCAACTTACATTGTTTTCTGTTTTGCTTAAAGCACGTCAATTTGATAAAGATTTATTTAATGAAAATATTATTTCAAATCTTAATATAACATCTATTAATGAGAACAGTTCTGTATTAGAATCATATTTAGAATTAATAGATAATACCGAGATTAAAGAAAAACTTATGGTATTAATAAATCAATTTACTAATGCTAAAGAAATTGGTTCTCTTTTAAAAATTGAATTAGATAATTATGATGATATAGAAGATTATTTAGAAAAAGATAATACAATATTTAGTCATGACCTTAAACTAAAATTTTTGCCATTTATAAAAGCTGCACGTATTTTAACAAAAAAATATGATATTTATGTAACAAATCCTCCATATTTAAATGCCGATTCAATGAATCCTATCTTAAAGAAATATATTAATACTAATTATTCAAATTATAAACAAGATTTATATGCTTCATTTATGGGAGTTGACTTGCTTAAGGAAAACGGATTAATGGGAATGATTGATCAACATGGATGGATGTTTTTAACTACCTTTGAAAAAACAAGAGTGGATTATTTAAATAATTATTCATTACAAATATTACTTCATCTTGGACCTAGAAGTTTTGAAGAAATAGGTGGTGAAGTTGTTCAAAATTCTTGTTTTATTAGTAAAAAAACAAAAATTAATAATGAGTCTTTGTTTTTCAGATTAATTGATTATAAAAGTCCTAAATTAAAAGAAGAACAATTTCTAAAATCATTATTATCAAATGAAAACGTATATCATTTTAATAATTCATTCTCTAATATTCCTGGAAGTCCGATTTCATATTGGCTAAATGATGCAATAATTGAAGATTTCAAAAAAGCAACTTTATTGGGAGATTTATTACCTGTAAAAAAAGGAATGGATTCTGGAAATAATAGTAGGTTCATGAGATTTTGGTATGAAGTTGATTATAATAAAACTGTTATGAGCAATAATGATAAAACTAAAAAATGGGTTTGTTACAATAAAGGTGGACAATATCAAAAGTGGTATGGAAATAATTACTATGTGATTAATTGGGAAAATAACGGAGAAGAATTAAGAAATTCTACTGCTAATTTGAGAAGTGAACACTTATATTTTAAGCCATCAATCACTTGGACTGCGATGGGTAATTGTACGTTTAGATTAAGTTATCCTTTAAGCATTTTTGATAGTTCTGGTTCATCGATGTTTCCTAGTGAATACCAAATATATGGAATACTTGCATTTTGTAATAGTAATGTCATGAATGTATTCCTTGATATTTTAAATCCTACGCTTAGTAGCGGAGCTGGTACAATCTCTAATTTACCAATAATTGAAGATTCTATTTACAATTGTGATATTTTAAATAAATCCAAAGAAAATGTTGAACTAGTAAAAAAAGATTGGAATAATAAGGAAATTAGTTGGGGCTTTGAAAAAAATCCATTATTAAATAGATCTTCTAGTATTGAAGATTCATTAAATCAGTATATTAATGAAATAGAAAATGATAGAAGAATACTAAAAGAAAATGAAGAATTTATAAATGAATATTTTGTTAAAATCTATAATTTAGATAAAAAAATAATATGTGTTGAAGATAAGAATATTTCTATTAGAATGCCTAAAGAAATAGATTTAATTAAAGATTTAATTAGTTACTCAGTTGGATGTATGTTTGGTAGATATTCTTTAGAAAAAAATGGATTAATTTTAGCAGGTGGAGCCATTGATAATAATAAATATAATATATTTAAACCTGATGATGATAATATAATTCCTATTTCCGATAATCCAGATGTTTATTATAATGATGATATTGTTTGTAAATTTAAAGAATTTATAAAATCTGCCTTTGGGATTGATAACTTAAATAAGAATTTGGATTTTATTGCAGGAGTACTTGGGAAAAGAGGAACAGAGTCTAGTGAAGAAACAATTAGAAGATATTTTGTAAACGATTTTTATAATGATCATGTTAAAATGTATCAAAAAAGACCAATATATTGGCTATTTGATTCAGGTATAAAAAATGGATTTAAATGTTTAATATATTTACATAGATATAATGAACAAATTGTTTCTAAAATAAGAACAAAATATTTACATAATACATTATCAGTTTATCAAAGAACTGTTGAAGAAATTGATTATAAATTAAATAATGAAGAATTAAGTACAACCAATAAGAGAGAATTACAAAACAAGAAAGTTGATATAAATAATAAAATTACAGAATGTAATGAATATGAGGAAATGGTTGGTAATGTAGCAAACAAGATGATTAAATTAGATTTAGATGATGGTGTTTCAGTTAATTATGCAAAGTTTGTCGATGACAATGATAAATCTATATTAGCTAAAATAAAATAGGAGGAAGAATTGTGTCTGATGAGGTAAAAGAATTATTAATTTCAATGATTAGTTCTCCAAATACTAAAGACAGAAAAAGAAAAATAATATTTTGGTATGATCCTAAGGAAGAATACTTAGAATATGTTAATGATTTAGTATTTGATGATGATACAGAATTAATAATTTTTAAAGATAATAGTTTTAAAATTAGATATCATATTGAAGTTGAAGAACCAAATAAAGATATAGTTATTTACCTTCCAATTGATAGAAAAAAAGGATTAGATAACGAATTGTTAGATCTAGAAAATGCAAATGGTGATTGTATATTTAATCCTGATAAAACAAAAATGTTGTTAAAAGAATTTAATCTATCTGATATTGAACATAATATTATTAAAAAATATGAAAAATACTTTAAAGATAAACAAAGAAAATTAAGATTTGCTATGTTTGATGAAGTTGATAAAAATAATGATAATATCGATTTAATAATTACAGCTTGTTTATTAAATATTAAAACAATTAATTTGGATGAAATATTAAAAGCAATTGTTATTGAATATTATGAAGATGAAAAGAAGATGGAAGATTTATTCAAATTAGGTGATAGTGCTTTTATCTTTGATTTAATAAATAAATACTTTGGATCAACAATTAAAGATAAAACTGAACTAAAGTTATTATTTAAATTATTAATACTCTCATATTTTGCTAGTGATTTAGATAATTTAAACGAAATAAATAGATATAGTGAATATTTGTTAAGAAAGAAGACAAATGTTCATATATTTGTAGATATGTTAATGAGAGATGAAACAACTAAGAAGTATTTTGAAAAAATTTCATCTTTAGTTGAGAAAGAGTTTGGTATTGTAGAGTTAGTTAATACTCTTGATATGGAACATTATAAGCATAATGATGCATTTATATGCATAGATAAAGCAATAACTAATTATATATGTGATTCTCTAAATAGCGATGTAGGAGAATATTACAGATATAGAGAAGTTATTAAAATAAGAGAAGGTAAATACTTTTATAGTAAATTATCTAATGAATATAATGCTTTAAAAGTGGCTTGCGATTTCTTAGAAAACATTGATTCAATTAAGAATCAAATTAGAGTGAGTGATATTGATACTTTCTCTAAATTGTATATAGATACACTATATGAAGTTGATACATTATATAGAAAGTTCTATTATTACTTTGATAAAGTAGATATTAATGAAGAATTTAAAGAATTGAAAGAAAAAATCGAAAATAAATATGTGAATGACTTCACAAGTGAGTTATCAATAAAATGGAGTGAAACAATAGAAGATCTTCCTAAATATGATTCAAATAGAATGATGCTACAAAATACATTCTTTAAGAATTACATTAAACCATTTGAAGAGAAAAAAGGTAGAGCTATAGTAATAATATCTGATGCATTTAGATACGAACTTGCTAAAGAATTAAATTATAAGTTATTAGAGTTGGGTGCTAAGTCTGAAGTTAATTATATGTTAGGATTAGTTCCTTCTTATACAAAACTTGGAATGGCATCATTATTACCAAATAGCAAATTATCATTAATTGACGGTTCCGATGATATATTGGTAGATGACCTGAAATCATCTTCAATAAATGATAGAGATTCAATTTTAAAAAAAGAATGTGAAGATTCTATGGCAATTAAATATGATGACTTAATAGCAATGACTAAACCTGAATGGAAGAAATTATTCTCTGGCAAAAAAATAGTATATATTTATCATGATACAGTTGATAATGCAGGAGAACATAGTGAAAATAAATTATTTGATGCTTGTGAACAAGCTATCAATGAAATTTATGAATTAGTTAAATCTCTTCATACAACATTTAGTGGAGTTGATTTATATATAACAGCAGATCATGGTTTCTTCTATAAGAGAAGTAAACTTGAAAGTTCTGATAAAACAAATAAAGATGAAAATGCTACTAAACAAAAAACTAGATTTTCATATTCATCTAATAAATCTAGCGAAGAAGGTATTATATCAATTAACTTAGATTATCTATTTGGAGATAATTCTGGTTATGTAAATATACCTAAAGGAAATATGATATTTGGTAGACAAGGATCTGGATTTAATTATATTCATGGTGGAATATTACCTCAAGAAATATTAGTTCCAGTAATTGATTTTAAATCAAATAGAAATATTGAAGCAGCACATAAAGTAGAAATAACTTATAGTGGTTTATCATCTAAAATTACAAATGCTATAACATATTTAGATTTTGTCCAAAATAATAAAGTTGATGAAGATAATAAAGAATGTAGATATTTATTACATTTTGAAGATGGAAATGGCGAAAGAATATCTAATGAATGTGTAATAATAGCAAATTATGAAAATACTGATGTTAAAGATAGATTCTTTAGAGAAAAATTTGTATTTAAGAATATTAGTTATGATAAAGAAAAGGAATATTATTTAGTAATAATTGATGAATCAACAGGTATTGAGTCATCAAGACTTAAATTTACAATCGATATTACTATCACAAATAATTTTGAATTCTAGGAAGTAGTAATGGAAGAATTAAATCAAAAATTAAATTCAATATTTCCTAGTAAAGTAGTTAGAAAAGACTTAACTAAGAAAATTAAAGAAGGTGCTAATGTACCAGTTTATGTTCTTAAATATTTATTTGAAATGTATTATGCTACTGATGATGAAAAAGCAATAGAAGATGGAATTGAAACAGTAAAAAAGATTTTAGCTGATAATTTTGTAAGATCTGATGAAGCGGAAAAAGTAAAATTTAAAATTAGAAAAAGAAGAAAAAGACTATGATAAAATGTATGTTATAATTGAAAATAGTTAGGAGAAAAATAATGTCTAAATTAAATGTAGATCAAAAGAATATTAGATTATTATTATCTGATAAAAAGGCTGATTTTTTAATACCAGATTATCAAAGGCCTTACGCTTGGACTGAAGAAGAATGTCAAAATTTATGGGAAGATATTTTTACGTTTGCAATTCCAGATGATGATGCAACAAAATTCAATAGTGAAGAAGAATATTATCTAGGACCAATTGTAACTTTTAAAAATGATAGTGGTAAATTAGAAGTTATAGACGGTCAACAAAGATTGACTACAATTATGCTTTTATTAAGAGCATTTCATGTTAGTTTTGGAAATATGCAAGATGAAAATTCTAAAAGAACTAGAGAGATGATTGAAAGTTGTGTTTGGAAAACAGATGAATTTGGTCATGCTGATAAAACAAAATTAAAAATAGATTCAGAAGTTGCTACCGATAAAGATAAAGATGAGTTCTTATCAATTCTTAATAGTGGTGTTGCTACTTCTGAGATGAAAAGTAAATATGCGGGAAATTATAGATTTTTTCAAAAAAAGATTGATGAATTTTTACATGGATATCCTAGTTTCTTTTCATATTTTCCAGCAAGAATATTAAATAATTGTATTTTATTACCAATTGAGGCAGATAATCAAAATACTGCATTACGTATATTTTCAACTTTAAACGATAGAGGATTACCGTTATCTGATGCTGATATATTTAAAGCTCAATTTTATAAATATTATTCTGATAAAGGTGAAAAAGATAAATTTATTAAAACATGGAAAGAATTAGAAGAATTATGTGAAAAAATATTTAAACCTATCGGTGGAACACCAATGGATGAATTGTTTACAAGATATATGTATTATGAAAGATCAAAGATGGGAATAAAAACTTCTACTACAGAAGCATTGAGAAGATTTTACGAAAAAGATTCTTATAAACTGTTAAAAAACGATTATGTTTTATCTAATTTAATTGAATTAGCTAATTTTTGGAATGATATATATAATCAAAATCAAGAAAGATTTAGTGATAGAATATTAAATAAACTATTTGTATTAAATTTAGCTCCTAATGGTATGTGGGCATATTTCTTATCTGTATATTTTATGATAAATAAAGATGATACTGGAAATTTAGATGATGAAAAATTATACAAATTTTTAACAAAATCAATTGCTTTTATTTGGACTTATGCTTTTTTAAATCCAGGAGTAAATGCTCTTAGAACTCCTATATATACTGAAATGATTAAAATTATTAATAAAGAAGAAGTTACATTTGAAGAATTTAAATTTGATAAAGAACAAGTTAAACAATTATTAATTAACTATTCGTTTGATAATAGAAGACCAATTACTAAGTCAATGCTAGCGTGGTGGGCATTTAATAATGAAGAACAAGTATATTTACCTTTAAACCAACAGTTTGATATTGAACATATTTATGCTAAAAATAGACAAGATACTGACAGTTTATTAATTGATAATAAAAATTTAGAAAGATTAGGTAATAAATCACTACTTGAAAAATCAATTAATATTAGAGTATCTGATTTTAGATTTGAAGATAAAATAAAAAAATATAAAGGTTATATAAATGATAAAGGAAAAGAAATAGAAGGAACAAAAATTAAAGAATTATTATCATTAAATGAAACATATAAAGAATTTAATGAAGAAGATATAGAAAAACGTAATAATTTAATTATAAATACTTTTATTAATTATCTTGAATCAGAAAATTTATGTAAATAAGTTAAGACTTAGGTTTAACTAAGTCTTTTTTGTTAAAAAAAACATAAGAATTATAAAATTTTTTGAATAATAAAAAAGTTATATTTCATTATAATAATATTTTTCTAGATATTGAAATCATTCTAATGATTTTAAATATAAATCATCTTCTTTTATGTTACAATGAAAAGTAAGAGGTGTATTATATGGCTTTTTGTTACAATTGTGGAAAACAACTAAATGATGGAAGTAAGTTTTGTTCTGAATGTGGTGTTAAACAAGAAATTAATGATAATACAAGTGTTAGAAAACAAGAATTTATAGGAATAGTTAAAAAATGTCCTAGTTGTGGAGAAGAGTTAAAAAGTTTAACTGGAATATGTCCTTCTTGTGGTCATGAAATAAATAATAAAATAGTTAATAAATCTTTAAAAGAATTTATAGATAAAGTTTCTGAATTAGAAAATAATATAGATGGATATAGTGCAATAGAGAAAAAAGGTTGGTCTACTTGGAATGGTGGAATAAGATTAGGTTGGATTTTACTAAATATGCTTTTTATTTTAATTCCATTAGTTTTTTATTACATTTGGAAACTTATTTCTTTAGTAAATGTACCAAAATTAGATAAAGAAGAAAAAGATTTATCATATTTTATACAAAATTATCAATTTCCTAATGATAGAGAATCTATTTTAGAAGCTTTAATATATGTTAGAGATAAAATTAATTTTATTGCTAATTATTCAATTAATAAGAAAACTTATTATTGGACAAAGATATGGGTTAATAAAGCCAGAGAATTAAAAAGTAAAGCAGATATACTATTTACAAATGATAAAATTGTTAATAATTGTTATGATGAGATAATTAAAAAATCTAGAGAAGCTAAGAAAAAACTTATTATTAAAACAATATTAATAATTGTAGTAATAATTGTGTTTTTTATAATTCTTTGTTTTCTAACTACATCTGAAAATGATTATAATAAAACTTTAAAATTACCAAATACTGGTATTGTAGAAAGATTACCAAAATTAGATTATAAATATGGTAATGTTATAACGGATTCTTCGAATGATATTAATTTTGAAATATATAAAGTAACTCAAAATGATTATGATGAATATGTAAGAAAATGTAAAGATAATGGATTTGATATAGAATATAAGAAAGACAATAAAGTATTTAAAGCTAAAGATAAAGCTAATTATGTTTTAAAAATATCATATGATAAATCAAAAGAAAAAATGAAAATTCATTTAAATTCTTATAATGTTAAAAAGTAAAAGGAGAAGATTATGGGATTATTTAATAAAAATGTTGGATTAATGGATACAATAAGATGTGATGAAGACTCTTATTTAATTTGGAAGTGGCATCCAAAAGGAAGTGAAGTAGGTACTAATAAAAGAGAAAATGAAATTAGATGGGGATCTTCACTTAGAGTTAAAGATGGAGAAGTAGCAGTATTTGTTTATAAACAAAAAGATGGTATATTACAAGACTTTATTGTAGGACCATTTGATCAAACTATAGACACAAAAAATTTACCAATTTTAACTGGTATTATTGGTTTAGCATATGCAGGTAAATCACCATTTCAAGCAGAAATTTATTTTATTAATTTAGCTCAAATAATACAAAATAAATTTGCTGTACCTTTCTTTGATGTATACGACCCAAGATTTGCAGATTTTGGAGTACCTATATCAGTAAGAGGTAATATTACATTTAAAATAACTGATTATAAAAACTTTATAAAGTTACATAGAATAATAGATTTTAATTTAGATGATTTTCAAAATCAAATAAAAGATGCTGTTTCTAGATACGTAAAAAATACAGTTGTTTCTTTACCAATAAAAGAAAATATACCTTTAGTACAAATTGAATCTAAAATTATAGATGTTAATGAAGCTTTAGAAAAAGATTTAAAGAAAAGATTAAAGGAAAATTTTGGAGTAGATTTAACAGCTATAGATGTTAGTGTAATTGAAGTAGATAAGACTAGTGATGGATATAGACATCTAATGGAAGTTACTAAAAATATTACTAGTCAAACTGTTCAAGCAGAAGCAGCAGCAAAAATTAAAGATATATCTGATAAACAAAGAATTGAAATAGAAGACTATGAAGAAAATCTTCGTATTAAACGTGAAGAAGGTCAATATTTAAAACATAAACAAACACAAACAGATCATATGAATGTTTTCCAAGTAGAAAAACAAGCAGAAGTTGGTATAGCTGGTGCAGAAGCATTGGGACATATGGGAGAAAATGGAGCTGGTAATGTTAATTTAGGTGGAGCATCAAATGGATTTAATCCAGCTGCAATGATGGCTAGTATGGCTGTTGGTAATGTTGTAGGACAAAATATAGCTGGTTCAATCTCTAATATAATGAATCCAAATCAAACAAGTTTTAATACGAATAAAGTTGATCCATATGAAGAAATAAAAAAATTAAAGACATTACTTGATGAAGGTATTATTACTGAAGAAGAATTTAATAAAAAGAAAAAAGAATTACTTGGATTATAATAGAGGTAAAAATGAGTTCATTAAAAATAATTAAAGGATCTTGTGCTGATTAAGAAGTAGATGTAGTAGTGAATGCTGCTAATAAAAATTCATTTTTTGGAAGTGGTATATGTGGAGCTATTTTTGAAAAAGCAGGTATAAAGGAATTGAGTGAAGAATGTAAAAAAATTCCTACTCCATTAGAAATAGGAGAAGCAGTTATTACATCATCTTGTAATATGTCTAATTGTAAAAATATTATTCATGTACCAGGTCCAGATTTTAGGTATGAAGATAATAGTTTCGATAAATTATATCAATCATATTACAATTCATTGAATTTAGCTAAAAATAATAATTTACATAGCATTTCTTTTCCACTTATAAGTTCAGGAACATATGCAGGAACACTTAAAAATCCATCTTTAAAGTCAGCAGAAAAGTGTATAGAAGCATATAACGACTTTATAGATAAAAATAAAGACTATGAGATAAATGTTTTATTATGTGCATATACTTCTAAAGCCTATGATGAAATTAAAGATTTGAAAATATAATAAAGGAGTTTTTATGAAATTTGAAGTTGAAAAGCTAAGTATAGAGAAAAAATCTAAAGTACTAGAGCATCATGAAATATGTGAAATAATAGATAAATATTTAGATGATTTTAATAGTCAAATTAAGTATAGAGGAAAAGCTTATTATGATAATGGTAATGTATTTTTAATTATCAAAAATAAAAATAACTTTATTGCTAAAGTTTATGGAAGTAGTAAATATGAAATTAATATAACTATTTATCCAGAAGATAAGTTATTATCATATACTTGTACATGTCCTTGTGATTTTCCTTGTAAACATGAATATGCAGTATTTTTAGCAATTAAAAACCATGAATATATAGAAAAAGAGTTAAAACCTTTTATTAATAAACAGGAAATAACATTTCAAAAATTTATTGAGAAAATTCCTGCAAAAGATTTAAAAAATTATATTTTATCAGAAGAAGGAAAAGAAAATGTATCTTTTGAAGAAAATCATTTAAAAGATTATTTTATTAGTTGTTTACCTAGACAATCTTATGAATATTACTATAACAACTTGTATAATAATATAATTTTAAAAAATGAAGTTAATTTAAAATATATAAATATTAGTAAAACTTTATTAAATAATGGAGAATATCAAGAAGCTTTTGATATAGTTAAATCTATTATAGAAGCAGCAAATGATACTGAAATATTATCTACATGGGAAGAATTAACTAATTGTTTACCAGTTATTGGAATGTTACTAAGAATCATTTATAGAAAAGCTAATAATGAGACTATAAATGATATCAATATTTGGATAACTAAATTAGAAAAAAATAATTATTATGGTAGTTTATATTTAGAAGATACGATTTTAAGTGTTAAGTGAGATATGTTTATGATAAATAAAGACTTAAAAAACTATATAGAAAAAAATATCTTTAAAGAATATTCTAAGAATGAAGAAGCACATGGTATAAATCATATAAAGTATGTAATAAATAGATGTATGGATTTATCAAAAGATAAGGATATTAATATAAATATGCTTTATACTATAGCAGCATATCATGATATAGGTCATCATATAGATGCTAAGAATCATGAAGTAGTATCTGCTAATATTATAATGGAAGATAAAAAATTAAAAGAATTTTTTAATGAAGAAGAGTTAAAAATAATAAAAGAAGCAATAGAAGATCATAGAGCTTCATTAAAAAGCGAACCTAGAAGTATTTATGGCAAAATTGTTTCTTCAGCAGATAGAGAAACTGATGTAAAAGAAACATTAAAAAGAGCATATTTATATACAAAAAAGCATTATTCAGATATGACTAATAAACAAGTTATAGAAAATGTTTATGAACATTTAAAAGATAAATATGGAGAAAAAGGTTATGCCAACTTTTTCTTAGAAGATGAAAAATATGAAAAGTATTTAAAAGAATTAAGAAAACTTTTAAATAATAAAGAAGAGCTTATTAAATATTTAGAAAAAATAATTGAAGAAATAGCATAAGGTTGATTAATATGAAAAAAAGAGTATTTATAATAATTTTAATATTATTTTCATTTTTAATAGTAAATGCAAATATAATTTGTAATGATGGAAGTGTTAGTAAAAGTTGTAGGACTTGTCATAAGGGCTGTTGTTCAAAACATGGTGGTTGTTCTAATAATATTCAAAGAATCCCAAGAAATAACTATACAGAACCAAAAGAAAGTATTCCAAATAATAATGTTATTCAAAAAACTCCTAAAAAAGAAGAAAAGCTTGCTAATAATAATGAAGCAGAATTAAAAATCGGAAATGAAAATTTAGATAGTCAAACTAATGATTTTAATGATATTAATATTTCAGAAAATAACAAACAATTGTCAAAAAAATTACAACTTTTAATTCAAGTTTTAATAAGAATGATTAATTTAATAAAAATAATAAAATTATAAAAAGTAACTAAAAGTTATTTTTTTTATTGCATTATTTTTTAAATAAGTTATACTATTATTAGTAATCATTACTATTAAGGAAGTTTATGAGAAACACAAAACAAAAAGATTTAATACTTAATATAGTTCAAAATAGTTATGAACATTTAGATGCTTATCAAATATATAAAGAAGCTAAAAAGACTATAAATAATATAAGTTTAGGAACAGTATATAGAGTATTAAAGACATTAGAAGATACTAATAAAATAAAGAAATTGAAAGTAAATGAAATGTATAGATATGATGGATTTACAAAAAAACATCATCATTTTATCTGTAACAAGTGTAATAAGATAATAGATATAGATGATACGTTTGACTTAAAATTTAATTTAAAAAACTTAGAAGTAGATGATTATGAAATAATATTCACAGGACTTTGTGAAGAATGTAGAAAGGATAAAAAATAATGATAGAAGAACAAAAAATATATTCAATGCCTAAAATAGGAGATAAGGCACCTAGCTTTAAAGCTAAAACAACACAAGGAGAAATTAATTTTCCAGAAGATTACAAAGGAAAATGGGTAATACTATTTTCACATCCTGCTGATTTTACACCAGTATGTACAACAGAATTTATAACTTTTGCTAGTATGCAAGATGAATTTAAAGAGTTAAATACAGAATTAATTGGTTTATCAGTAGATAGTTTATATGCACATATTGCCTGGCTTAGAACAATAAAAGAAAAAATTAAATGGAATGGTTTAGAAGATGTAGAAGTTAAATTTCCAGTAATAGAAGATATAACTATGGAAGTTGCAAATAAATATGGAATGATTTCACCTACGCAATCTAATACTCAAGCAGTAAGAGCAGTATTCTTTATAGATCCAGAAGGTATGATAAAAACAATAATGTATTATCCATCATCACTTGGAAGAAACTTTGATGAAATAAAAAGAGTTTTACAAGGACTTCAAAAAGCAGAAAAAGATAGTGTAGCACTACCTGCAAATTGGAGGCCAGGAGATGATGTTATAATACCACCAGCAGGATCATGTGGAGTAGCAAAAGATAGAGTAGAAAATACTCCAGAAGATACATATTGTTTAGATTGGTTCTTATGTTTTAAAAAAGAAAAATAAAGATTAGAAAATTTCTAATCTTTTCTTTTTTGTTATATAATATTTATTAGAAACAGAGGGTGTTATGTTAACAGTAAGTCATTTTTTAATATTAAATTCTTTAATATATATAGAGCAATTTGAATCAAAAAAATATACTAATAAACTTATTGGTAAATCAGTATATGATTTTGCTATTAATTATGAATATTCTTCAAAATATCCATATTTTCCTGCTGAAATAAATGAAGAAGAGTTTTATTCTTTAATAGAAAGTATAAAAGTAGAAAAAAATATTTTTGAAAATGTATATTTTTTAAATATAGAAAATAGTTTAACAGGTAATAAAAATTGTACTGAAAATCTTGTTAATATGACTTTAAAATATAAAAATAATTTAGTATTTGTATTTAAAGGTACTAGTGGAACTTACGAATGGGTAGATAATGTTAGAGGTACTTATGTTGCTGATACTAAAAGACAAGTAAAAGCTTTACAATATTTTGATAAAATGTATAAATTATATGCTGATTCAGTAGATAAAATATATATTACAGGACATTCTAAAGGTGGAAATAAAGCTCAATATATTGGAGTATTAAGAGGACAAGATCCTAAGATAAAACATATTTATTCTTTTGATGGTCAAGGATTTAGTGATTTGTTTTTTGATAAATATAAAGATTTAATACAAAAAAATAAAAAGAAAATAACTAGTATTAGTAATGAAAATGATTTTGTAAATATCTTAATGAAACTAGCAGTAGGAAATAAAATATATATTAAATCTAAAACTACTAAAGGAAAAGATAAAGATAAAATAGCACAGATGACTCATCTTTTTGGTGGATGGCATTCTCCTTATTCGATGCTTATTTTAAAAGATAATAAATTACATATAAATGAAGAAACTAATCAAAGTGAAGTTATGAAAACAGTTGGTGATTTATTTAGATATTATTCTAAAAAAATGAGTTTTGAAGATAATAGATATTTTTGTTATAAGTTAGCTAGAAGTAGAATGAGTGTAGAATATGATAATGATGAATATTTTAATAAAGAACCTAAAGATTTCTTTAAAAGATTTATTCAAATAAATAAAGATTATGAAAAAGAAACTAAAGATTTTAAATGGTTTAAATTTTTTATTAAAACAAGACCAGTTATAAAAGAAATGATTAAAATAATAGCATCTAAAACAGATGAGTAAGTATGGTATAATTAGAGTATGAATGAATATTTATTTATAGGAAAAATAGTTGGAACTCATGGTATTAAAGGTGAGTTGAAATTAAAAGTTGAATATGCAGGTATTAAAGAGTTACTTAAACCTAATACTAATTTATATTTAACTTCTAAGTATTTAAAAAAGACAATTGTAAAAATTAGGTATCATAAAAGAAATCATCTAGTACTTTTTAATGATGTAGATAATATTAATCAAGTATTAACTTTAGTAGGTAGTGATGTTTATTTAAAAAAAGATGAAATAAAAGATGTATTTCATACTAAAGATACATTATTAGGATTAAAAGTATTATATAAGAGTAAACTTTTAGGTTATGTTACTAATTTACTTACTACAGGAGAAGAAAATCAACTATTAGAAATAGATAGTAAGATATTAATTCCATTTCAAAAGATATTTATTAAAAAAATTGATTATGAAGAAAAAGAAATACTTTTAGATATGGTAGAAGGTTTGATATGAGAATAGATATACTTACATTATTTAAAGAACAATTTAAGGGATTTTTAGAAACTTCTATTATTAAAAGAGCAATAGATAAAAAACAAGTAGAGATTAATTTAATAGATATTAGAGATTTTGTTCAAAATAAACATAAACAAGTAGATGATACAGTTTATGGTGGTGGATCAGGTATGGTTATAATGGTAGAACCTGTTGTACTTGCTCTTGAATCAGTTAAAACAAAAGATTCTAAAGTTATACTTTTAACTCCATCTGGAGAAGTTTATAATCAAAAAAAAGCAATATCTTTATCGAAAGAAAAACATTTAATAATAATATGTGGTCACTATGAAGGAATAGATGAAAGAATTAAACATTTTGTTGATATGGAAATAAGTATAGGAGATTTTGTTTTAACAGGAGGAGAAATTCCTAGTATGGTAGTTGTTGATTCTATAACTAGATTACTCGATGGAGTTATAACAAAAGAAAGTTTAGAATCAGAAAGTTTTAATGATAATTTACTTGATTATCCAGTTTATACTAAACCTAGAAATTTTAGAGGTTATGAAGTACCAGAAGTACTAGTTAGTGGTAATCATGAACGTATTAAAGAATATAGACAAGAAGAGAGAATAAAAAGGACTAATGAAAGAAGAAAGGATTTAATAGATAATGTTAAGTAAAAAAGAATCAAAAAAATTTGTTAAATCTAATATAAATTTATCTAAGTTAGATGGAACAGTCCTTAGTATGAGAAAGTATGGTATCACTAAACTTAATTTAGTTGATAAAAAGTTAATATCTTCAGTTGTCAAAAATGTTGCAAATAAGAAGTTTTTAAAGATATTTAAAGATGTAGTAGAGGATGATATCGATATAAATCAAACTATTAAAATATTAGAAGAAGTAAAAAAATTAGAACAAGATTTAATAGCAAAAAAAGATTATATTGATGTAGATGAATTCGTTAAATTTAGAAATCAATTAAAGAAGATAAAAGATTTATTATCTAAAAAATATAATTATGAAAAAATAGAAAAAAACAAGAATGAAAAGAAAAAGAAAGAACTGGAAGAAATATTGTTTTTTCTAAGACAAGAGAAAGAAAAAGAAGAAATAGAAGAAAAAGAAGAAACAGAAACTAAAGGGAAAAATAGGTAATGAAAAGGAATAAAAGTATTTGGGATAAATATTATACTAAAGAGGAAAAAAATTATAAATTTCCAGATATTAGTATGTATGATTTATTAAAAAAGAATAATTATAATAGAGAAAAGAAAATAGCTCTTAATTACTTTGATAATAAGTTAACTTTTTCTACTTTTTTTAGTGAAATAGATAAAGTAGCAAAAGCTTTTTCATCTATAGGAGTAACAGAAGGTGATGTAGTAACACTTATAATGCCTAATACTCCAGAATGTGTTATAGCTGTTTTATCATTAAATAAAATAGGTGCTATAGCAAATATGGTTCATCCTTTAAGTGCGGAAGAAGAAATAAAATTTTTTATAAATGATACATCTTCAAAAGTTGTTCTTACTATAGATATTTGTGCTGAAAAGATAATGAATATTATAGAACAAACTAAAGTTTATAAAGTAATTATTACATCAGCCTCAGATTCTATGCCTTTTTTACTTGGTTTAGGATATGAAATATTAGAAGGATGGAAAATATCAAGACCTAAATCTGATGGATTTTATATGAGTTATAAAGAATTTGTTAGAAATGGATTAAACTGTGTTCAACAAGAAATTAAAATATATGGAAAAGATCAAAGAGCAGTTATAATGCATTCTGGTGGTACTACAGGAACTCCAAAATCTATAGTTTTAACTAATGGTAATTTCACAGCATTAGCACTTCAAATTGGCATGAAGTTTAGATTTGATTCTGAAATAGTACTTGGAATACTTCCAACTTTTCATGCTTTTGGTCTTGGAGTTACAATATATGGACCACTTGCTATGGGATTTGAAGTAGTATTAATTCCTAAATTTAATATTAAAGAATTTCCTAAGATGTTGAGTAAATATAAACCAACTATAATACCTGGTGTCCCTACACTTTTTGAAGCTATGTTAAAAGCTAAAAAAATGAATAAAAGTAATATATCTCAAATTAAGTTTTTAATTAGTGGAGGAGATGATATTTCAGATTCACTTGCTGATGAGATAATTAAATTTTTAAGAAAAAATGGTAGTTTTGGTAAGTTAGAAAAAGGTTATGGATTAACTGAATCTTGTGCAGCGGTTATAGCAACTCTTGATGTTGAAGATAAACATTCTAATATTGGTATTCCATTTCCAGGAAATGATGTATGCTTTGTAAAACCTAATACAGTAGAAGAAGTAGAAGTAGGTGAAGAAGGGGAAATTTGTATATCTGGACCTACTATTATGGAAGGTTATTTAAATAATGAAGAAGAAAATAAAGAAACTTTACAGCTTCATGAAGATGGTAAAATATGGCTTCATACTGGAGATTTAGGTAAAGTTGATGAAAATGGAATAATATACTATGTTCAAAGATTAAAAAGAATGATTATTTCTTCAGGATTTAATGTATATCCTTCACAAATAGAAAAAGTATTAAGAAGTGATCCTAGAGTTGAATCATGTGTAGTTGTAGGACAACCTCATCCTTACAAAGTAGAAGTACCAGTAGCATATATTGTTTTAAAACCAGATGTTAAAAAAGATTCTAAGTTGAAAAAAGAATTAAAAGCATTATGTGTAAAGAATTTAGCAAGACATTCAATACCATCTAAATTTGAATTTAAAGAAGAACTTCCAAAGACATTAATGGGTAAAATTGATTTTAAATCTTTACAAAAGAAAAAAGGTAATAAATAATGCAAGAATTTTATGAATTAAATAAAGATTTAGAATATAAAAAATTCAATGAAAGAATAATACCTACAAAGTATGAAATTATAGGTATTAGGACACCTATTATAAAAAAATATGTTAAATCTTTAAAAAAATATATTAAGACTAAAAGAAAATATTATGAAGATTTCTTGATAGAGATTTATAGTCTTAATTATTTAGATGATAAAGAAAAAATAAATATATTAAAAGATATATTAGATTATTATGATAATTGGGGACTTGTAGATTTTACTATTTCAAATTTAAAATTTAAAGATATAAATGTATTAAAAAACTTTTTAGAAACAATAAAAACAAGTGATAAGGAATTTACTATTCGTTATTATTTAGGTTGTCTTATGAAATATTATTTAGATAGTTCTTTTGATATAGTTAAAACATACGAAAATACTAGCTTTTACTATGTTGATATGATGGTAGCATGGTATTATCAAAATTATTATTTTAAAGTAGATAAAGAAGTTATAGATAAACATTTATTAGAAATAGATAATAAAATAAAAGATTATACTATTAGAAAAATAAAAGATTCTTTAAGAGAAAGGAAAAGTAAATGAAAATAACTATTCTTGGTGCTGGAGCTTTTGGTTTAGCTCTTGCTAGTATATTTAAAGAAAATAAAAATAGTGTTACAGTTTGGTCAAGATTTGAAGAAGAAGTTATACTTTTGAGAAAAAATAATACTAATGAAAAAATAAAAAATATAAAATTACCTGAAGATATAAAATATACAAGTGATTTAAATTTAGCAATAGAAAATAGTGAAATTGTAGTAATAGCAATACCTGCACAATTTGTTGATAATTTAGTAAAACAACTAAAACCTATTGTTAAAAAACAATATATTTTAATAGCTAGTAAAGGTATAGAAAATGATACTTTTTCATTCTTAGAAGAAGTAGTTAGAAGAGGTATAAACACTAGAAAAATAGCTGTTATTTCAGGACCTACTTTTGCATTAGATATAGCTAATAAATATCCAGTTGGTTTTACATTAGCATCTAGATCTTGGATGACTAGAGAAGTAATTAAGAAAACGCTTGTCAATTCACATGTAAAAGTAAGAGCTAGTAGAGATGTAGTAGGTGTTGAAGTTTGTGGATCAATAAAAAATGTAATATCTATAGCAGCAGGTATGATAGAAGGGATGAACTATCCTGAAAGTACTAAAGCTATGTTTATTACTGAAAGTTTGCATGATTTAAAAAATTTAATTAAAGCTTTAGGTGGTAATAAAAAAACAATTTTAACTTTTGCAGGATTTGGAGATTTACTAATGACTGCTACTAGTACTAAAAGTAGAAATTTTACTTTTGGAAAAATGTTAGGTGAAAATAAGTCTAAAGAAGAAATAGAAAAATATAGAAAAGAAACTACTATAGAAGGTTTATATACATTAGAATCAATTTATAAGTTAATAAAAAAGAAAAAAGTTTATATGCCAATTATATATCTTATTAAAGATATAGTAGATGGTAAAAAAGAAGCTAAATGTTTAATAGATTTACTGACAAGTGATAGAGTATTTAAATAGATATCAATTTATATTGATATCTTTTTTTAGGAAAATTATAAAAATAATTTAATAACTATGTGAAAGGAATATAGTTATGAGTATAAAAGATTATTTCTTTTATCATAAAAAGAAATTTATAACAGTAATTTTATTTATTATTATTTTAGTAGGTGGATTTGTTTTATATAAAGTTTATGCTAAAGAATTAAATTATAGTAAAGAAATAGAAAAAAAGGTTGAAAGAAAGGAAAAAATAGAAAAGAAAAAAGAAGATAAGGAAGAAAAAATAGAAAATAAAGAAGAATATGTTGTAGATATTAAAGGTGAAGTTTTACATCCTGGAATTTATAGTGCTAGTAAAAATGATAGAGTAATAGATATTATAAAAAAAGCAGGAGGTTTAAAGTCTACTGCAGATACTTATTATCTTAATTTAAGTCAGAAAGTAACTGATCAAATGGTTATTAGAGTTCATTCTCGATATGAAGTTAATTTAACAAAACAATTAGAATTAAAGGAAAAAGAAAAAAGATTAGAAATTAAAAATAAAAAAGAAGAAATAGTAGAAAAGAAAAAAGTATCTATTAATACTGCGAGTAAAGAAGAATTAAAAACAGTTAGTTATATAACAGAAAATATAGCTAATTTAATTATTGAAAGAAGAAGTAAAAATCCTTTTAAAAATATAGAAGAACTATTAGAAATAAAAGGTATAAAGGAAAATACTCTTGCTAAAATTAAGGAAAATATTACTTTGTAATTATCTTTATATAATTATTATATTTTTAATACTTGTGTTAACTTTTATAAGAATAAAATTTGTAAAAGAACAAGAAAATCTTAATAATAAAACTATATTTATAATA